>Ga0065711_1032219_pt1 | contig 27756 bp, 24 predicted proteins | sample Hoacrofraction12_FD_59098 | JGI IMG/M metagenome (GOLD analysis project Ga0065711, IMG submission 59098) | Hoatzin crop microbial communities from Cojedes, Venezuela - Epithelial fraction 12 v2 (version 2) | ecosystem: Host-associated > Birds > Digestive system > Esophagus > Crop | place...
GGGGGGGGGGGGTACACGGATGACTCTTTCAATTTAAGCTTCATGCCAGCAACGAATGCACAGACTTTTTTACTGTTCTTACTGTTACTCTGACAATGTGTAGGTAAGACAAAATCCACATCTGCTGTCAAAGCCTAGTTTTCTAATTATACGTCGTTGCTTTGCACAATGTAGTAGCTAAGATCAAATCAGCAGTGATGATGAATTCTTAGAACTATCATATACACCCTAAATCACAGCTGAGAGTGTTCAAACCCTGAGGACTGGGCTGTAAATGAAGGGATTGTTTTTATTCTTCAATACCTGATAGACATAGGACTTGAGGGGATATTTTAGCACAAACGATAAAAATGTTATTCATGCATTTCCAGAATAGCTAGACTTCCGTGTAACTCAGCAATGTAAACCAGAAACATTCAATAGAGCCATACAGACACACAAAGTTGAAGGATGAAAGAACTGTTTTGTTTACTTTTACAAGAGCCTTGTATCTGTTATAGAAAATAAAGCACGTACTGCTCTTCACTAGCCCTTTTTTTTGATCCAGCCACCACGTATTGTGAAGAAGTACTTCATTAGTAACCCCCATTCTGGTCTTCCAGGCAAAAAGTTTGCAATACACCTACCTTCAAGTTAAGTAATTTGAACTTTACATAAATTGTAGAAAATTATTCAGAGATGTCCTTGTGCATCATACTAGTGGTACAGGAGTTTAAGATATGTCAATGAGACAGAAAACAGTTGGCATTTTCTATGAATAGTTCTGTCCTTCACAGTACTGATTACTCCTTTGCTTCTTTGCTTACTGTCCTTGTTCAGCTGCTTCACTTTTCATCTCTGTACTAGGTTCATTTTAAACAAAGGCTACACCCTTTCTTGTGTACCAGAAGTGTGTTTTGTGACAACTCTCAGGAATGCAAAAACGTATGCAGAAAATCTAAAAAAAGATATAAGAGAAAGTGTTTGGCAAGAATACTGTTTTATTTCACTCAATTTTTTATAAATATAACTTTTATAAATATGTCAATGACTTGCTGCTGTCAGTGGAAGTTGTAGGGTGTGATTTGCTTAAAACCACTGAAAATTGAATTACTCATGTGTATATAAAAGTGGGATGCCAGATGTCAGATTTCAGTCTGATGGAGCTATGAATAGCTTATCAGCTGTACCTGTACAGGAATCCAGGTCAGCCTTCAACCATACCTTAAAAGCAAATAAATCTCTTGGTTGTGTTTTCATAGTACTAACCAAATAATCTGTTTCTTGATTTACTCATGCATCAAAGAAAAGTGTTTTGTTCATTTGTTTACAGCGTTGTGTAAGATGTGGGGTTTTCCTTCCAGGAATCCAACACAAGGCTGAGAAATGTTGTCAGTAAATGGCAGTCAGTGTGATACTTTTTCCCATCTTAGTGCCTTTAAGGGATCCAGGCTACACCAACTTTAGATACCTCAGAACAGCTCCATTTGCAGAAGCTGAATGCTAGGCAGAGTTGGAAAATGAAACTTTCGTTTTAGTCATCACCCAACATGCAAATTCCCCAGCCATTTTATAAAATGTAATTGTGCTTTGTTTCCATCACCCTCTTCTCAGTGTTTCTCTTCTATCTGTGTTATTGTTACCATAGATACTGGAGGTGTAACAGCACATAGAGTTTTACTATACAGGAGTCACTGATTTCTTGCTGGGAAAATTTTTGTGATTGTTTATCCCTTCTTTACCCCAAGAGTTGCAGCTCTTCAAGCTCCTGCTTCATTCTTCCGCCTGCTGATCCATGTGTTTTCAACAGGAGGAACACAAACATTCTCACAGCAGTTTGTTTTCCTCTTTGTGCCGCATCCACCCTCAGCTCTTCCAGCCTTAATCACCTTTTTTTGGTGGGAACATCCCGGGCCACATGGCTAAGCAATGACAATAAGGAAAGATGAAAGGGAAAGGGAGGGAGAATAGGAAGGAAGGAAGGAAAAGAAAGAGAGAGGGAAATAGAAAGAGAGAAAGAGAGAAAGGAGAAAAGGAGAGAAAGAAAGATTTTGTAATTTTAAGCATATTTTAACATCACAAAAATCTCCAGACAAACAAAAAGATAATACTGGTTAAATTGCCTTACTCATGGAAAAGTTTCACTTCTTCATGAAGTCTTTGATGCAGATTTTAGTTGCAATTCAGTTATTCAAATTCAGAAGTTTGGTTTGGCTTCCAAGACCAATGTGTGCTAACCACCAAGACTATCTTTTTTTCGAGCAGAGAAGATGGTTTTCTCCAGTGAACTGTTTTTGAAGTAAAAAGAAATATACATACTATTGTGTTTCTCTTGACAGGAATACATGTTAGAAATTCAAAAGAACAGGAACATGACTTTGCAGAAGAGAAGCTGGTTTGTGAAACAACTACTTGCAAAATCCTCCAATCCACAAGTAGCTGTAGTAGTAAAATAAATCCACAAAAATACTGAAAGAGTAGGTTTGTAATTATATATGTACTCCTCTTTCGAATCACCTGTAAGTAGAAATATTTTTTAAATTGACATCTTTCTTGCTGTGTGACTCAGATTTAACAATACACTATACCTCTGCTTTCATTGCTTCCATTTATGTGACTCTAAAACAGCAACAGAATAATTACCAGAGTTCAGAATTCTGTGTCCCAGAAAAGTTTTTCTCATCATATTTTTCTACAGGCCAGTGGTGACAGTGTGTTCTCACCATGCCTCTTTCACTGAAGACTGACACAAATGAATGTTTCACCTTCCCCATTTCTTGATGAGTTGGGAGATTTCAATAAATTTCAGGTCTAACAACTTTTTTTTATTCCACTTTGGAGAGAAATTCTTATCCATGATTCTGCTCATTGATCCTACGGACATGTTGATATCAATACTTCAGAGATGCTATCTGAGCTGTTCACATCAGTTCAGCACGAATTACCAATCACCTTGTCATTAGTGAAGGTAACATCTGGGGGTCTGTGAAGGCTCCATGCCCTATAACCAGTTTTGGATCATCAAGTGAGTATGATGGATTCCTAGTGTTGGTATAGGATGTGCTTTCAACAATACCTCTATATGGGCCCATGTGGACTTCAGTATGTACTTTTTCATCATGACTTCTGCACTTATAGTTCACAGAATGTCTTCTGCATGCAAGTGATATTCATATGAACAATTTTTCTGTGCAAAGTGCACAGGCTTCAAACAACAATAACAAGTAATATATTTTGTATTCACAAAACTCAGCATATTGACAGCTGCATGTGAATCTCTAGATTGTTCTTTCACTTAAGTCTCTGTCTCCTCACACATCATTAATATAGAAACAATTTATTGCCCTCTATTACCCCCTGACTGCCTCTTCTGTCCTACCTTCCTTCTCTCACTCAATCAATCCTGCTTGTATCCCTGAGTGTACATACAGTTTCCACATCCTAATGATTTCTCCCATTTTCTGAAGTTGCTGCTCGGTCACCCCTTCTCACCTCCTGATCCATTCAGCTCTGCCCCCTTTGTCAACAATCAACCAAATTGATTCAGGTCTGATAGATCTAAAGAAAGGAATAGATAGAACTAAAAAACCAGTAATGACAAAATTGTTTTTCTGTCCTTTTTGGATTTTATCAAGTGTAAAAGATAATGTACAACTCCAGCTTCCAGCTGTGGTTTAAAAGCAAGAAACTAGTGAAGTAACTCCCTTGTTAATGCGTTCACATTCTGCATAAAATACCCCAAAAGTCCCTACATAGCTGAAATGTTAATTCAATCCCTTCCACTAAGATGAAATCATACAGTAAAAGAAAAGTTGGTTTCTATAAGTAGTTTGCTTTATATTATGTTGTCTAGCCAGGCTACTCTTAGTTAAACACTTTGGTTTTCAGGGTAAACAGATAAGCCAAAATGTATCTCTGGGCAGACTGAGACCCTTAGCCTTAGAAGAAAAAGTACCATATTTTTTATCATTTCCCTATGTACAAGACCATGCTGTTGAAACCAGCACAAATCCTTATTTACTATACTTCACTACAACAATAATGGATAGAGTTATATAACATATGTTCTGAGGATAAATTTCTTCAATTATTTCATTCTGAGAAACAATGAGAATCACATTGACGATGCTCAAGCAATAAGAACAACAGCATTACTTTACTCTTTAGGCAATATCAGCTATGATTCAGAAGTCTTTATACATGTAGGTTTTACCTATTCACTTCAGGAATTACATTTCTGCCCTTACACACCAGATTACTGGTTACCTTCTTCATGAAATATATAACCTTAAAAATTGAAACACACAACCCAACTAAATAAATAGCTGTATGTATGGGCACTTGTTTCAATGCTAGATAAAGGAAGGCCTGTGAGGACATATTACACAAGGTCTTTGTTTCTCATTAGGTGAAATATCTGAATCAAATTTTTTACTTCGTATGTATGTAAAGAGAAAGCTTGTAAACAAAACTGACAAAACACAAGAGAAGTATCTGGGAGAACTTACACAGACACACAAAGAAGTAAGTATGAGTGTTGAAACAAAGGTTTCCTATAGTATCCTGAGAACTTGCAAAAAGTTACGGATATCACAGCAGAAGCAAGTCTACTCATCTAACCAGGGAAACAGATTCCTATTAGTGAAATATGTATTCAGAGCCTTGAATTGCCTGGTCTAAATTCTAGGTTTACAGTTGTTATGGGTCAAGATCAGGAGATCTGAATTCCTCAGAATGATACGTATTGGCACTTAAAAGGCCCATATAATAGAAGCAGTGGGCACTAACAAACAAAGCTGAATCTTTGAAATGGAGGCCAAAGATAAAAAAGAAATTTGCTAAAAAATAAAATGTGACTCTAGTTTGGTACAAGGTCAGGCACAGATCATGATAACCCTCATGAAAAAAACTCAGAAAGCTACATTTATTATTTAATATAGCAATAAATAATGCCATTTATTTTGCTTAGTTAATGCTTTCTCAATCATGATTAGAGGCTGATCTACTTCTAAAGCACTCAGATCAAAGATCCCTGTCATTGTCATTATGTTACCTCAGCTACAAAAGATATAAGATAACAATCTTTAAAGGTGTTTCAGGAAGAGGTACGATCTCAAGACAGAAAATGGTTTGACAGCTCTAACATCTCTCTGTGATAGAGACTGGCAAAAAACTTCATTCATAACTTCTTTTACCTAATGTGTACAGTTACTGAAGCAGCAAAGAATAAAGTGAAAGTGTTATTAGACAGAAAAACAGAGGAAAATATCATAACAAAATTAAGAAAGAACAGAGAAGTAATTCATATGGGAAAGTATGAAACATAAGTACTTGTGTCTACTTTGATTACCCAAAGAGCAGAGACGAAGAAGACGAGGCTGGGAAGACTTATGTCTGATTGTTTGCTCTGTCGACAGAGTCCAGCAGTGCAGGACCTTGCATTCATCTCTGCAAAATTGGCCAGTGGAAGCCTTTATGATTAAATATCTTTAGCCTGAGTCTGGTGTTAAATAAGTAAAAAGAATAGCCTGCCTTTTATCTCTGTTTTGGCTGGTTGTTCTGCAGTTAGGAAGGAGCAGGAGATTATAGCCAGGGACAAATAAATTAATTTGTAAGAGTCTGTCTCCACTAGTCCTCGCAAGGGAAAGATATATTTTGTCTTGTTGAGATGGCTTCTTACAAAAGGTTAATTTCTTTTAGAAGAATGATATTTAAGGTTCAGATGTCCAGTGCTTCCCAGGGTGAAAAAGAGTGGGGATTTTTTCTCCTACCTGTTAGACGAATAAAAAAGACTTGATGCTCCTTTGCTAACTTAGAATCTGAGCAAACTTTTAAAATTTCTTAAGGAGGTACTAATGATCTCCATCTACAATCCCTGAAAAAAATGATAATACAATTGCAATGGAGATTATAAGTTTAGTAGAAATTGCTAGAGATATATACATTGCAAGGTTAATTTTGCACCTGGAGAACCAGGAGACTGAAGGAGGGGCCTCTGAAGTTGCTGTATATCCAGCATTTTCTCTTTTACATGCTGTTTTGCAACTGCACACTTCACACATCAGTATTCTGTGCCAGTGATTTTTCATCCTGCATAGGCATAGATCAGCTTGCAGAGAAATATACAAGTAATAATTAGAAAGTGGATGACCTGAACAATCAGCAATTTTAAGTAGATTGTATACAATTTCTAACTGATATCTGTCTGTACTAAAGTAAATATAAGAAAGTTTAAAGCATAAAAGTACTCAAGACCTTAACATTATTTGTTTGATGAAATACTTTAAAACAACTAAAAAAAAAATCCCTTCTTAGTAATGTTGGCCTTATATAAAATCTATATTTAATAAATAGGCACAGTTTGATTTTGCAGTTCAAGCATGCAATAATAGTTCACTTCAGAAATTAGGACACATATAGGACAAGGATAGATTAAACAGTTAATTTTTCTTTTTTTTCAGCATTATGCAGTACTGATAGTATTCAGGATTTATTAATTAGTTCTTATGTGTCCAACAACCAGAAATGTACTCTTCTTGTCTAATCATGTGATGGATTATTTAACCCACATAAAGCATTTGGACCATACATTTGACTTTAAAATTAATTCATTATCATATGAATTAATGCTAGGTTTAGTTTTTGGACTTTATATTCCACAAGAGAGAAAAGCATTTGCATTAGGCACCTATTCTGTTGGAAAGTTAATGGGAATCATTGCCCAAAGTGGTAGGTTATTTTAGTTTAATTCTAAAAGAAATTCGTGGCCTGAACTTGATTTACTATATTCAAGCAACTGTTCAAGAAGACAAATCAATCAGACTGTTACCTTCAGCCGTGCTGCTTATTTATAACTCAACGCATGAACAGCATTATTGCTGTTAATGTAACTGTTTGTATAACAAAAATACTACAGAATCTGAATTAAGCAGTGGCACAATTCTACTCAAGAGAGATATTTAAAGAACCCATCAGTATCTAGCTTCCACTGCTTCTGAGGCAAAACCGCTATGCCTCTTGCATACTTGTAATCATATGTGCATGCTAGTAATTGCTATTTTACAATCACATCTACCACAACTGTCATAAACTCTAAAAGCTAGGAAAAAGAAATTTACTGTTAGAATATTGTATTATATCCTGTGAGCATAAAGGTGTCTCAGGCCAGTGAAGTTGTAAAATCTTCCATGAGATCTGGACTCACAATAGTCTTACCTCACACTTTAAGGACTGGAATTTATTTTCGAATTTGGGATATGAAGAGAAAAAAAGATTTGTTCAAAGTTGAGTGGATCAAAGATGATGATTAAGAAATAGTCAGTGACTGGAGCAAGAAGGTGGTGTAAACACGCAGCAATTATTGGAGTTTGAAGACATGCATAATCCCAGTAAAATGTTAGTGTTGATTGAAAAAGAATGATGCCCTCAAGCTTTCATGACACCTCGCTATTAATAGACGTCACCACACAGTGAATTGTTGCTTTAGAAAATATAACCCATCTGGAACAAATTACCAAGCATGTCTCCCCTCTCTGCTGAACCTCTATGCCTTGAACCACTTGGTAGCCTCAGATCATACTCAACTGAACCAGCTCAATGGGGAGTAACTGGTGAAGCAGCTTAGAAGAAGTGGTGAGATGTAAAGCTGACCAGGAAGTAGACACTGTCATTGGTAAATTTGTTTATTTGTTTGTTATTATTAGGATATAAGTTAAAAAATCCTCAGAAGTAATCGGTGTGTTACTAGTGGATATGCCAAAATTCATCACCTGAGGATCCAGCTGAGACAGAAGACATTCATGTATTGCTCTATTTAAATGCATCACTTGAACCGTCAGAACAGATTGTAACTTTTTACTTTCCCTGCTGATCTGCCTAACCTCATTTGCATCCTTTTAGGAGTTCACACAGGCTACTTACACTCTTTTGTTTTAAGAAATTACTGTCACCAAGCTGTGAGTTGCTGCCCTCTCAGCAGAGGTGTTGTAATCAACAGGGTGAGCTAGTTGCAGTCAGACAAACGATTGTGATGATTGTTTTGCTTCACTGCTGCTAGTTTCTGCCCCTCCACTGGAAGTGGCTGCTGTCTCTGATGTGATTTAAACTGACCATTGGTCTGTGTCCTGCTGAAATAGACCAGCTGTGCTCACACTGTCAATGCTGTGCTGCAGAATATGTGTGGAAAACAACTTGTGAGCAACTCCGCAGAGGAACCAGAGGTACTGAGTAGTGGTGAGCAACTCTGTAGAGGAATCAGAGGTAATGAGTAGTGGCCTCCTAAGTATTTTCAAGTATGTCACAAAAATACTATCAGACACTGACCTCTCACTAGGGGAGGAGCCCCAAGCACTTTTGAAGTCATCAAGAGTTTTGCTGCTGAGTGCAGCAAGGATTTGTCTAGTCATGCTGTTTTGCAGCCACTTCAGTTATTAAACTGAAAAGGTCTCTTTTACCCAAAGTAATATTGGGTAAAAGGTCTCTTTTACCCAGTAATATTGGGCAAATTTTACCCAAAACTACCAAGTTCGAGGAAGAATAAAAATTCTAAGTTATCAAATTGTAACTTTAAGTTGGAATCCCACTCTAAATATACATTAATACCTGTAGATTTAGAATACGAAACAAAACTGATGTATTAGTCTGGGTTAGGTGTTGAAAAAAACAAATTATTTCACAAAGCCTGGTGGGATGAAATAAGCCTCATAAAATTATGCATAGATAAGACTGTGGATTCCTTCTTCTCATCTTTTCTCTCCTCCCTTCTTTCACTCCCTAGTATTTAGTGGTAGTTTGAGGTGTTATAGGATAAAGTAACATTTCATTATACATTCAAGCACAAAGCACATAGTGTGATATAACAGAAAAAAAGAGTCACAGTTTAGCATAGATTTTCTTGTCCGTTTTGAAAAATTCACAGTACAGTTTGTAGATATTAGTGAGAGCAATGTAAAATCTAAATCTCCATTTCATTGAAGGAAAGTTGAGTGGCCCCTAAAAGTTCGTGTGTCCATGAACAGAGAGAACAGTTTTCTTCAGTAAAGTTTGTTTCACTTCTTGACTGACTTTGTGGTACGTATTAACAACGACAGTAAGTGCAGTCTGACATCATATTTACGTACCAGGAGTAAGCTTGGACTCTCACCTATATTAAATAAGTTCTTATTTTGGCTACAAGTGGAAGTAGATTGGTGTCCCAAATAAGAGTTTGCCTACAGTTCATCTGGACAGAATGTTGCATTTTTTTCTGTTACCTTCACCACTTCAAGCAGGGTAGATCAACTGATAGGAGGTTAAAGAATCTCTGAAATGCTCAAAAGACTATTACATAAAATAAATGTATCTTTTAACAATGCAGATTGTTCAAGGAGAAAAGTACACCACATAGACATGATTTTAATGAAGAAAGACATTTCAATGCATTCTGATTCGTATTTTCTTTCTGTTGTTCCAGTAGGAACAGCTGCTCTATTGTTTTGGCTTTGACCCCTTGGCTTTCAGAACTGAAATTTACCCAGTCACTGCCTCTGGCATTAGCAGTGAATTTTCACAGAGCTCATACCAACAGGAACTAGGGGATGTGAATGAGTAGCTGATCACCCTTTAAGAAAACAAATGTGACCAAAGTCACTTAATGGAACAGTTAATTTGTGGATGTTTGCAGTGCAGCTCTAATAGCACTACTATTAGTTTTGCAAGAGAAAGCAGAGTGCACCATAGAATAAGAGGCTATTGAGAAACAGTGATTAGCAGGGAGAAAGGAAGATGATATATTTTCAGCTATAGCTGCATTTCCCACACCTTACTCTCCCTCCCTACTTAGCATATGCCATCATCCAAAATTCATACCAATGGTGTAGTCCAAGTTCTCCACTTACTTACACTGGCGTTCCTGAGATAACTCCAGCTGGCTTCCACCACGGTAAGTGAAGCTGTGTAACTAAGTTGAGATACGGCCCAGTTGTTGATCAGGTCAGATTCTGACTTCCCACTGCTGCCAGCTGAACAGAGGGGAAAAACAAAGCAAAAAACCCGTCAAGTATCATTGCTATCAGTGTTGCTTTTCCATTGTAGAACCATATCAACAGAAGCTACCTTGGTGCTTCAGATACCTTTTTGAAATTAATAAAGCTATTGTGGGTTTTTACAGTAATAGAGAGAGGACATTCCTCTCTGTGTAAATTTTCTCTGATGCTACCCCTGTTATTTTTTACTGTTGTTGCTGCTCTTGACTCAGTCCCTCAGAGACCCCCAAGTCTCCTATCTTATACTAAACTGAATGGGTAGAAACAACGTTTTCTCCTCCAGTGGACAGGCAAAGTAGACAGCAAAAAGAGCAATTTAGGACCCTGGAGTAGCAGAAATTGTTAAACAGTCCTGTGATGCTGGAGACAGTAAAACAGAATTGCAATGAGCATTTGACAAAAGTATGTTAACTTGAGCAGGAAGAAGTGGAAATGTGGGGAGGATCAGAAGGGACGAAAGAAGGTTACTCAGTAGGTCTGTAGCAATATAGCCTTCACATCTTATGTGTGTACACACATCATTAAAAACTCTTATTTTGAAAGGTGAATAAATGTTTGCATATAAATAAAGACTAAAGAATGAATCAAGGATGCTGGTGGGAAAATAAGAAAACTAACTTGTAATCCAACTAGCTGTTTGCTAAATAGGTGAAGAAAATTTACAGCTGTTGACTGCTGACAGCCTGCAAAATCTGTTTACATACATATGCAGTGGTGAAAATTCAGCAGAGTCATGAAATCTGAGAATCAATTCATCATTTCAGTGAATCAAATCAATGGAGTTATGACTGACAAACATAGATAATGAAGACTGACCTTTTTTCCCTTTTCTTTTTTCTGTGAACTTGCCCGTAGTATAGCAGCAGTTTACGTTCCCAGTTCAGCTATTTCAAAAGTTAAATTCAACTGCTGTCAAAAAGAACAGCTTTGTAACAAGGAAATATATTAATTTACTTGCTGGTAAACAAAAATCCAGCTGCCTTACACAGTATTACTGAGGATTTTACAGTACCTGACTAGTCTGAAGTTCTAGTGCTATGGATGCCTTATACCAGGAAAACATTAATTTGAAAAAAAAAAAAGAAAAGGAAAGCATGCAGGGTTTATTTGGTTTTGCTTTTTTTCCTCCATGCTCTAGGTTTACAGCTTGTATTTAAGTACTGTAGTGTAGGGACAATGTCTTAATGCTATTTTCTGTGAACTGCCTATCCTCCACTTCTCTCAAGTGAGAATTTCTAGCAGATTTGAATGACAATCATCACCTGCATGTCTACATATACAATCTCTTTTTTTCCTCTAAGTTCTTTAGGTATCTCAATATCTCATGAGTCACTGAAATTCCAATATATTTTTGGCAAATTTAAATTTCTTGTATCTTGTTATTCTTACCCAAATGGTTCAACACTTTCATCTATTTCTTAGATGCAAGAAGATGATTATCTTATTTTGGGATACATGTGGCAAATTAGCTGCTCCATGGATAGCTAAACCTTTGTTATCTGCCACTGAGTCTGCTGTATTTGATTTTGAATATCTATGTGGACTTGTATTTGCTCGTCAGGGGCATCATTTGACTTCTTGAAACTATATCTGAACTTGTATTTGTTTTCAAGCCCTTACCTGGCTTTTCCTTATATGTACAGTTAATAGCTGTGATTGCAAGTCATTGTAGCTTATGTTATGCTTGTACACAGATATGCTTTAGAAAGTGTGGCCAGGATTTGTTTGATTTTCAGATCATCTACGACTGTACATAAAAATTATTCCTAGAAATTATGTGTTCTTCTATGAGACAGATAAGCTTGCTACACTAAGCACTACTAACTGGAACCTACCGAAAGGCAATACTTTACTTACTGTGTCTACTTTTTGTGTACTAAGTTGGGCTAAAACTGTGAAACAGCTATTTGTTCCCACAACCAGAGACACACAATCTTTGGATTTTCATTTTATAGCTTAGAATGAGCAAAGATCTTTGCTGTTTCCTTTTTCTTGTGTTTCCAGGGATTCCTGTTGCTGTTTCTGGCTCAAGAATATTGTCACTGAACATGAAGAAAAGCTTTTTATGTAGACAGCTCAATAAAGTGAGTAAAATAAATGGAGTTAATGGATGCTGATTTTGCCAGGTTTACAGTTCTCAAAGTGCTTTCATAACTAGTAAAAATATTAACTTTTTGAACATGTTTGTAGCTGATTTAATAAAATATAGATGTACCATTAAGAATTACCATTAAGAATTCTGTCTATTCTCATAGTAGATGCCTAGCTACATGCTCAGGATATCTGCAGAATATCCCTTTACAGCTGTTGTCCTGCCACAGTAAAGATCATTTGAGGAACCCATCTGATGTTCCAATATTACACAGGAGAGACTAATGAGTCTGTAAAACATTCTGAGATAAGGCTCCATGCTTACTCAGAAAGGGAAGAACTAGGTTGCCAGGTTGAAAAGAAATGTGGATTTCTGGCTCCCATGTTAAAATGTAGAGATTTGCATGAAGAGTCCATCGTTTCTGGGGAAGCTGGCACACTTTACAATGGATAAATAGTAGCGAAACAAGTGAAAAGTGTTTTCCTTTAAAGCATAGCTGGAAATTATTTTGGGGAATTCGCTCTCGGGAAGAAGATCAAAGACTTAGTTCCCAGCCAGGACACTAATTCCTCCTACCTAAACCAATGTCCAAATCTCGCAAGGCTTTTGAGGGGGAATCTCCAGGGCTACTCCATGTTTTCATTCATATTCACAGAAAAATATATAGAGATATAGCTGGTAAAGATAGCAGATACATATTGAAAATATTTTCTTTTTTTTTTTTTTTTGTGAAGAGGCTAACCCAATTGGTTAGAGGAAGATGATTTTATGGCATTATACTCTACTGTACATCTGACACTACAGCCACTGGGATATCACAAAGGAATACTATAGGACATTACCTACAATATGGACGTATTCCTATTGTTTTATTACTAACTTTAACTAAAACTTTTGGCTCTGAATCTCAAATCCTTGCCTAAACTTAAGCCTGACTCAGACCTCTCTGGTGAATCTTGAATGTACTGCTCAGCCCTGTAATTTTAGAAAAAGGTCGTAAACTGAGATCTGAAAATTGGTTTTCCTGAAGAATAACTCCATTACTAAAGGGTAATGTTGTTGTTGCACTTCACTAAATAGCAAGTACTATCAAGGCAATTATAATTTAAACAGGTGTTTGCAGGGATAATTGTTAGTGTACTTTCTGATATTTCAAATCTGTAACTGCATTTTAATCCAAATAAAAATCCTATTTGCTAATAGATTTGTAAATAATGTTAATGAGTCTTTTCCATACTCAAATATTTCAACCAGAAGCCCTAGGATTTTATGGGATACTTTGCATGCATTCATGAGGGAGATGACATTCCAAAAGTGTTCTGAGAACTACAGATTCCTGCACTTATCAAGCATACAGGGTATCATAGCTTTTCTCCATAATTTTAACTGAAGGACTATGATGTACAGTTTCCTTTTTTTGAGGCCCTTGGTTATGAAATGCACTGTGCAATGCCTCTTAGGCACTCAGGGATTTAATTCATACCCTGGTGCCTCAGCAACTTTAATAATGTTTGGTGATGCAGTGCATCTACTATTCAGTAAAACAGAAAGAAGCTGCCCAGTCTAATAAATGGGCAGTCTTCTTTTTTTTTTTTTCACTTAGGGCTGAAACAGAGTGAATTGGAATGATTATTTTAATTATACCCAGCCATGTAAGATGACAGCTAAAGAACCTGAAAAAACTGTTGAAGTAGAAAATATCTTTAGGGAGCTATTTTCATCTTTGATGTATGCATCTTGAGAGTTTCGGAGAAGAAAAAAATTTAAAGCATTTAGTTGAAATGAGTGCTGTATTGAACCCTTAAACCACTGTTGTAAAGTGCATTGACAATAACAGTCTAGATTTATTTCTCTATATAAGTAAAGTATTTGTAATTTGTAGTTTGATTCCCATCCACACTGTATTCAATCCTATTACATGCATGCTTCTTTCTGACACACCACTTACAATATACTTGACCTCCTAAAACATGCATATATGAGTGTTGCAATCTATTCAATAAAGAGCTGTAGATATTTTTACCATGAGAATCTATTTGTAACTTTCTTCCTCCTAGTAGGCTGAATGCGTACAAAGGTTAACTTATTATAGAGTAAATAAATGCAGTTAGCTTATAAAAATACCTCACATCAGCAAATGTTTATTGCAAAGTTCTTTCTTATTAGAAGTTTAAAGAAATCTTTGGTATATCTTTGATATAAGAGGACTAGGTTTTAAATTTTTGGAGTAAATCTAGATTTACTAGAGCTCAATCAATTATACAGTTAATGTATATTGCACCACATGTAAAAGAAATGTTACTTATAATAATTATGTTTCTGTGCTGTATTTTCTTTATTTGAAAAGCAAAATTATGCCACAAAGGTCAATGACAAAAAAATCTGTTTTTTCTTAGTTACTGGAAAAATCATAAGAAAATAAACTGAGCAACCTAAAAAGATATGTTTTTAAACAATTGCACATTTAAACTTATATAGGAAAAGTAAGCCAGATGATAGTTTTTTTCTTGTGCTCCTGTCAGTCTGTTTCCCAATTCAGATAAAGAATGATCGTAGAATCATAGAATGGTTTGGATTGGAAGGGATGTTACAGATCATCTAGTTCAAACACCACTCCTCAGGTATATTTTCCACTAGGCCAGGTTGCTCAAAGCCTCCAACCTGAAAACTTGCAGGGAGGGCACATCCACAGCTTGTCTGGGCAACCTGTTCCAGTGTTCCATCACCCTCAAAGAATTTCTTCCTTCTATCTAATCTAAATCTGCCCTCTTCCAGGTTGAAACCATTATCCCTTGTCTTATCATTGCATGCCCTTCTAAAAAGTTCCTCTCCAGCTTTCTTATAAGTCCCCTTTAAGTAATGACAGACCACAACAAGATGTCCCCAGAGCCTTCTCTTCTCCAGGCTGAACAGTCCAACCCTCACAGCTTTTCCTCATAGGAGTGGTGGTCCATCCCTTGGATCATTTTTGTCCCTCTTCTGGGACCACTGCAGCAGGTCCATGACTTTTTGATGCTGAGCGTTCCAGAGCTGGACACAGGACTTCAGGTGGGGTCTCACCAGAGCAGAGCAGAGTGTCAGAATCACATCCCTCGACCTGCTGGACACATTTCCTTTGATGCAGTCCAGGATACTGGGCTGTGAGCACACACTGCCGGGTCATGTTGAGCTTCTCATCAACCAGCACCTGCAAGTCCCTCTCCTCAGGGCTGCTCTCCATCTGTTCTCTACCCAGCCTGTATTTGTGCTTGGGGTTGTCCTGACCCATGTGCAGGACGGTGTTCTTGGATTTTATGATGTTTACACAGGCCTATCTCTCAAGCCTGTCCAGGTCACTCTGGATGACACCCCTTCCCTCCAGCATGTCTACCGTACCACACAGCTGGGGGTCATTGGCAAACTTGCTGAGGGTGTAGTCAATCCCGCTGTCCATGCTTTTGACAAAGATGTGCAACAGCATTGGTCCCAGTACCGACCCCTGAGGAACATCACTCATCACTGGTCTTCACTTGGACATCAAGCCCTCAACCGCAACTCTTGGAGTGCAACCACACAGCCAATCCCTTATGCACCGAGTGGTCCATGAATTGAAACCCTGTCTCTCCAACTTACAGACAAGGATGTCATGCAGGATGGTGTCAAATTTGTCACAAGCTTTGCTCCAGTCCAGGTAGATGACATCAGATGGTGTTCCCTTATTCACCAATGCAGTAACTCCATCATAGAAGGCCACCAAATTTGTCAGACAGGATCTGCCTTTAGTGAGGCCAATCAGTTTCAGTTCAAGATTCAGATAAACTGAATGACAGGCCATGCTCCATACTGTGTTGTCAATTCACATCTTGACTCTTGAGACTGGTAAAGCAATGTTAGTGAAAAATGAATTATTCTATATAATTTTTTTTAAAGAAGAAAGTAAAACTGAATGCAATTACTGCCTAGTATTGGAATTTTGCATTGTTGCTGTATAGGAAGACGTAAAAAAGGACTTACCAAAACAAAATTCTTAATCTATCTTCTCTTCCTAATGACAGAACAGACAATTGATACTCTCTAAACTTTCTATAAGACAAGTAAAACAAAATCAGGACCGTTGGCTCATTCAACATTCTTCTTTCAACCCTGTGTAGAACTGAATAGACAATTCATACCAGATCAAGGTCAGTGGGTCCTATGCTATATATGCAAACAGTCTTTGAAATTTAAAGTAATTGTCACACAACAAATATTGTCCTGGTAAATAAATATTCAAAAAAATTTTTCTGAATGGTAAAATATTCATGGGTGACTGCAGTAGCTTTTATATAGCTGAATTAATTAAAGCAGGAGAGGAAGAACACATATATAATACCTAATGTGTAATTCACTATCATATACAGAAAATTGCAAGGTGAAAAATGTATTTGTCAGGGTCAGTACTTCGTGCTCGTATTAACCCATACAAGTACCAACTGAGTATACAGAAGTTTAGGCATTTCTTATTCCATTAGAACAAATAGATATTCCCATTTATGGCTGAACTTTTTTATTATCATCATAGTGTAAAAGCATTACGTTTACTTAATTTTTATCCATATCTTCAGAACAAAAAAAATTTTCTTTTTTTATGTTTTGAATGTTTTCTTTTAAAGTAATAATATTAGTCTATCAGCACACAGTGGGCAGACATATTTTTAAACATTCCTCTTTTAATTAACTTGTCTTACAAACAAAGGTTACCAGATGAACACAATTTATCCACAGCATGTATTTTCATCTAGGAGGCAGATAATTATTGTTCGCTGCAGAAATAATGTTATTCTACTTGCTCATGTAAAACAAACTTTAAATGTCATTTTACAGCATAGTGCCATCTTCAGATCTAGCAATTACACAGAGGAACTTCTCATTAACCTAAAGGTCAGAGGTAAGAGATGATCACCAATTCTCTCTAATGCAAACTTAAATTGGTTTAAGCCAAATGTAATGATCTAATAATCACAAAAACGGGGATTGTAAAAACCTAACAGCTATTGTAGTACATTTCCAAACAGAATCATGCAATCTGAAAACATGATAAGAACAATGTCACTTCCAGTTCCTGTTTTCTTTTGCTATTGGGTATTTATTTTTTGTATATTCCAGGAAGAATTATGGGACGCAAAGTAGCTGCTCCCTGTTAAGGGCTAAAATTACCTTTTTAAATAAACTAGTGGCAGCTTTGTAACATTAAAATTTATTATTTCAATTAAAAGAAACAACCACAAAGTAATCTTTAAACATTAAGAGAAAATTACATTTTCAAACACAAGTGCTGCAATAGCTCTAAACATATTTACTTCATAACATTTACCAGTTTATAGAATACAGCAGAAATAGTAAAGACAGCAGCTTAGTTGTTTCAAACAATAAGCTAAAATATGCTGTGCTTGAAGTTCTGAATATCCCTTTCCATGCAATGCAGATAATTATATTTCTTAAATCGTTGGCTGATTTTTCCCTTTTTCTCTTTTTTTTTCTTCCTTAAATACGTAGATTTCATAGAATTGCTGCTTATTTCCATTCAAGGGTTTGATTGATGGGCCTACATTCATTGACAAACAACTCAGATGTGAAAGGACATACTGTACAAAAAATGCTGACCTATGGCAAAGGCAAAAAAAATGATACTACATTAGACAAAATCATATACCAGTTTCCTTTTAACACATCAGAAATCAAAACATCAGACAAGTGGGTCTGGATCTTGGTATGTGCTCTGTAACTCCAAATACAGGGAAAGAAGTTTCTAGACAATGTTTGTATCTTAATATAGATCCAAAGACAGTAGCCATGCTATCTGGCACACTCTTTTCTGCACAATTTAAGCAGTGCTACAGCAGTCTTACTAGTCAGAAGAGATGAGAAAAGACTAAAGCAGAGCTTAGAACAAAATTGCTTTCTTAAATGATTGTTATTCCATTCCAAAAACTTTGCCAGTAAGATAACCAGTAAGATAAAGAAAAATGAGCTTTGGGAAAAGCTGTTCTTCCAGCTCTGCTAGGCTTGAATTCCATGAGATCTAGCCTTTTTCCAGCTTAAGGCATAGGTTAGTGTAGCAAAGTCAACAGGCAGCTTTCTTAAGAACCCTGAGAAAAACAATTGTTAGCAAATCTATTCCTTAAGCAAATATATTTCTCGAGCAACCGTGGAATATGTCCACTGCAAAGCACATTGGGCTTTAAGGCCCAAAAGTTAAAAGGGCATTAAACAGCATGCTGGGGAGACACTTACCACTTCTATTTGAGAGCAGGATGATACCGTTTAAATCCCATACGCATCCTGGAGACTGCTTGCATGATTACCCTTTAACAAATGGAAATATGACAGCCCTAGCTCTGAACTTGCTTCAAAAACCAAAATATCCATACATAAAATGTTTGGAAGGTTTCTATTGTTTATAAGAATTATGATCTCTGACAAAGAGAAATAGTACTATTGAGATTAAGTTACACCTCTTATATAAACCCTCTGTATGTGCCAGAAAATTACTTCAGTGATAAGTTAGACAGTGAATTAAGGAGGCACAATCTACACAACAAATCCAGCCAAAATATGCACATTACTGTTCCTGTCTGCTGTATAGCATCCATATCACAGCAGATGGTACAGGAGGGGAAGGAAAGCAAAGCTTGTCTCTGACTCTGATTCTACCTTCACATGCAGCGAGAAAATATGCCTTTATCCCATAGTAAACTATTTCACTATGAATAGTTCAGAATCCTTTGATTAATCCTGAACCAACTTTCACCTAGTAAATAAAAAATGCTTGAGATCATTCCTAGGGAACTAGGCCACCAGGCATAGAACGGCTTTCATGTACATCAACAAACTGCTCCTATGTCTTAAGGTGGCAGCTCACAAACAGGCACTGCCTTGTTTCCAGGTACAGGCATAGGCTGTGTGCGCTCTGTCTTGCCTTCATAGCCAGTGAGGATGACCTATTACTTCATAAGATGGACCATAATGACCAACATTTTCTTTTCAAAGTTTCCTGTGTTGTATTCAGAAATAAATTGCAGCACAATCTAACCTGGTTACCTACTTCCAGCTAAGTGAATGACTCTTACTTGGATTCAGTCATATGATAAAATGATTTTTTGTCTTGAAGAGAAGTTTTAATTCTGATGCATTATATGACACCTTTCAAAGCTCATAAAGAAGTTTGAAAAGGGGGAACCTGACTGTCATTCTGTTTGCTTAGCCTTGGCAAAACACTTTTTTAAGAGCTGAAGTTTTTCTTCATCTTCTATACTTTATTTCCAGGGCTTCCCAGAGGTTTTTTTTTCTCATGGAACTCATATATTTATTTGAGAATAACCCTTAAGGTTGAAGAAAAGAGTACTTTATACTAAACACAGCAAAAACATGATCTTCGAACTTACAGAAGTGATTCTGTTGATATGTAGGAGAATATCTATTCTTCAGAAGTGTTTTTTCCATTTCTTTTTTCCCCTGCTTCTGTAGGTATCAGTCGTTTGCATTTATATCCATGAAAAAAATCAGCAAGACGCTTCAGTAAATGAAAATTCATAATATTACATGAAGTTGTCAGGTTCACGAGCCACAGGGGAGGATGACTAACTAGTATTTCCATGTCATACTGCCCAAGACTGTACAGAGACATATGGTTGATAGCTGTCACAAGATTTTACATCAGGACATAAGATTCTGCACATGCCTTTATGTCCCATTACATGCTAAAAAAAAAAAAAAAGTTTTTTTTTAACCACTGTCAGCAAACTAGCTCCTTTTCCCATGCTTCTGCTAGTCCTGTGTACATTACAGTAATTTATGAAAAAAAGTTGCAGACATAGCTCACTTTCTCTGTAACTCTTAGTACATTTTTCTCCTGCTCTGAAGTCAAGTCATTCATGCCACAAATGGTACATTATTTTACGATAGGATCCTCTATCTCATTTTTAATATACTTTGAAGTAAGCATCCAAAGTTTAATAACTTCCTTGGAGATATAAGCAAGGAATGTGAATAATACAAATTTGGTGGCCATAGGGGATGACAAATGTATGCATTTACAGAACATGCCTAGAGTTGGAAAGACTAATTTATCTTATTGAGGATAATGCTGTATGCATATGTTATAAAGTCAGTAGAAGAACATGTTCCACTTAGCAGCATCCCAATATTTGTATGCTTGAAGGCTCAGTGTTCACGTTTTGCCCTAATGTATCCTGGATCCACACATTGCCCTTTTCCTTTGAAGGCTTTGTCACCGAGCAGCAAGAGCATGCATAAACTTCTGTTCTTTCCTAGGTCCTTTGATTTACTGGATGTCCAAAGTATTCAGGGAAAAAAGCAATAAGTAATGAACAAAAAGGTCTGAATTAAAAACCAGAAATTTCAGCAAGTGCAAAAATTACTAGTCTGAAAGGAGAATAGTGTTCCAAGTGAATATGAAACAATGTTTATGTATGCAGAAATATGGAAGAATATTTTAGACTGCAAAAACTTCTCAGGTTTGAAGTGGTACTAGTCTTTCTTCTCCAAAGTGGGGAATTGTCCTGGGTTCGACCAGGACAGGGTTAATTTTCATCAGAATCCAGAAAGAGGCACAGCCGAGTGGGCTGACCCAGCCTGGCCAAACAGAACAGGGTATTCCGTACCTTGGACCGTCATGCTGGGTTCTGGACTGGGGGAGCTGGGCGGCGGGAGCTCACTCGCGGCTCGGGAGCGCCCAGTGCTGGTCCGGTCCGGGAGAGTGGCTCTCTGGTTTGTGCGGTTTGTATCCTGTTTTCTCCTTATCTGTATCATTGTCGTTACTGTTCCCTTTGCTGTTCTGGTAAACTGCCCTTGTCCTGACCCACCAGTTTCTGCCTGTTTCTTTCCATTCTTCTCCGCACCCGGCGGGGGGGTGGGGCTGCCATGTGGCGCTTTTGTTGCTGGCCGCAGCCAAACCATAACAGGAATGCAAACCTAAATGGACATGCAAAACACATTTAGGAATATCCAAACCTTGGAGCAGGTTACATCTTTGGAATGTATTTTTTTGTAAAAGAACTGAAGAAGATCCAGGAAAACGGTTGAAGTAACTAATGAATTCATAAAAATTGTTTGAAAAAAACACAATGAAAAAACCTTCAATCTCTCACCAAAGACAATAAAGAAAATATCTAAGGATCTTAACCTTTTGACAATGATTAAGCTTTTCCCACAGGTGAGAAGTCCACAAGTCCAGAACTTACACAGGAAACAGTAAAGGTTCTAAATCTGCTGCAAATGAAAATGATTTCTGCTAATTCTGGTGAGTCAGGCTCTAAATGTCTGTCTTAAAGGACTGTGTAAAAGTAACATGTTACAAGTGTACTCCTGCATTCTTTCTTGGGGGGTTCTGGAATTCTCTTTAAAATTGAACATTCAATAATATGGATCTTGTGTTATTTGAAATTCGAGTCAGCTTTCTTTCAAAAATAGTTGTAAATCTTTATTTAAGATTTATTTTGTCTTTTTTTATTTCATCAGGAAAAGAAAGAAATCCTTTTTCTGTTTTGTTTTGACAAAGGCAAGACAATATATATCTTTTAATGCTTTGGTCTAGCAGTTATTACAGATTAATGGATTTATACGTAGAATAATAATCCACTCAGAACACATGGTTTAATTGAATGGAAGATTTCTGTCTAAATTAAGAACTCAGTAGGAACTGATTGTTTCTTAGAAAGTAGCTCCCGTGGATTACAATTGGAAAAAAAATCATGGGTAACAGTTATTTTTTTATATTAAGTTGTCTTGACTTTTCTAACGTAAAATGTATTATCCTTAAAAATATACCTCTAGAACAGTAAATGATACTGATGCAGTAGAAGGTGCATAGAAGATGAAAGGTAAGTATGAAGCAAAATCAGAACCAGAATCTTTAGTATATGACTAGATGTCATGAAATCTGCCCTCAAGTATATATATATAAACCTTTCGCTTAAACTAGGGTGATAGATTTTCTAACAGAGAGCACAAATCATATATTTTCAGTGATTAGTTCGACTACAAAAGTTGCCATATTTTCTAGTCAAGTAATGATAATAAAATATAGAAAAGATGAAAAGAGAAGGAATCACATTTATTCAATACATAAACAGGGAATATAGAATTGTCTAAAGCCAGCATAAAACATGACGAGGCAACACCATCCAGTGGTCATCCCCTGCAGCTCGTACACAAAGCATTCTTAAGGAATTGCACATAAGACTTCACTTTTGTTCATAACTTCTCTTTTCTACAGTGTAAATACATGAGAACAGGATTTTACATGATTTTTCTTTTTCCATTTTTATAAAGCAGTTACATTTTTAGTTACAGTATAGTCTGACATCATTAGAGCACAACATGAAAGGAAATAGGCAGACAGATACAAAGATTAGACAGATGCTTGTAATTACTACAATGAGCTGTGTTTCAGTAGTGTGTGTCTTACTAAGTTTTAGAATAGACCTCTCTTACCTGAAATAGATTAAGTTCATCTTGTTCAAGGGGAATAGCATGCTGCAGTAAACTCCAATTGGAGTAAAGCTGTCAGCTTAAATGGTCTTTCTTATGAAAGACTCCGTTGGGAGTAAGAATGTTTGGGGTGATTATTTTTGCCAAAAAGGTAAATAATGGAACTGATCAAATAGCAGGCACTTATATGGTGGCTCAGAGACTGGTGCCGTCAGTGGAATTTTGGTTTCTTTGATCATGAGGAGGTTTACATGGCACTGGGCCTGCTGGCGACAGATGGAGTCCAGCTGTCTCAAAATGGGAAAAGGATTCTTGGCCACAAGCTGGCATGGCTCAGCGAAAGGGCTTTAAACTAAGTTGGAAAGTGGAAGGGGATATAACCAGGCTCACTAGAGACAAGCCCAGGCATGGCATACCGGGGCTGGGGGTGAGATTGAAAGCCCAGGTCAAGTGCATTTACACCAATGCATGTAACATGGGCAATAAAAAGGAGGGGCTGGAAGCCATAGTGCAGCAGGACAGTTATGACTTTGTCGCCATCACAGAAATACAGATGACTCTCATGACTGGAGTGCTGCAACGGATGGCTATAAGCTCTTCAGAAGGGATAGGTGAGGAAAGAGAGGTGGTGGGGTGGCACTGTGTGTTAGGGACTGCTTTAATTGTATAGAGCTCGATGATTGTGATGACAAGGTTGCAAGCCTATGGGTAAAGATGAGGGGGAAAACCAACAAGGCAAACATTCTGCTGGGAGTCTGTTATGGAACACCCCACCAGGATGAAGAAGTAGATGAAGTTTTATACAAGAGTCTAGCAGAATCACAGAATCACAGAATGTTGGGGGTTGGAAGGGACCTCTGTGGGTCATCTAGTCCAACCCACCTGCCAAAGTAGGGTCTCCTAGAGCAAGCTGCACAGGACCTTGTCCAGGCAGGTCTTGAATATCTCCAGAGAAGCAGAATCTACAAACTCCCTGGGCAGCCTGTTCCAGTGTTCCGTCACCCTCAGAGGGAAGAAGTTCTTCGTCATGCTCAGACGGAACTTCCTGTGCTTCAGTTTGTGTCTGTTGCCCCTTGTCCTGTCACTGGGCACCACTGAAAAATGTCTGGCCCCATCCTCCTGACACCCACCCTTGAGATATTTATAAGCATTTATAATGTCCTCTCTCAGCCTTCTCTTCTTCAGGCTAAACAAGCCCAGATCCCTCAGCCTTTCCTTGTAGGAGAGATGCTCCAGTCCCCTAATCATCTCTGTAGCCTTCCGGTGGACACTGTCCAGTAGCTCCTTATCTTTCTTGAACTGGGGCGAGAGAAGTCTCACAATCACTAGCTCTTGTTCTCATGGGGCAATTTAACATACAGGGCATCTGCTGGAAATACAATACAGCAGAGAGGAAGCAGTCTAGGAGGTTCCTGGAGTGTGTGGAAGATAACTTTCTGACGCAGCTGGTAAGTAAGCCTACGAGGGCAGGTGCCTTGCTAGACTTGCTGTTTACTAGCCGAGAAGGACTGGTGGAAGACGTGGTCGTTGGAGGCCATCTTGAGCTTAGCAACTATGAAATGACAGAGTTCTTGACTGTTGGCAAGGTAAAGTGGGGGGTCAGCAAAATCACCACCATGGACTTTCAGAGGGCAGACTTTGGCCTGTTCAGGATGCTGGCTGAGAGAGTCCTTTGGGAGAGAGTCCTGAAGGGCAAAGGGGTACAGGAAGGCTGGACCTTCTTCAAGGAGGAAGTCTTAAATACACGGGAGCAGGCTGTCCCCATGTGCTGTAAGACAAACCAACGGGGAGGACGACTGACCTGGCTGAACAGGGATCTCTTGCTGGGACTCAGGAAAAAAAAGGAGGGTCTACCGCCTGTGGAACAAAGAGCAGGCAACTCAAGAGGACTACAGGGCTCTCGTTAGGTCATGCAGAGAGACAATTACAAAGACAAAAGCGCAGCTAAGCCTCAGGATGGCCACTGTTGTAAGGGACAACAAAAGGTGTGTTTACAAATACTTTAATAGCAAAAAGAGAGCCAATGAGAATCTCCATCCCTTATTGAATGCAAGAGGGAATATTGCCACCAAGTATGAGGAAAAGGCTGAGGTACTTAACGCCTTCTGTGCCTCCGTCTTTAATAGTCAGACCCGTTATTCCATGGTAGTTAGCTCCCACTGCTGGAAGATAGGGAAGGAGAGCAGAATAAACCTCCCATAATCCAGGAGGAAGCAGTTAACGACCTGCTACACCACCTGGACAATTACAAGTCTATGGGGTTGGATGGGATTCACCCAAGAGTACTGAGGCAGCTGGCGAAGGAGCTGGCCAAGACACTCTCCATCATCTATCAGCAGTCCTGGCTAACGGGAGATGGCTGGAGGATCACCAGCGTAACACACATCTACAAGAAGGGCTAGAAGGAGGATCCCAGGAACTATAGGCCTGTCAGCCTACCCTCAGTGCTGGGGAAGATTATGGAGCAATTCATTCTGAGTGCACTCACAGGGCATGTGAAAAACAACCAGGGGATCAGACCCAGCCAGCACGGGTTCATGAAAGTCAGGTCCTGCTTGACCAGCTTGATCTCCTTCTCTGACCAAGTGACCTGCCTAATTGATGAGGGAAAGGCTGTGGATGCTGTCTACCTGGACTTTAGTAAGGCCTTTGACAATGTTCTCCACAACATCCTCTTGGAGAAACTAACTGCCCATGGTTTGGATGGGTGCACTCTTCTCTGGATAAAGAACTGGCTGAATGGCCGAGCTCAGAGAGTGTGGTGAATGGAGTCAAATCCAGCTGGCAGCCGGTCACGAGTGGTGTTCCCCGGGGCTCAGTTTTGGGGCCAGTCTCGTCTAATATCTTTAGCAATGATCTGGCTGGGGGGATTCAGTGCCACTCCGTAAGTTTGCAGATGACACCGAGTTGGATGGGAGTGTTGATTATCTTGAGGGTAGGAAGGGTCTGCAGAGGGATCTGGACAGACTTGACCAATGGGCCGAGGCCAACTGTACGAGTTTCAACAAGACCAATTGCCGGGTTCTGCGCGTGGGTCACAACAACCCCATGCAATGCTACAGGCTTGGGGAAGAGTGGCTGGAAAGATGCCTGGAGGAAAATGATCTTGGGGTGTTGGTTGACAACCGGCCAGCAGTGTGCCCAGGTGGCCAAGAAGGCCAACGGCATCCTGGCTTGTATCAGGAATAGTGTGGCCAGCAGGAGCAGAGAGGTGATCGTGCCCCTGTACTCGGCTCTGGTGAGGCTGCACCTTGAGTACTGTGTTCAGTTTTGGGCCCCTCACTAGAAGGACATCGAGTTGCTGGAGTATGTTCAGAGAAGGGCAACGGGGCTGGTGAGGGGTCTAGAGAACAAGTCTTCTGAGGAGCAGCTCAAGGAACTGGGGCTGTTTAATCTGGAGAAGAGGGGGCTGAGGGAGAACCTTATTGCTTTCTACAACTACTTGAAAGGAGGTAGTAGTGAGGCAAGTGTTGATAGGATGAGAGGCATTGGCCTCAAGTTGTGTCAGGGGAGGTTTAGATTAGAGAATAAGAAAAATTTCTTTACTGAAACAGTGGTCAGACATTGGAACAGGCTGTCCAGTTTGAGTCACCATCCCTGGAGGTGTTTATAAAATGTATAGACATGGCACTTCGGGATATGGTTTAGTAGGTATGGTGGTGTTGGGTGGATGGTTGGACTTGAGCATCTTAGAGGTCTTTTCCAGCCTTAATGATTCTATGATCTATGATTCTATGAAGAATGTTAAGGGCACCATTTCTTTGCTAACTACTCTTCTCTTAATTCTCTCAACACAAAATACATACAGCGTCTGTCCTGAGAAACTTCTTTCATAAAAATCCGGCATATTGTAAATGTACAGAGTCAGATATGTGCTGCCAAACAGGCTATATGTGCTAAATATTAATTGTCTGTTCTGAGAAATGCTAGCAAATATTTGTCTTTTCCATTTGTCACAGGGTTTATTCACAGTGATCAAGTGCTATATTATCTGACAATAGAAACATTGGTGCAGTATAAGATCTTGTAACCATTTTTTGTTTTCCTTTAATGACATGAAAATCATCTACACTTCACTTAAAATACATCAGTTGCTGTTTCGCACTTCTAAGCTTTAGTCTAAATATTTTTCAACAAATGTTCTTTAAGCAGAGTTAGAACATAGCAGCCTGGTATAGCCCTTACTTTACAGGTTTGTCAGAAGATGTGTTCATCTTGAAGTTCAGATCTATACTATCTGGGCACAAGTGGAAATGGATTTCATTTTACTACATGACAGGCTACTAACACAATTGTCTCTTTTCAATTTGTCACACAATTTCTTATTCTATATCTCAGTGAATAAGAGTCTCTATTCTTTAACCCAATGCCACAGAATATTTGTCTGGCAAAAAAAACCCAGGATCATATAAAATGAAAATGGTTAAATTCACAAAAGATTATGGTAATAGACACATCTACTACTAGAGGTTCCATAAGCTTATGCTCATTAAGGTTTACTGGTCCATTTGGTCAAAATTCAGTTTTAACATCCTGGTACAGATGTTGGGGGGTTTTTTAAACTTTTTTTCTGTATTATGGGCAGAGAAGAAAAGAAACACCTCTGCTATTTACTCTTTTTCAGTTTCTGGTGGTCAGAGGTCATCTGAAAGAAGACACTCAGTGACTAGACAACAGACCACTAATTATACACAATGCTCTTCTTTAGCACTCGAGACAGTCAGCATGGATTCACCAAGGGCAAGTCCTGCCTGACAGAATCACAGAATCACAGAATGTTTGGGGATGGAAGGGACCTCTGTGGGTCATCTAGTCCAACCCTCCTGACGAAGCAGGGTCACTTACTGCAGGCTGCACAGGAACTTGTCCAGGCAGGTCTTGAATATCTCCGGAGAAGGAGACTCCACAGCCTCCCTGGGCAGCCTGTTCCCGTGTTCCATCACGCTCAGAAGGAAGAAATTCTTCCTCATGTTCAGAAGGAACTTCCTCTGCTTCAGTCTGTGCCCATTGCCCCTTGTCCTGTCACTGGGCACTACTGAAAAGAGTTTGGTCCCATCCTCCTGACACGCACCCTTCAGATATTTGTAAGTATATATTAGGTCCCCTCGCAGCCTTCTCTTCTTCAGGCTGAACAAGCCCAGCTCCCTCAGCCTCCCCTCGTAGGAGAGATGTTCCAGTCCCCTCACCATCCTG
>Ga0065711_1032220_pt1 | contig 27755 bp, 13 predicted proteins | sample Hoacrofraction12_FD_59098 | JGI IMG/M metagenome (GOLD analysis project Ga0065711, IMG submission 59098) | Hoatzin crop microbial communities from Cojedes, Venezuela - Epithelial fraction 12 v2 (version 2) | ecosystem: Host-associated > Birds > Digestive system > Esophagus > Crop | place...
GACCCGCCTGGACAAGATCCTGTGCAGCCTACTGTAGGTGACCCTGCTTTGGCAGGGGGGTTGGACTAGATGACCCACAGAGGTCCCTTCCAACCCCTACTATTCTGTGATTCTGTGATTCTGTAACCATTGCTATTTACTGGGGAAGGCAGGTTCCATGGAAAATAACCTGTATAATGCATGTGTTTGTACGAAATATTGTTAAATAAGATTTATCTATAAAAGAATACAGAGCATGAGAATTATTGTGTGTCAGCAATTCTTAAAAAATATATGAAGGAAAAATATTATACATCCACCAGCTGAAGTAAGCAGGGACCCCTATTAGTTTAATGTGTATCAACAACTTAGAAATATTTACTCATTATAGAAAATCTGTCATGAAGCCAATCGTGTTCTGGTGGGTAATGTTACTTGAATCAGAATAAGGTATTATGTATCTTTATTTCTTTTTAAGTCAATTTCAATTAGACAATGATGCTTTAAAGTCAAGATTGAAGTAATCATCCAGTAGAATTAATATGGTCATCTTTAAGTAAAATCACTGTTTTTATTTCAGATCTATCTTAGGCTGCAAATGAAAAAAATGCAAGTTCAAAAACAGTAACGATGAAGTCAAAGAAAAGGCACAATGCTGTCAATAATGGGACCTTTGAGAAAAGAAGTCCAGATCAGGAGGGTGATGGCTTTCACTGGCTGGATTTTAAAATGTGGGGGGGAAGGGGAATCTTTCCTTTGTGGGCTCATTTGCTCCGGGGTCAATAATGTTGCGATTGCAGTGTTTGTGTTGAGGGGGTAGTGATTTAAACAAACAAGGAAAACAAAATGAGAACAATTACACTGAGGTGTGTCACCACTCCCCCTCACATCTGTAACACTTTTTGTAGACGTAACTTCCACCTACACACAGATGCCATTGGAAGGGTGCTCTTTATCTGGGTACTCTCCAGGGAAATACTTATGATGAGTGGGCTTCTGTGGTGCCCTCTGTGGACCCCCTTTCTCCAGGCATGGTAGAGCTGAAGGCTGAGATTTCTTAAGTTGAGTTCAGCACTTCAACATCCCTTTCATTTTGCTAGAACAAAGTGTTTGTGTTGCACAGATTTGACACCCTCAACTAAAAAATTCAGATTATTGAGCCTTCAGTTCTTCTGGCTCCTGCACAGTTAAAACCCAGACGGCGCACAGCACCATGGCACCGACAGAGGGAAGCCTAATGTCTGGTTCCAGATACTCCCCAATCCAGTCTTTGAGTGTATACCAGAGATATAATTCAGACTGACTTGAATCAGTCCTCAGGTGTGGACAGCTGGAGACACGCGTGTTCTGTTCCTTCCCTATCCACCCACAGTCATGTCCTACAGATTTTTCAGATTTGGGTGATGTCAGGGAGTTTTGAGGAGTTGGCTGAGGTGGAGCGAGCAAACTGGTCACTGGCCTCAAGCTCTTAATGTGTCTGCACTTCAGGATGACCATGGCATGCCAGGAGTAAGGCCAGGTGTGCACTACCTCCAAGAGCCTTTGCAGCAGGGATGCAATGAGGAAGTGGTGGGGTCTGCAGTGTGGACAGCAGTAGAACTGGGTTGGCCTCAGTGGAAGCAGGCTAATGGGATAGTTTGTAAGTGACTGAGGAGGCTGAGAAGATCATAACTTGCCCTATTATTCCCCTAGTAATCTTTTTTCTGAAGACTTAAGGTTCAGAAACAGTCTATAAAGTGACAAATTATTATGATAGTCTGGAAATTCTTAGGATAACAGTGACTCTTAAACACATTATTTTTCCCAGAGCTGCATATTTTCTTACAATCAACCTGCTGATTGGAAAGACATACCTATCATCACATATTTGTGTCAGAGCCTGAAAGAGAAGTATCTTATGGCAAATTTATGAATGGAAAACAAGAATAAAATGATTATTTTCCGGGAATGTAAAACCAGAGAGTAAATCTTTCATGTCAGTATGTGTGGCAGATAGATTAAAAATATTCGTATCTTTAACTCAGGTACTCATCAGAAAGAAATGTCTTTTCAGTTGCTCAGTTAGTTCTTGCTGTAAATGATAGACTGAGGTCCTGTGATGTGTTTTAACAAATTCTTTAGGCATATGTTTTCACATTGTGCAGTATGTTATTTTTAATTGACTATTGCCTCAAAATCTTGATTGATTCTCCTTACTCTTTTATTTAAAACTATTTTAAAGAGTATTTTATAACGTTATGAATTTTTTGTAAATAACTAAGTGCAACACAAGTCCAGTGAAAAAAATCTAAGTATTGCATGGTAGAAAAAAGGGGAATGTGGTTAAGGGGCTTAAGAAGATATGGATCTAGGGTGTATGTCTCTATGGGAAACAGAAACTCCTGAGGGCACCTGGTTTCTGTGAGTTGATTTCAAGAGGAGAAGGTCATCCGTCCTGGTCAGACGTGGTTTTTGCTAACTGAGAGGTTTGTGTGAATGAAAACTCTGGGGTTCTCTGGGGTTGCTGATGCAGAGACAGGAGTTGAGAAAAATGGACTTGATAATTTGGGGCGGGGGTGGGTGGTGGGGAAGACCCTGATGAACAGAGTTTGGGTTATTTCTATGACATATTAAGACAAATGTAAGATATCTTTCTCTTTTGAATTGTTTCGTCGTATTTCTCCAAAGATGCTGCTACCAACATCATCTCTCTTTCTCAAGGTTATTCGCTGAATAAAATTATGTTATTTAACAGCTATGTACTAGGCAACTTTTATTAGGGATTATTAAGTGACTTTCAGCTTTATGAGAGACTGATTGGCACCTTTTCTTTTAGAAATCCTGTAGTTTGATGGCAATGTTAAGTTTTCATTGTGCATGTTGTTTTCTGGTGCATCTTTATTCTTAGCTCTAGGAGAATGAACACATAAATAAAAATCCACTGTTCCTCTGCTGCCTGCTGCCATTTAAATCCCTATTTGTCTCACTCTAGGATGCCAGAGAGGAAATTTAATGTTGAGTATTGGTTCAATAAATGTCAGGGAGGGCAGGCAGTTTATATCCTCTTTTGCAATAAACTTTTAGTTCTCCTGACAAATACAGCATCAGAATATCAGGAGGGAAAAGCTGGTCCAGTGGCCTCTGCTTCCTTCAGCAGCTGAAAATGCAGAGTAGTAATGATGACTGTGTACACAAAGCTGAATCTCCAGAAGTGGTTGATGTGCTGTCAGGGACTTCAGTGCTTTTGTGATAAAAGTAAGTATTTCTTGTTTAGGAAGCTGAACTACATGAGGCTTGGTCTTGCAAAGTGTCAGTGCAGTTTTCCTCTCATCTGTAAGTATTATCTAGGTTTAAACTTCTCATAAGCGTTGTCTCTTTGCACATACCTTTTTTTAATGCTTGGTTTGCATTGCAATAAAAGACAATTACATCTCTTACCCATCAGGTTAATGAATGGTAGGAGACTTACTGAGCTAAACTGGCTTGTGTTGTAATCCAGGATGTGAGTGAGTTAGGAAAAGGCAGAAGTACAAATTTAGAATATAACATCATGCAAATTATCTAAGCATTATCACCATGCCAGGTGAGTTTAAATGACAGTTTAAAGAACTTTATATGCAATTATTTGTTTTATGCGTAGTTAATATGTCCTGTGCATTTTACAGTGAGGTTATTAAGGCAAAAATGGAAACGAATGAAATTTTTCTAAAACGAAATTTTTATCAGTTAGAGGTAATGAAGTTAAATCTCTTGAGTAGGAGATGATTGACATACCTATCAAGATGGTCCTTCCCTTCTGCATTCATCAGGAGACTGGAGTAACTAAGCTCAATTTCCAAGGGACATTCACTAAGGTGATGAAGTGGTGCCATGAACAGGCATAAAGACACTGCACAAAGCTAGGTTAAGATTTAAAGTTAAGTCTGTACGCCTGTAGGCCTTCCTTGATACACTGGACAAAGTTTGGTGAGATGCAGTATTCTAGGATTGCTTATTTGGTATAAAATGCATAATGGTTTGCGAAAGCTTACAGCATCAAATTTGTCATATACTGAAAAAGGTAAGTTCTGTGATAGCTGGAAAAATGTAACAGTAACAGGTTTACAACATTTTTTAGAATCCACTATTATGTCACATACATAGTAAATATATAATACATAATATTTAATAATATATAAATAGGCATTGTATGTACATAATTTCCTATACATAAATATCATAGTGATACATTGTTTTATGTTCTTTGCCAATACCAGAGGTCCTTACCAACGAGCTTTTTAAGTACGTGTACTTAAAAACTCTCCCCACCCTTCAAATCTAGTATTTCTCATCTTCACATATCCTCATGACTGATATATTTAAGGGTGTTTCTTTCTGAGCTTTTCTTATGACTCTTCAGCTTTTGCTTTAAGCTTGTGTTTAAAAACAGGAGGAAAAAACCTCAAAATGAAGCCTGCAATTTGAATAAAGAATAGAATTAGAAATACACTTTAGAGATAGACTTTCATCGCTAAGTGTGGCGAGTCCTTCACGCTCAAGGTCTTCTGTTTTAAGAGGTGTTTCAGCTAGTTGTTAATCAAATGAAAACCAACTTAGCTGAGTGAGAATTTCAGTCCTTTTGTCCTTGATAAAATGTGCAAGTGCAGGCAGATGGCCAACATGACTAAAACCACAAAACAGAAATGACAAAACAGAACTTTCAGCATAGAAGAAGAAAAGCAGAGAAAAATTTACAAAAGCTGTCTCTTTAAAACTCTCCCAGGTACTGAATTTTCAGGCTGGATAAAATGCCTGACCATCAGTTTATTTTTTTGATCCTGGTGAATACTAGAGTACCAGAGAGCTGAGGACTGGGGTATGTAGGGCTGGTATGTCTCAAGCAGCTTATGCCTGTATTTGACAAGAGGAAAAACAAAAAAAAAATGAGAGCAAGCAGCTGGGTAGGTAACAGGTCAGTGGGAAGGGATCTGATGCTCAGAGTGTGTCACAAGCTGACGTGCAATTGCAAGGGCAGCAGGCGTTAGGCTGGGAATTATGGACAGCAGCATCCCTTGCAGGACTTGGTGAGCAGCCCTTCCGTGCTGCTCAGCAGCAGTGACACCCCAGATGGGGCAAGGCAGCACCCCACTGCCCAGGCACAGCCTTGAGGGGAGCAGCAAGAGCAGGCTCAACTGCAGCACAGCACCCTTGAGGGAAAGACTGACTCAAGAGGATTTATCAGCCTTGACATGGGAAGTCTGGAGGAGTAGGAGGACTATGGTATAGCATCTAAACATTTGAATGCCTCTTGCAAAGAAAAAGTGCTAGAGAAAAGGGAGAGGAATGGTGTGACCATGCCTAGTCCCTAAGCCAGGTACTGCCACGATGCCGGCTGGAGAGTCCCTCTTGGGCTGTGCTAAGCAGGGCGTAATGGTGAGTGCCTGGCAGACTTATGCAGGCAAACAACTGCTTTCTTGACCTGGATTTAGCTGGGGCAGGAACTGCACATCAAAATTGTTCTGAACAGATGCAGAATTTCAAAGCACGCGGAAGCGTGAAGGCAGCAGAGTGCAGCGGCGGAGGGTCCCGGGCTGCTGCGGGGTCAGAGCCAGACAGTGCCGGGGCTGTGCCTGCAGACTGCGGTCTCTGTCTTCTGTCTCTGCTGTGCTCTGTATTCATCGGGTGTTCTTGGATCCAGCCCCAAGCTTTCAGCCAACAGCAGCCATCTCCTAGATGTAATGATCCTGTTAAATAACTACCATGCGAGCGTGTCATTCAGGCTGTCAAGAACACGGAGGCCAAGCATGATCATTTCTTCTCCACTTCCTCTTTCCCAATTAAAGAGCTTATTACATCTTTCTGATAGTTTAATCATTGGAAATTGTGGCCGTGAATCTTGACGACATGCAAATCAGGGCTGCCATCTGTTGATCAGCGCGGCAGACTCCCCAGGCTGAGCGGTAAGCTGGGGTAGGTGTGCTTGCTTGATTTCCCCTGCGCATGCGAGTTGTCACGGAGGGAATCTGATTCAGAGACTTGGAGTGAGACGTCCTCTCTTCATTCTCACAAGGAGTTTATTTCACACAGCAGAAGGACAAGTTTGCTTACAGACACCCACTTTACCATAGTCTGAAGAAAACCTCGCACGTGAAATCACTGTCCTTTCTTCACTCCTGGAACTAACCCAGCCGAAGGTGCTCCCTCTGACTGTTGAGGCAGGGCCCTGCCAGAGCACACCAGGCTGTTTCCCCCTCTTCTGCCCAGCCCGGCACACAGGTATCCTTGCAAAGGGAGGTAGAGACCTTAATTAGAAGTTTAACATCTGCTATTCTGAGTCAGAGCGGTGGCCCAACAAGGCTTCTGTATAAAAGCGGCCAGTAACAAACGCTGAACAGCAAAGGCAGCGGGCACGTGAAAGTGTGCTCTCTCGGCACCCGGTGTCTTGCGGTTTCAGTGCTCCCAGTGCCAGGAGCTGCGCAAGAGGTGGAGATAACCTTTGTGGCTGTGCCGCCTCCTTTCCCGAAGGCAGATCTTTTGATTTCTACTCGTTCTTTGGAGGTAAGTTACACACGTTAATGGGCTTTGTGTGGAGAAGTGCTTTTTTCAGACTACTGTCTGATAATATCATTTGGCTCTGTCTGGTTCCTGAATTGTGAATAATCATTTCCTATTCACCTTTTCCAGGCTATTTAAAATTTTAGAGCTGCTATTCTACATCCTCTCAGTCATATCTTTTTCCAGCTGAAAAGCTGTAGTCTGTTTTGTCGCTTCTCATGTGGAGGAGTCATTTGACTGACATGGCCAACTTGTTTCAACTTTCTTCACCGAAAAGCTATTGTACTGGAACCATTTTAGGTTATTAAGGAACTAGGAAAGAATCATGTTTTATTTGAAATTACTTAAAATATTGTACTACCAAAAGTGTTGTAAAAATGGTATAAAATCCTGAAATGCTGCTTTCTCTCTGCCTCACCCCTCAAAAAAACCCAAAATACAAGAAAAGACCTAGGTATAGTAATTCAAAAGGAAGTCTTACGTCTAGTAATTCACTGTGACGAGGTCTGTTCTGTCAGGTCCATTCCTTCTAGGACAGATTCATGTAACATTTATTGACATTTAGCACAAGTTGTTGCTGCAGGTTGAAGCAGAATAGAACACCTCACTTTCATAATGAATTGTTTATGGCTGAAGCAAAGTTAGTATCTTCTATAATCTACGAGAATAGGACCACTAAAATGACAATTGGATTAACATCACATAATAGATAATTGATGTTTTAGTGGTCCAATTCTGGTCCAATTCTGGGCTCAGAGCAGGGTTGACTTTGAAGTCAGTTCTGAACTGGAAAGCTGGATAAACTTTCCCATGGCCCAGCATGCTGGTGCATTGACTGACTTTTATTTTGGGTTGTATTTGCTATTTTTTTTGATTTTGATGTTTAAAAAAGAAGTGGTGTTTTTTTTGTGCTTGAATAAGGACATTTTTACAGTCTGTGTTTTGTTTTATTTTAAGTGTATTTATATACATCAGTGCCCAAAGGGCTACTTTAGTTTCATTCTTAATTTTTTTTTAAACTTTAATACGTATTTCTTATTTTAACACTTAGACTTCTCACCCCCATTAGTTCAAATCTTGAAAGCAGCAACACAGCCATCATATGTTTGAGCTTATAGGGCCTTCGGAGTTTTTTGTATGAGTCTTCTCAGCAAAGACCTTTCGGGTAGATTCATTTCTGCTTTGTCTTTACTATTTGTATTGGGGAGATTCTTTGCTCAACTTTTAAAAACTAGTAACACCACTGCTCCTGTTTCCTGCATTGGCTTCTGGTACTAAAGTGAAGAAAAGGAAATCCAGCTGTACTCTTTTTCCTGAGTTAAAGAGCCGAAAGGTTTTACCCTCCCTTTCTGTAACAATGGACTGTTACTAGCTCTGTCTCAAAGTCTCTGCCATGGTTTGCTGCAGCTGATCATCACTGCAGAAGCTGATTCCTTGTGTCTACTGCAGAATTTGTTTTGAAGCTTTCAGAGCTGCAGAACTGCTGTGTACATTAGCATGCATATTTTATTTGGTGCGTTCTCTTTTACGACCTCCTTGACAATTTGTTTCTCTTGTGCATGCATGAGGCTGGCGAGATACTGTGTCAGATAGTTTCCTGTCTGGGCTGAGAGCTGAGCAGAAGGAATTTAGTTTATTAATTAGCACCTTTCGGTTTTTTAGAAGCTGGATTTTCACAGCATCCCGCTCGGGAAAAAGTCCTTAGACCTACATGTACTAAGGTAGACACAGGGTCTAAAGTGAAGATTCTGATGATGAAAGATGGAGGATTCATTCTGTGAGGATTAAGTTGTCCTATTCTACTTTTTTTTGGTTAAAATAAATGCAGTTCTGTTACAGTGTAGAATATGACCAACTATAATATAGTTGAAGATGCTCATTGGAAAAACACTAAATTGAAAATGGTTTCTGATTAATATTTTTTATGATCTGATCTCACGAAGCTTCGAAGTGTCTTGTAAATAGGATTTCTATGCAAGATGGCTGTTATTCGTGTTCCTTTGGAAGCTGAAATTTTACTGGTGTTAAATGCACGTGGTCAATAATGGCTTATAAAGATGCCAGAACCCTGACATCAAAAGGACCAGCTGTATTTGAAACACTTACACTGAATGCTGCTTATGTAACCTACTTTTTCTTTTCCTCCTATTTAGATAAACTGGCTTTGCTGTCCATTAGATTAAGTGAAAATTTGGACAAGGGAGTTTCTTGAATTCATTAACCTTAAAAAAATCAGTAGTTTTTAAAGAATTAAAGTTAGTTTATGGAACAGGAGTCACCTGCAAAACAACAGATGCAAATGACAGCGCATCGGAGATTTTAGTGTTTTTTTAATATGTACTGGGATAGTGAATCTCTCTAAGATATGTCCAGACTGAAGAGACAGACATTACAGTTATTTTGCCCTGAACGTAGATACCAGAAAGATTATTTCCCCCTCAGCATACAATAAATAAACAATGAATTCATGGAAGTGGACTTACGGTGATGTAAAAGTTGGACTCAATAAGCTTCTTAAAGTCTGGCTGTTTATCTAGACTCTTTAGTTTGTTTTTATTGGAGGAATACCAGTATTTTCTTTTGACTAAAACAGAGTGTTAAAGTGCATCATTCTGGCATTGTTCGCCTTTTAGCCTTCTACCTAAACTTTGCTGTTTACCCAAAAAAGGCATGTTGCTTTTCCAAAGGCAATTTCATTCTGCCTTTTATGGATTACATCTTACCTTTTATTAATTGACTTGTTCACTCCTAGTTAGCACCATGAATGGTAGCATGCCGGTATACTTCTGGTAGTGCAGTGCTAGTCAGTGATTTAGTATTTAAGTCTGTATAACACAAAACAGACAAACACAGCTCATAGACTTTGATTATGCAACTTTTACACTGAATATTCAGCTAAGCACAATACCAGGTGCTTGAAGGTAATATTTTTAATGACATGGAGGTAAGATATAGCCCGCTACCATTTCAGTGCTAAAGTATAGGTAGGCTTCAGTTCTTTCGGTGTGACATCATTCCCCAGACAGTTGTGTTTCTGTAAACGCAGGATATACTTTTTGCTATTAAAAATGGAGACACTCATGATAACTAATAACGTGTCAACATGTGACTGATGGTGTATGCTTTGGATAACTCAAACTTTTTGAAAACACAAAGGTGAATAAAAATGTTCTGTGCTTTTTGTGTACTTAATTTTAAATTGAAACAGTTTGTTTTAAAACAGATCAATATTCCTGAACTCTTTGCAATCTAGCACAACATTAGAGAAAACCAAACAGAACATAAACATGCCTAAAGTGATTCATTTTCTTTGTCAGATATAAGGTAAACTAACAGTACTTCATAGAATGGCATTTTTTTCTTCACAGCGTGACTTTTAAGTGTCACTTTTCTTTTAAATTCAGTTGACATCAAAGAATCAAATTTACTCTTTCATTATTGGTTTTGCATTAGGCTATGAGAATTGATGGTTTGTTTATTTTCTTGGTCCCCTCAATTCCTCAGACTCTGAATTACATTAGAGCTATTCAGATTGTAAAACGTTCCAGACACAGTTGTCGTTGTATGCCACCTACAATCTATTTTCTGTATTTCTCCTTATCCTTGCTGCAATTACCAGGAAAATTTCCATGAAATGGGATTTTATTTTATAAGACTTTACCCACTTGTGCTACTAAATCCCATTATCATGAGAGCATACGTGAGCATTGTCAAAGGGATAAGTAGCAGGAGAAGATGAAATCTTATGAAAAAAGCATTCCACTTAAAATGAATCTAAGTGTATGTCCGACAGATTTGTAAATTGTCTGCACAGGTGTAATATTGTACCCTTATGTCTAAAAAGTTTTCAGTTTCCTTCAGGAGTCTGCACAATGAGGAGGTTTTGTTTTCTTTTATTAACGCACTTTATGAGGAAATAAAATGTTCAAAAAATAGTTATTGCAATATTACAAAGAACTCGTTAATTCTTATCTTTATTTGTTCAGTATATAATTTCCACGGAAAATTATTTTATTAAAATTTATATGAGCTGCAAGAAAGCATATACGTCACCTAATTTTAAGGTCGTAAGTCATCATTCTGTTGTGAGGGTAGGGTAAAAAATGGAAAAAAGGAAATCACTGGCTAATTAACATGTGAAAAAGTGTGAACCTTTTATGTCCCTTTGTGATTTTCATGTTTGTCTTTTAGCATTGTCCATAAAGAACTCTAAATTCTGTCTATCACATTTATTCTCCTATAGTGGCCTACGACTGTGAGGATATTCTTATGCCAACACAATACTGACAGTTTGGGCTGATCAATAGATATCCTCTTGGCTAACTTGAAACCTCATTTCTACATAATGGATATGAAGTTAGAGGATAAGAACTGTATTATAGAGAGTCTCAGAACGCCTTTACGTACTTTTTTAGAAAACTCATGGTTGTCAGGACTTGAGAGAAAAATGACATTTATGCGACACTAGCACCTACTTAGTCTTTGGGCATAGTGCAGAGTTTTAAAAGTCATTTAAATAGTGATAGAGGATGTGTTGCTCTTGTTCACTTAAAGAAAAAACTTGCAGCTTGTTAGAAATCAACAATGAGAATATTTTACTGAGCCAGTGTGTTGCTGCCTAGTATTATTTTTATTTATTACAGGTAGTGTTGTATTCTACTTTTCCCTTCCTCATTTTTACCTTTGTAAATCTTACTTTTAAGGGTCCAAAAGTGTTTGCAAGTTTTTCCAGAAAGCGATAACGCAGTAGATGTAAACAAATGCTGAGGTCAGAGATTTCACTCTTTGCTATTTTGGCTATCTTATAGTTAAGGTTGGCTATTACGGTGAATTACAGTGTTCTAATTAAGATCACTTGTTGCTATGGTTATCTCATGGCTCAGATCTGCTAGCACCAACTGCGCTGCTTGTGGAAGGCTGTCGGCTGCCTTGCTGAGAACTAACTTCACATTGCTCAGAATGACAGAGAAGCTGTCCTGGGGTGATATTTTGCAAAAATCACTGTTACTTAAACAGCATGGGGAAAGCATTATTTATACCTTTAAAACAGGAGATTCTGCCCAGTGCGAGAGGCTTAGAAAGAAACAGCATATCGTGTATTACTGCCGAAGAATTCTATATTCCGAAGAATTCTATATTCCCTACTTGAAATGTCTGTCTATTAGTATAATTCTGTGCACTCCTCTTGCACAGGGTCTAAGTTCCTCACAACTTTTTATGTCCTTAATTTCACTGCCTGAGAGAGGGTCCTGCCTCTTCGATGAGGAAGTAGGGGACAGAGACAGCAAATGACTCAGGCAAAATGAATCACATAGAGTACATCTGTGGTTTATGGATTTGGGCTGCCTTTTCAATCTCAGACCAGCATTTCTTCCCAGCACAAAGAGACTTGTGGTCACTGTAAACAGAATTTTCACAGGACTGCCATATGCTATGGAGTCCTTCCTGCACAGAAGTGCTCAGCATCTTCTGAAATGAGTACATTTATAAAATCATTAATACATTCAGAGACTCTTAGCATGCTCCTTATGTTCCATTTGAGAAGTAGCAGAGAGAAAAATTGCTGTTTCTATTTTTAGAGTACTTTCAGTGAGCTTATACTAAAAAGATCACCTATGTATTCCTGCGGTGCCTTGTGTCAGGGAATAGGGTCTCTAGGCACTACCATGAAAATAAACAGTATTTCCTAATTATAACAGAAACCAAGGTTTGTTGGAGGTGGAGTATGAGTCATAAATCTCCAAAGTAAAGTAGGTATTTTTCAACATTTACTTTGCAAAAGTACTTAGAAGTATTTAGAAGATTGAGCTCTTCATTAGATTAGACGTTTTGCAGAATTTGAGTGAATGACTGTCCTGCTTCACTTTAATAAACTCAACAAAAAAAAAAATCAAAGCAGTCTACGCCCTCCGCACAATATAGATCCATTCTATTTCCATTTATCAAGAGCATATTTGCAACCTATTCATGGCCATTTTCTTTTCTGAATGTCCTTTACCTGTGTTAGGGTGTTTGACGGTGGTAGCTGTGGTGATGTACGGTATGTGGTGCAGCTGACGTATTTCTCCATATTTCAGATGCTGTGCGAGCAGGGGCATCAGCCAGGCAGCTTTTTAATAATCTCTCTTCTCATCTGTAGCTGCAATATTAGCAGATAGTGTTGAAGAATGATTCCTGTTCTAGCAGGAACTAGCTGATTCTTCAATTTACTGTTAAAACTTCTAGATCCCCGCAGTGCCATTTTTTTTTCCTTTCTGTGTTTTCTAATTTGCTAGGCTTATGCTTGTTGTTTGTGTTTGTAACATGATGGTGTCCAATCTGGACTCATGTCTCACTATCCTGAAATTAGTCTGAGTTGTTTAATCATGAAAGAATCTCAGAATTAGTGAGGGGCAGTGAGGTGGGGAAAGAATTAGTAAGTGGTGATGTTGATTTTTATTCTCCAGAGATAAAATTCACAACAGTTTGTTGCATGATGCTGTTCCTGACAGTGTGGCTTTCTCAGCAACTCCATATCAAATGCTGTTCTTTAGAGTCAAGTGTAGAAGTATCATCTGTCTCAGGCACCTGTTTTTTTCTTGTCTCACTCTCTTTGCTGTCCAGAAGGGTACGCGTAACTAGAAACATTCCAGACTTCATGTACGCGTATAGGTGATGTGCAGATAGGACAATCCACTTTCAAAAAAATCTTCTTTTTATTTTTTTTTACCTGATGAGAGAAATCAGAATTGGCTTACTGTGAGCTGGATCTGGTGTTAGGGTGAGCTCAGGAGATGATCTGTCCTTTTGGTTTGATGACATGATGTTTCTCACAGTGATGAGCAAGAAATGAAACCTCTTCTGACAGGAGAGGAAATGCTTCTGTATCAGCAGCGTTATCACTATTGATAATGCAGTGCTGTAATCTCTCCAGATTGAAAAAGAATGTCTATTCTTTATTTTTGTTGCTTGTTCTGTTCTTGTGGGACTCGGTAGTTATCACATTTGTGATCAGTGTAAGTCACACCCTTACTGTGTGGTTAAGATGAATTATATGCATTTAGATGAAAGCAAGAGCACATTGAAAAGACTCTTGCCCTTCTAAGAGTGACTGCCTTTGTACTTGAAGAGTAACATAATTTGGACTGTGACCTGTATGGAGTTAAAAGTCATCTCCTGGAAAAGTGGTATGAAGCAAACTCTGGTACTTCAGACTTTTCCTTATAAAAGGCTGTTGCTCTGTGTCCCCTCCTGAGGAATGCCTTCTGGATACTCAGAACTCACATTGTTGTTCGTAGGATTTGGAGGAAGACAGACAACTAGAGTGTGTATTTATTCTTATCACAAGTAAGGCCTTACAGGTCTGCGTGAATCTTCTGCTTGGGACAAAAATCTCATGGTATGTGTATATGTGTGTCTTGGGGGAGAGGGGGTTCACTGAACTGCACCCGTGTGTCTGTGTTTGCTCATGCCTGTGAAGACAAGCAGTTCATCCTATACTGTGTGCAAAACAATTTACTTGGCATTTACACAGAGGTTTTCAACAAAACATCTCAAAGCTTCAAATCTAAAAGATTTCAAGCATTAAAAAAAATTCAAGAGCAACCTACTGGGAATTAGCAGCACTGTGTGCAACACCAGAGATGGAAGACAAGATTCTGATGTCAACTTTTTCATCAAGCTGTGTCATTAAATTAAAGCTGGAACTCTTTGTCAGGGTCCTTTTTTGAAGAATGTCATGCTGGAAAAACAATCAAACAAGTTGGTTTTACATTTGCTAAGTAAACCCTCTTATTTAAATTTAGTTGTTATCTTTTTAGAAAAATAACACTTTTATGAAGCTTAAGAAATGGGGGAACAAGTTGAAATTAAATCTTCATGTCAGATAGGAAGGTAACTTTATCAAGGCTCTAGGGTATACATAGTATCAAATATTTGTTTGAAAAATAATGAAACATGTTGTTTTAACTCTTGCTAAGTAAAGCCCCTTATTTAAAATTAATTGTTTTACTTTTTAGTAAAATAATACTTTTACAAAGCTTAAGAAATGGGGGAGAAAAAAGTTGAAATTAAATTTTCATGTCAGATAGGAAAGTAACTTTATCAAGGCTCTAGGATATACATAGTATCAAGGGAGGTAATTAAGGATGAGGGTGTAGGACTACAGTGTAGTCCCAAGAAAAGCTTTGCCTCCAATGTCTATAACTTTCTCTTTACTTTTTTATATTCCAGTTGCCCTCTGATAAGTAAATAATTATTCATTTATTTGGTGGTATATGTCCAGAAAACAGCTAGTTCCTCATGATTTAAAAGTAATTCCTGGAACATACATTTTGTAAACAGATTGTGTATATATAAAATGTATGCAACTGCACAAATGTTTTGTAGTTAAAAATTCATTTTGCCATTTGCTGATCTGGTGATTAAGCAGAACTAAAAGAAAACTACAATTTCAAGTCTATGCTGTTTGATGCATATGAAGCATAGTAAAAAAGCTCTCCTAACACACCCTCTTAAAAAATTATACAATGAATAATGCTGAGTCTCTTCATTAATTATGTATTTGCTGCAGTAAAGTAGTAAAGCATTAAGACATATCGCTCAACTGTGTGAATGATAATTTTAGATAAATATAACCTTTTGAACTTTTGGTAGAAAATATGTGTAGTAAAATTTTGCTGGTAGTTATACGTTGGTGGGAATCTTTGCTTGCAAGAAATTGGTGAGACTGAATAAAACCAATAGAGAGCCTCCAGCAGCAAAAGCAGTAATTGTTGAACTTCCAGCGTAGTAAAGCTTAGCTTCAAGTTGAAGAACTCATCTCCTCTTTCTGCTGGTGCCCTGCATGATCTGTACAGGGCAAGTTATTGTTTTTAAATTTACCTCATATTTGTAAGCATAAAAGAGCATCCTAAGATCCAATAGAGTGGAAAGAATCCTTGCCTTGTTCTTTTATTATATCTTTATGCTTTTTCTTCTACTTGTTTTCTCTTACTGTTGTCAGCTATTGTCTTGGTTATCATGTCGTTGAGCAAAGAAAACTGAAATACATTCAGAAACTCCTGAATACTACAAGGCATTGTTTTTATGTGATGTGATAGACATAAAGTTTAGCTCTGTTTGTTCTGAGCTTAGTAAAGCCTGGGCAGGAAAGGAAAACTTCCAGTGTTGCTAAAGTTTTTGTTTCCTCTGTTATAGGAATGATGATAGAAATCCATCACCTGAAGGAAAAAAAAGATATCAAAGTAAATAAATTTTGTGATATACATTAAAAAGTCATTATTTCAGCTTTAGTCATGAAGTTTTGTAAATTTTTTTGTCTCACATTTCAGGTGCAATAGAAGTGCTAAATACTGATTTCAAATCTGTATACGTTAATAGATACCACAAAATTCTTCCCTCTGTCACTGACCAGAGGGCTTTTTGAATATTACTACACAAAATGTGATATATTCTCTTTAGAAGGTCTACATTTTAAAGGGTTTGGTTTCGTTTCTTATGTGCTTGAGGGAGAAAGTATAGTAACTCTTGGGAACGGAAATGATTCACAGCAGTTTAAAGCCTCATTTGAAGAAACAAATGAAGAGATCTGGTCATTTTTGTAGTGCGGATGCTCTTAAAATCCTCAGTTTATAGACAAGGTGGTATTGGGTAGTGAAATTTTATCCCTGGAAATTATTAACAGCTTTGCATGAACACTAATGGAATATGAGGCAAAACAGTCAAAGAGCAAATATTTACTTGCTATTTCTTATTAGCAGTTATTCTAGGGCTCTTAAATGAAACCCAGCAGGTGAGAACAACTTATGTGGAGTTTAAAAATTGTGCATTATATTATGCTTTCATTAAGGAGTTGAATAGGAGGAAAGATGTATAGCAGTAATAAGGAGAAAGTTCTGGAAAGCTTTTCTCCAAAAGAAGCAATGACTTTTACTACAGAGCCAACAGCAGTGACTTCTATTCTTTCCTCTCTCCAGGATCAGAGATGATATAGCATTACAGCTTTCAGTCATAAATAGGGGTCCAAAAATGTATTTTTTTTTTTTTATCTTGCTATTTGTTTTTTCTCCTTGAAGTTCTTACAGCCTAATGAACTATCAGCACTGGAAATTCAAATTTGGCAAGAGACGCTAAATAAACACATAAACAACGTGGAAAAGACAAATAAGAGGACATTTAAAATAGCTACGTTTTGGCTTAACTCTTTTGAAGTTTTTAGGAAAGTCTGTTTCATAAAGAAAAGAAAAATAACAGTAATCTGTGCCAGAGTGAATGACTGGAATACCAGTGCAAAAGAGCAAGGATACGGGGGTGAAATCCTGACCCAGTTCAAGTTTTTTATGGAGCATTTACTGTCCCTCTTTACCCTACTGTGGCCTGTCCAGATCTTGCTATTCAGTTCTTAACTCTTCAGTTATCACGTTTTTAGTTTCCAGGCTCTGGAGAGAGAATTGATATGGTTATGCAATTTATGTTAAATGCACGAGTTTCATTATGGAAGATTTCTATCAACTATCATCCATCCCAAAGCCTCAAGGGCTGAATACTGTGTGCACAACTCAGTATTTTTCAAATGCTCTTCTTACAGCATGCAATGAATCAATGTATATTAAGCCTTGAAATTTCCACACTACTGCGTTGTCACACCTGGCTCAGTAAGCCTCCTGATCTCCACCCTGGTGAGACTCTCTCTGCTTTGGCGATACAAATGACACAAGATATGGCCAAACCTTGTGATGAAAGAACTCACAATGTGCACAACGTACTGAGTATGGGTGCTGAGCCCAGTAACACTGGCATCAATTAAGAGCAATTTCATACACAAGATTGCATGCTAATACACTGCCAGGAAAGATACTTCTTAGTAGTATTTTGATTAGTGCCCTAAAAAAACTCTACTTCTACCACAGGTTCTCAGAACTTGTAGTTTTTCTGGGGCAAAAGGGTTGTACCCAAAATCCCTTAAGGTTACTGATAGAATTTCAACAAGAACCTCTGGGGAGTTACCAGAAGCTGCTCCAACGTACTGCAATGAAGTCTAAAACGTCTTTATTATGATGTCTCCACTCTTTCCTACTGCAGATGGTACTCCAGTGTTATGCTGTGGCGAAGCTCAGCGCAAACAGAGGTGGGAGAGGAATAGAAGGGATTTATCTCAGCCCTGTTGTAAGCTGCTTGGTGGAACTTTATAGTGATTCTAATTTATGTGTTAGCAGTAACTAAATCAAAGTCAGAACTGTACAGAAGCGCTACCGTATTTCTCTGCATATAACACAATCATTATTGGTCATTGCAGAATAAAACAGTATTTCAGAGAAAAGAAAATGTTTTGACGTTTTCTATATGCAATGTTTTGACTTCTCATTTCAGAACGTTTTGTGAAAATACGCTATGTTTTAGGACAGAAACAAAAAGTTTTGGTTTGAATTACTTGGGTCAGTGGAAATTAAAATTGAATTTCTCATTATTTTTAAAAAGTTTTTGTCAGAATAATTATTCTTAAGAAAAGATTGTTTTAATTCAGGTGAAAATGTGTTTTATGCAGTTTTTAAACTTGTCTGCCAAACCAAAAAAAGCCATTATTAATTCAGCTCTAACCTAAAGTATTTAAACACAGGAAATTATAGCAGCATATAACTTGCCTTGTGGGTAGGTATATAAGACATGTATGTTTATGTATAAAGAATAGATTTTACATCAATCACATAAAGAGTGTTTTTATGAAAGGACAAGGCTTTGTAATGTGGCACATAAGGGAAATATGTTCCTAATCCTATATAATACAACTCCCTTCTGTCTGCTTCAGCATAATCATTTTTGAAAAGAAATGTGTTCGTTAACTTGTATGAAGGAAGAATTGTACTATTAAATTATCCTAGGAAAAAAATCAGGTAACTTTTTTCTTTTACAATTATTCTTGAAAAAGAAAAGTTTTGAAAAAAAAACCCCATAAAACTTCTGAGTTTTCATATGAGAGTTTTATTACTTGTTAAAATTTCCTATATAACAGGGCCCTGGAGTAGAAGCATCAATACATTCAAACAGTGTATTAACCTGTATAATTTTTATTTTATGGACATTTTATGTGTAAAAAGGAATAGTATTTAAGATATATCATGAGTCATGGTCAGAGTTGCTCTCTTTCTCAAAGTTGTAGAATATAGTTTATGAAATCCTCAAATATCTACTTTCCTGCTGGAAAAAAGAGATACTGTAAGCAAGCTCTGATGTGACAGAAATTGCATTGTCATATTAGCACCCTTAATCCAGTTTTGCAAGATGGTATTTTCTTTTGAGTCTTACGTGGCATTGTATTATCAGGTAGACTTTAAATGTTAATAACACCATTACCTATGCATAGGATTCACTTTTATTTGTTGTGTAATAGGTTAAAAAAATAACACTCTTATCCAAATAGACCTTTGGAAGCATCTATTTTGAAATACTTGTGCTTTTGCAGAGATGGTCAAGGAAAGGAGGGAAACTGCAGGAAGGTTGTAATGTGGAAGGGAAGGTCGTGTTGATCTTGAAGGACAAAAAAAGAAATAAAGCTTCACGGTTCCCTTCATACTACTTCTTGTGTTGCCCTTTTTAGTGGAGTTTTATAACTAAATTCTTTGTCCCCTACTTTTGATTCATATTTTGCTTTATTTACAACAGTATTACATATTTCTTTTCCTCTAGACGGTTGCATTTTTTATAGTTGTTTAATTTTATATTCTTAAGTGGATGTATTTTAAGTCAGCAAGTATAGAGCCTTTGAATTATACAATATGACACTTTTAAATTTGAGTCAGTATTTAATAAGCAGTTTATGTTTTAAAATGTTTATAATTGATGCTTTCAGATTATATATACTGTTGCATTTTCTGCTGTACTAACACATAAACACGTAAAATCGGGGATTCCGATCAAAATGTGGATTCTAGTTCAGGAAAGTACCTAAGCACGTATTTAGCTGAAAATGAACAGAGAGACATTTTCAGAAACAGGGCGGAGAGATAACCAACTCAGAATTCATCATGATCAATTAAGAGCTGCGTCAGGAGCATGACTGGCAGTTCTGGTGGGGTTCAGGCAGCAGCAATGCATTTCTTCTGTGTGCTTTATAGGGCAGACAGTCGCAAGAAAGGACTTACATTGAGATTTCCATGGTATGACTCATACCACAGTTGTTCCTTGATAGGGTGATTCACACTTGTGAAAACATTGTGTGATGAAAAGCTGTCTGCTTGGTGAAATTGCAAAGTGGACAGCTTTTTTGGTGTAGGTTTTTTTTTTACTTTTTTATTGTTTCTTCACTTGTGGAAGCGAACCAGCTCTTGGTATTTGACGATTACTACCATGCGTTGCAGAAGAACACAAATATCTGTTCTAAATGGTCTTCATGTTTCGTCCCTAATTTTAAGAGATGTTTGGCCCCTTCATTACAAGTCCCTTTAGCAAGTCCCTGGTGTTTGGCTTCTGCCTCCCTTCTGTTAACAGTACTCCCTTGGTCTTTACTGGGTCTGTAACCTAGGGGCTGGGATGCAGAGCCAGATGTCCTACCATTAAATGTGGAAGAAGGGAAAAGACCCATAATGAAAAGAGTTTGGGAGAACTATGCTTGTTGCCTCTACTGCCATCAGAACAGCTGGAAGGGAGATTGTCAGCTGCTGCTTCTGAGAGCAGCGTATTGTCTCCAAGTCCCTCTGTTGCCCCTCTGTGACTACAGTGACCATGAAAGGTGGATTTGACATAGGCAAAGCAGGCTTTGGCGTCACCGCCACTTCGCTGCTGTGGGTAGTCTGCCCGTTTCCTCACCAATGCTCATGCACTGCTCCACCCATTAATTGTTGGACTGGTCATGGCTTGTCAATTTGCGAATCTTTGTTGGAGCATCTCAGAGCTATAATAAATAAGAACTGGACAACCAAGGAAAATCTATAGAACTGTGGCCTTCTGTAAGCATATTATCTAGGTTTCTTTTGTATCCAGAAGAGAGGCAGCTTCAAAGGTTGATTCATTAGATCTGTCTTGAATACGATAAGTTAACTCTAGAGCTGTATGTGTACTTCTATTGACTTGGCCTTCTAGTGTGTTGCTTGGCTTAGGCACCTAATTTTATGTACCTAAAGTTAGCTGAGATAAGTTTCTTGGAAGTGCACAAGAAGGAAAGACTTTAATGTTTTTAATGCTGTTAAAAATTGTTGTTGAAGATAAAATGTTGCTCATTACCACATTTAACTTTATTACCTATATGAAAAGTCAGTGAGTGGTGATGAGTGCAGTACAGATCTCTGTAAGAGACTCTGACTTAGCCACCAAATGACATGGGGTATTCAGGTTGACAGTACTGATAATTTCATGAAAATTGCTTATAAAAAGCAAAGTATTGAATAGTATCTTACACACTAAACAGGACTGCATGAAACGCATCAAAAAGCTAATTGTGCTTCAAGAAAATATCCTTGACTTTGGAAGAGGCTTGATATTATGAGTCAGTAGTGATATTTTCCTGACTCGTCTTTTGAAATGTTCCCCCTTGCTGTTCATATGAAAGGACATCATTTTCTGTGAACTAAAGTACTGGCCAGTTAGGTCCAAAAGGCATTTACACTGTCATTCAAACTGAATGTTATTTGTTTTTTAGAGCAAATGTTTATGGGCCAGAAATTAGCACTTTGAAATAACTGTTTCTAGGGCCTTTTGGGAGGAGTGGTGAAAAAGTTAAGAAAAGGAAACAAACAAAAAAACACCACCCCAAAAAACCCCAAAAGAGACTTAAAAAATCCCAAACCACTCCATTACTACATATAACTATTATTCTTCCTGTGTCCCACGCTAACTGTCTCTGACCTTGCAAACATACTCCATCTCCTCTGTGCTTGCCTGGTTCCTCAGCTCCAATGTTACCAGTCTGCATTTCCACAACACACTGCAGAAATTCAGAACCCCTTTGGGGATGCCCCCAAAACAGTGTCTGTCTATCAAAAAACTGTTGATCTGACTGCATAAAGGGACAGTGCAGGAGTCTGGAGGCTTTGTTACCCAATAATACAAACTTCTCTCTTGTCTCAGGCTTCAGCTTGTTTCCCAGAATACTCCGCCAACAAGAGTCTGGCACTCCTAGTTTGGTGATGTTGATGAGAGAGGACCTCCAGCAACATGATGGCAATGTAGCTAGAAGGTTATTCTGTTTGGGCATTGCCTTTCAATTCCTCAGAATTGACTGGGGTAACTGAGAAGAGACATTGTTTGAAGTCATTTAAACGTACATTGTGCCTTTTGAAATCAATGGGCTTGGTCCAGCTGTATTTCTGAACTGAATCAATTAAACGAATTTGACCCAGAGTCAAATGTGAGGAGGTCCATACATTACAGGAATTTTATCATGCTATTTTCTTGAGCCTCTTTTCACAGGTGGAATGAAGACACATTTTATCAAAATATGAAGGTATAAAGTATATTCGTGTAATTTAATTGTTCTTCCTTTTTTATCCAAAGGAAAATTGTATTCTGTGAGATACATTAATTTCTTAGAAGGATTTTCTGCCAGAAATCCTGCCAGAAGATTTTTTTTGTTAATGATAAAAGCAAATAGGTTGTAGACTTGGAGAAGAACAAGAACTCAGAGGAACATTTTTATTTTAAAATATTAATGTTATACTACAGACAACTGCTTTCTGCTCTAATAAAATAAAAAAACCCCTTCTGCTCACCTTTTATTGTTTATGGGATAATACTGATAATTTTCATATTCTCATGTCAAACTCAATATATTATTTTCTTTTTTTCCTTCCCTTTCCTCTGATAATGTGAGTGACATGCTGTTATATGCTTCAACAGTAAGCACCTTTTTTCTTATCTCTCTCTACAGTCTCTAAATGAGGTAAGAGTCCATGCTGATGAAAGAGATTTTTCAGTTTGAATTTTGGTTTTGTTTATCTTTTCCAACACCCTCTTAAAGAGAAAGAAGAAGGAAGACTTCTCTTGCCACACCAATTAACAGAAAGTAGTAGAGCTCTAAAATGTGAAACAGAGCACTTTATGTACACCACTACTATACAGAAACATCAAGTTGTTGCTGTTTATTCCTGCCACTAAGACAGGCTTCCAAATATTACCCTACAGTGTTTATGTGTTTTGTTGCAAATTTGTTATAATGGTGTAACAGAGTAAATGCCAAAATCAGAGCTATTTAAATAACAAAGAGGACCTGAAGAATCTTTAGAGAATACTAAAAAAAAATAAACAAATGACTTAATAATACTAGAAAGTAATTTGGGACATATTTTTCTCTCTTGAAGGCACAATGTTTGCTGTAAATTAAGTGTTGCTCCCCACCAAAGCTTTCAGAGAGCAAGAAAACATGTATGTGCACAAGCACATTAATATATGTGTAAACAGGTAATGTCCATATCCATTTGTACTTCTGAGCGATCAAGCACCAATTGTAATAATGCCTCAGTTTCACAGTAGGAAGCATATAGATGGTAAATATTAAAACTCTTGCAAGATACAAACATTCATAGACCTATTCAAAAGGTGCTCAACTGCAGACCACCATGTCTAAGTGTTTAATTGAACACAGTCATGTAATTTGTGTTCGCTTCCAGATGATGCATCCAAACAGGTAAGTTCTACAGATCATGAGCGCTACTTCCCTCCCAGCCCCCTTGATGCTGGGTTACTGACGCATCCTGAATTCAGGTTACTGTATGCTTTCTATATCATTTTAATGCAAACTAGGAGGTCCGCAGATCTTTTCCAAAATTAAGCCCCGTGATCCTAAGGAGTTCAGCCATTACATGCTGTATCAGAACTTTATGCCCATCCTGTCACTTTTAACTATCAGATAGTACCTTTGTGTACATATTTAATTGTGGGATACTCAATTTTTCTTTAAAGCACATTGGCAAGTGCTGGAAGGAATGTGAGCTTTGGATCGGCTCTGGAGTCAGGCAAGTGTGAATTGGCTATGGATATACGCTGCCAGGTCTGCAGGGGAATACAAAAGGTCCATTTTCAACTCCTGCCATGAGTAAATTCTCAAGGAATTTGTGATTCTTATTGGTAAATGAACAACTTGTTCAGACTGTATTTCAACACGTATCAGTCCACCTCCAGAAGATTTTTTGTTTTCTTGATTTTTCTATGAAGCCTTTATTTTTCAGTAATCCTTATGAGCAATCTTTTCACAAGAATAATATTTTAGCACCGGATTTGAGTACATACATTCCGAATAGGTTGGATTTTTGAAAGATCCTTTATTACACAAATCAGCTTTGATCCTTCTAAAAATCACTTTGCACATATATAGCTTTATGAATGCTCTTAAAGGAGCTGGTGTTGGAACTTCCAGAGCAGAAAGCCCCGAAATCCGTCTGAAAAAAGATGGCAAATTAATTTCTGAATACAAACTTTGTAGCTGATGGAGCTCACAAGATGAGTTCATTCTGAAAGCCTGCTCCATAGTTAGGCTTCTTTCAAAATAAAGTATAGCAGTTGGGTAAATGCTGAGGAATATTTTGGAAAGGGGGAAGAAAGAAGGTGATAAAGAAGCAATGCTTCCAGGTTTTTTCACCTGTTGTTACTAATTTCTTCAAATGTGATGGGTTGAGTTGGTTGCTTTGTTAAAAGCAAGAGATTTTATGAAACATACTGGAGTTGGCCGAGCTGTTATTAGGAATGTGCTTTAGGTGCAAGACGGAAATTCTAATCCGAGAAAGGTAGAGCAGCTATCACTTTCAGGTCAAAGCTGGTAGTTCTCAGAGATATTGTGAAAGATGGGGCTGACTTGCTGTTGGTTATTCTGAGGGGCTGGAGATATATCCTTCAATAAAACAAGTTAGAGAAATTTCATTTTCTTTCAGTGTGAAGTGGAAACAAATTCTGAAGCATATTTTTTTGTGAGGAGAAGTTATTTTACACTAAATTTACGAGTGTTTTGATGTTTTTCATCCTTAGCTTGTATCTAGATGGTCTTGACTGATTTAGGCAGCATTTACACACAGCTTCTGTTCGTCTAATTTTGTAGGCTTTAGAGGTAGACCTTATCTATGCTTGCCACTTAGAAGTTTATATGTTGACACTCACTTTACTTGTGCAAGATCTGAAGTTAGCACCAGCTTCCCTCTAAAACTAAGTCATAGTCTCAGAGTTTTACTGAGGTCCAGACTTACTGGTATACAGGAAGTGCCTCCTGAATTTTGCATGAATATTTAAAACAGCCCTCCCCAAACTGTAAATAGATTTCTAAATGCTTTACACTTTACTCATGAGAAATCATACACAAGTGCCTGCAGATGATCTGCGTCCACAGGCAGCTGAACTTCATGATTCAAGATGCTGCTCAGAAAGGACTTTGGTTCTTCTATGCCTTTCCAGTCTTCTGTGTCTCATGGCTCTTCTGACCAACCTTTGGATGCTATGAGACAATCAGTTTCTGTTAGTGACCAGTGATGCCTACACTGTGCCAACATACAATTGTATGCAGAATTTATAAGGCAAATCATAACAGAAGTTAGATATTTGTAACTTTTATACATACAAATTTTCAGACTGCTTCAGTTGCTAAAGCCAAGGATTTTTTTTTTAAATGTTGAGTTTGATTTAAGGTTTCTGTATTTACTTTTAAAATGCAAAGTTTGTATCCCATAATATGCATCTGTATCTTATGTAGTTTTCTGGATTTTACCCTGATAGTTTCTGAGCCATAGAAACATTAATAAATTTTACACACACTGCAGCTTTATGATCTAAGGAAGCATTAATATCCCCTTTTATTTTGGGCAACTGAGTATCTGCACAGTGAAACCTTCCCAAGGTTAAAAATGACTCTGAGAAAGTCAAGGAGTTTAAAATAGTACGTATTAATCTCACGGCAGTTGCTTTATTTTTATAAGGATATACTTTGCTTAAATAGACAAACGTTCACAGTAAAAATACTTCAAGCTACCTCCTTTATAGTTCTGATTTTTTTTTTTTTGTAGAAATATAGATGAATTCTGAAATACTGTATGTAGAAGGTAAAACAGGAGTGCTGGTTACATATCATTTTTTTTTCTGATGAATGCACTGTGCTTCGGAATGAGGCTTTAATTTGCAATTAGTATTTTTAAGCATAATTTTGAATGTGCAAATTTACTTTTTCTCAGAAGTGTAATAGTCCAACAGAATTTCCTCCCTGTAAACTGCAGCCTTCACCTGCCGCCCAGGGTGTCTGAGACATGGATTGCTCTGGTGAGAGCAAGTACAAATGGTGTGAGGTATCGTAGCAAATACTGCTTTAAGAGCATACGGCAACTGGTGGGAATCCAGCAAGACCCATACGCTGGACAGGCAAATCATAGATTCATAGAATGCTTTGGGTCGGACGGGACCTTTAGAGGTCATCTAGCCCAACCCCCCTGCAGTGAGCAGGGACATCTTCAGCTAGGGTCGTGTGAGTTGAAGTCTTTCTAACTACCTCTGAGTTTGCCTCAACACTTTAAAATCTCATAACGTGTAGCACCCGGACATGTTGAGGGATCATAGTGTTAACTGCTGCATTCGGAACTGTTCTTTCCCCCAAGAGATCTAAGAAGGCTTGACAAAATAGTGTAGAAATACAGAATGTATGAGGGAGAATAAAACAAATATTAGATCTAGTTAGAAAAAAATTACACACATTTAATACTTTAAAGAAAGAATTTTATTTTGAAAGAAAAAAAAACCCCAGCCCCAGCTGTTGTGGCTCTTGCACACCTCTCCCTCTCTACTTTTTCTCCCTCTTGATTTTTAGGGCAGAGGTGGGGAAGAGTTGTTAAAGCAAAGTTTAGCAAAGTGGTATTTTTCCTACATAAAAGGAAATACCAAGATGTTGGGGTTTTGAGTTACAGTTTCAACCTTTTATAGAATTTGTAGTTAAACAATCTATTTGGAGAAAGATGTAAGCTGTATTTTTCCCCTTAAGATAAAACCATATTTATTTACAACTCTAATGTGCACTGATACATATATCTGTAAAGGAGGAGTAAGCAAAATAAATGTCAAACCTCTGTGTTACGGGTTTTCTGATGGCAGTTTGTCATAAGTATCATGATAGAAGTGTTAGAAGGGATTTGAAGGATGATGAGATCTTGGTTTTACCTTGACAAAATATGCGTGTCACACATTTATATGCAAATGAGAAAATTCTGCTGTGTGACAAAGGGAGAAAATTGTTTTGATGCTTTCTGTTTCAAAGAGGTGTTTGATGGTTTATCATATTTACTGCAGTATATTGTTTCAGCTAATACCATACCTACTTAAAAAGGTACAAAGTCCTTTCAAATTTCTTTACAATGCTTGTGGTCAGCCTTGCATGAAAAGGCTATTTGTTCTTCCCATATTAAAGCTTGTGCTTTCATGTAGTTCTGAAAATTTCCTATTACTGTAAATTAATTTCACTTCATTAAGTGTTTGGGTCACAGGCAAAGGAATAATAGCAGTCAGAGACACAGGAGATTACTAGTTTGAATAACCGTAAATTGGCAGCCACATGCTTTCTCTCTGATACTGGGAAGAAGCTGCGGCTGTCAAAGCCATTTCATTAATCAAAAAAGCCTATGAATGTGAACTTTAAAGTTGGACAAGATAAAATTATTATCTACAAGAACAATATTTTACAGTGTGGAACAATGGATTCTGGTCCCTATTGGAGACAGTAACACGATGGTAACGATTCAGTTTTCTGCTTTACTTTGCTGTTATTTCAGGTCACTTGTAATTATTCAAAGTCATCCACTCAGCAGTGGTACATTATGCATATAGGGCTCAGTTATGAAGAGATGACTCCAGAGCATGGAGAGTTTATTATTTAGATATTAATTTGTCCTCTCATGTAAATTATTATTTCTTCTGCCAAGATATTCATTAAAGCTGTTGCGGTAGTTCTGTCCCAGTGGAAAAAGTGATAAGGTCTAATGAAAATGTTTTAATGAAAACAGATAACTGGTGTTTATTTCATACTCTTTCTTCTAAACTGTAGTGGGTTGACCTTGGTTGAATGCCAAGCTGCCCACTAAGCTGCTCTATCACTGCCCTTCTCAGCAGGACGGTGGGGGAGAAAATAAGATGGAAAAGAACTCGTGGGTCAAGATAAAGACAGTTTAATAAAGCAAAAGCAAAGGCCATGCATGGGAGCAAAGGAAAATAAAAGATTTATATTCTACTTCCCATCAGCAGGTGATGTCCAGCCACTTTGCGTGAAGCAGAGTTTCGGTACATGTATTAGTTGCTCTGGAAGACAAATGTCATAATAAAGAATGCCCCCCCCCCCC
>Ga0065711_1032221_pt1 | contig 27755 bp, 14 predicted proteins | sample Hoacrofraction12_FD_59098 | JGI IMG/M metagenome (GOLD analysis project Ga0065711, IMG submission 59098) | Hoatzin crop microbial communities from Cojedes, Venezuela - Epithelial fraction 12 v2 (version 2) | ecosystem: Host-associated > Birds > Digestive system > Esophagus > Crop | place...
CCCGGCCCCCTCACGGCAGCGGGGCGGCGCCAGGCGGCCGCCGTGGTACAGGGGCGAGGGCTGCGGCTCCGCAGCGGGGAGGTGGCGGGTTCGGGACCCGCTCCCCCGGAGTGCGGCCGGTGCCAGCCCCCTGTGCGGGCCTCGGTGGGCGGCTGGGGTCCCCTCCTCTGCCCCTCGGCGGCACCCTGCACTGAAAAGACCTTTGTCAGGGCGGATCGAATTTGACAAGAACAATGCACTTCTATGGTAAAAATCCAGGCCGATGAGAAATCTTCCCATGCAACCCTGAGGGACCCATTGAAGCTGCCATTAACTAAGCAGACTATTGAAATGCTCCCTCCCGTTCTACACGCAGTAATTTATTGTCGGGAAGCTCCCAGCGCAGCTTGGCAAGGGGCTACAGCCTCCCCCAAACTGCTGCCCCCGGCCCCCCGCACAGCAGGGATGCGTCCAGCTCTCCTGCCCGGGCTGGCGATGCTTCCACCTCCCCTTTGGGAAGACGAGAAATTCATCTACCAGTCATTTATCATTCATTTCGCTGCGAAGCGCAAGCGCCATCAGGCATGGCCAGTGCCTCAGCCAGCCAGGCTGTGCCCCGCCGCGATGGGGTCCCCGGGGTCCCCAGCATTCCCGTCCTGGCGGCTGGCCCCGGGTTGGTCCCTGTTTGGTGGCTCTGGAGCCCATGCAGGGCTGGCGATTCAGTCTGGGGACGGTCTCTGCAGCAAAGAGGAGAGCAGGAGGTGCGGGTCCTTCTCGTCTCTTGGTCATTCAGTGAACCGCTGTTCTTGTTTTATTCACCATTTTAGAGTCTCCCTGCAAAATCCAAAAGTGTTACAACAGCAGAAAACATTGACATCTACTGTCTCCGTGCTTAGTGCCCAGCTCCCAGCAAGGTGGGAATACCATGATTTCTTTAGGCTGCAGATCCTTTAACCCTGGGATGATCTGTCATTGTCAGCGCGGTGCCTTAACCTCAGATGGAGCCTTTGTACACTCCTGGAATATAAATATTTATCAGCTGGCTGAGCTCTTCAGGCTCTGCCTTCATCCGGATGGCACAGCACCGTGCGGGAGCAGCATGGTGGTTTCTGCAGGCTGGATGTGCTGCAGGAAGGGTTCGAGCACCGGGAGGAGATGCTAAAGGATCCTTCTCTGCGTTACTCCCTCTGCTCCTGCCTGCTATGTGCCATCATCCAGGTGGCAAACGCTGCGGGAACGTGGATTAGGGCCTCCTGTATATTCATAACCCACTTTGAACCACTTGGTCTTTAGTGGCCTGAGATTTCTAGGCACTAATATAGCAAAATAAGCCAACGTTTTCTGCAGAGTAGGAGAAACCCTCTCTGAAAATGGATCTTTTGACTATGTTGTTCCACACTGTCTTATAAAATCTATATGTAAGATATACTGGAGGGACTGGAGTCACTGGGCAATGCTCTCATCCCCCTGTAGTTTGAGAGACACCAAGCTCACAAAGTCCATTTTTTTAAACTGCTTTTTATTGAAATGTAGTACATTAGCAAACCCTAACTAATCGGTATACACTGTTAACATATTGGCATATACCACGTAACCACAATACAGTGTAACACTTAGATCAAAACATGTCAAGAAGTTCTGCTGCCGTCAAGATACAATTTCACCAGGGCTGGGAAGATCCGAGTGTGGGAGGGCACCGCACCGCCTGCCGCGCCTGCGTCCCCGCAGCGTCCCCGTCGCTCGGGCAGAGCCCGGGGAGCTGCCGGCGTTCGCAGGTTTTGTGGTCACACCGCTGTGGGCCACCTCGCAGCCAGCTGAAACAGACTTTGCATTTTACACGCACGCAGATTGGGGTGTTTTTTTGTTGTTCATTGCAGCCTCCCAAGCCCAAAGGCTGGGGTGTCCCCTCCCTGCTGCGATAAAATGCTCCCGTGTTGGTGGATTCTGTGCATAGCTGGCCATGGCCTCGAGCAGGTGATCCCGGATGGGCACGGTCATACAGAGAAGCTTTTAGTGTTTAACATCCACTTGCAAACCGCAGCAGGGCTGACCGGATAAGCAGGAGAGCGATGCTATCGCTCAGTTTGCTCAGAAAAATAAATTCCTTTTTACAGGACTAGTGCGACAGATCTTACCAGCACTCGGAGTTAAGTCTAGACATACCGGGTGGAAAATCTCTACCTGCTGATGTGGTGGCAACCGAGAAGGCTTTTTCATTTTTTCACGTAGCACCTCCCAGCACGAGCCCCGTCAGGCAACAGGCTGGGACGCTGCCTTGCTGGCTGCGACGCAGGAACCGCACGCATCTGCAAACGGGAGCTTTGCTTTACCGGCCCCAAACGCCCCATGAAACTTTCCTGGCCTGAGAGCAGCGAAGAGCGTCGGCTTTAGTTCCAAGCCCAGCCTTCGCCGTGCTGGAGCAGGGGAGGGCTGCTGAGCTGTTGAGCTGCTTTCTGTAAGACTCCCCCTCACGCAGCCCAGGTTCGTGCCAAGGCTGCGGGCAGATACAGCCCTGGCTGCCCGAGGCAGCCGGAGGGTGTTACAGACACGGGCACGGCCCGGCGAGAGCAAATCCAGCGATCGGATGCCGTCACCACAACCCAGCGGAGCTGCTCTGTCGGGAATTCACGGCTCTTGTCCCCCGGAGGGGCTCGGGCAGCTGAAGACCAAGTCAGAGCCAAGCAAAGGCAAGGCCCGGAGCACGTGGGAAGCAGCGAAAAACAAAAAAGAAGGCAAATGCTGCAGTAAATGTACACAGCTGAGCTCAGGGCAAAGATGAAAAAGCTTCTTGCTCCTGAGGGGCTCAGCCACAGTGAGCTGTTGGGTGGCTGCAAGCAAAGGGAATTGCCCGTGCCCGTCAGCAGCAAGGGAGCCTTCACGTGCATGTCCAGCAGATTATCTGGCTGTGAAACCGCAGTCCTAGCTCATGTTACACCTCAGCCTTGCAATGAAATCACTCTAAATAGCTTCATCTTTCAATAAAACCCTGTGTACTTCTTACTTGGCAGGAACAGTAATACTTAATTATGAACTCTTTAGGGAAGGGACTATTTTTGGGTAACACCTTACACCACAGGGCCCCCCACACCCAGAGACCCTAGACATTATCTCCCTAAAAAGAATAAACATTCAGACATTATTGCACAACTTGCACATCCATCTCTGTCCATCTGGGCATCTCCATGAGGCTAGGGGGCTGAGGAGCGAAAGGATGCTGGATGCAGGGATCCACACAACGAGCATCCCACAACAGCCCATGTCCCACACCGCCTGCCTCACCCGAGAACGACCCACCAGGGACCTCCGTGCTCCTGGGGATGCTGGTTTGGAGCAATGAATCCCCTTCGAGGGGCTGGCCAGTGTGGTGACAGCACGGGGACAGGGAAGATGCTGGGGGCCGGGTGGGTGGCAGTGCCCACACAACAGAGACCTTCACCCAGCTCTGGGGAGGAGGAGGAAACCAGTAGTAATCGAAAGGGTGGAAGGGCGGAGATTAGTTGGGGAGAATTAAGAGTGTTTGGGAACATTACAGGCTTTTAAAAACAGCAGGTGAATGAAAGCATCAATCAACTGACATAGATGAAGAGGCACTGACTAGTGCTGCTTTGCAAAGGCTCATGCAAGCAGCTTCCACCCCCCCAAAGCACTGCACAAGCGCCAGGTAAACCTGACGGGCCCTTGCAAGGTCGGGGTTTTGGCCAGCAGGTCAGGACATCACCGATCAGGGGTTACACAGCCCTGCACCGGGAGCAAACTCCCGGCTGGAGCCTTGCTCTTGCCCCTGCATCCCGTGGAGAAGGGCTGTGGGGGACACCACCTTTTCTCTTGATTATTTCAAAGACATTGGCAACTAAGTAGAAACAAGCACCAACCTGCAGGAGTATGGTCTACTTTTCTCCTGATTTCCCCTCAATCTGGTTAACCAGAGCATCTTTCCCTCCCTCACCACCCCCCACCCCCACCCAGCAGTTTCCACCCAGCGTGCCCGAGCACAGGCTGCTCTTACAGCAGTACCCAAGTCTAGCAGGGAAGGAGAAAAGTGAAGATATTTTTAAATATCTCAACACACATGCAAGCTGTCATGGCACATCACGCACTCTTCTGCACGGCTCGGGTTGGGAAATTGGGTCACATATGGATATGTAACGCAGGGGAAAAAGCTCCACTTGTGAAGTTCAAGGTGTTTCCTCGGGTACCTGCCCTGAGCCCTCCTGCCCTCCTCTCCCCACCCCACAGAGCTGGCAGCAGCCCCACGGCTCTTGAATTTGCCCGGCCGTGCCTTGGCTTGTGCGCTGCTGTGCTACATTCTTTGTTGTAAAAAACAGATGACTATTAGCTAAGCAAAAAATCACATATTTTTAACAACTAAGTCAACTCACTCCTCAGTAATCAGGCTGCAGGGCTGCCCTGAACCTCAGCTCAGCCCTGGTGCCTTCATCCTTCAGCTCAGGACCTATGACTATAGCATTATCTCAAACCTAAATTGGGCTAAATGAGTGCTGGAGCTTCAGCGGGACGCTTGCCTCCTGCAGACCTCCCTCTGCTCTTCAGTTGCTGGTAAAGCTCTTGGCTCTCACCAGCCTTTACACTGCTTTACATGAGCGTGTTTAAAGAAAACAGAAGATGTGTAATAGTCTCGTAACATAGTCCTATACACCTTTATTTAACTATTTTTGGTCTTTCTTTGGCTTATGTAGGATACCTGGCTATTCCTATAGCATCCTCAGATGCCAAGGCAAGCACCCTAGAAGCAAGGGAAGGTGCAGACACCAACACATGAGCTCACTGGAGGGAGTAATTGTGAGTGTCATTAAGTAAATTTTAACATGCTTCAAATTTAATACTTAATGTTAGTATTCTAGGTAAAAAGCACACTTACAGTCTGTCTTTTTACTGGCAATTATCCTCTAAGAACACAAGCAAGCCTTGATTTTACAAATGTCTTACGGGAACATGCAAAACTCTCATAGAACAGGAGATCTGGGGTAGGGAAAGAAAAGGTGAAGTACTAGGGTTTAAATAGTTTAGGGAAACACTTTGAGATAAAAGCATTTTTTATATGTAGAAGTCATAAAATTAATGTTTTCTGGTAAAAAGCACTTTCTTTAACCTTAAAAATGATTTTCCAAGTTACTGGCACTTACAGTTCTTGGTAGATTGCAGTATATTTTACTTCCATGAAATGACTCAACCATACACAGCACCACTGCAGCAGAACAAGAACAACAACGCTCACCAAGCTTTTTTTATATACGGATTAATATTAAAAGGAAAAACCTCAAACTTACCAGCACAGCCCAGAAAAACCACCCACGTTGCTGTGCTGCCTCCTCCCCATCCTAAATATGACAGAAGTAGAAGAACCCCTGCTGCGGCACGTCCCAGCACACGTGTGGGGATCAATCGTTTGAACGAGCTTTTAATTTTTCCAGTGTTGCAAGATTTTCCAAATCCAGGCTGTCAATTCTAATCGTCAGCTCCCTTATCCAAGATGCTACAGCACAAATCCACTTTTACATCACTGTGCCAGACCCTGATCTCACAGAAGCAAACTTCCTCCCGCCCCCATTTAAAACCAAGATGTTAGGTCAGAAACAAAGGAGATTAACAAAATATAAATGGCATTATTTATTATTTTGCCTTTTGGGGCTTTGTACTTTCTAATGTTTGTTTTTGTTCCCATTCATTTTCTAGCTTTTCTGTATACTCCAGTATACAGGTGGTGCAAACGGTCTCAGCTGGAGCTGAGAAACCATCAGTTTTGTTTTCATGCCAAAACGATGCCCCAGTGACATTCCCGGTGGCATCGGGGCAAATCCCTGCGGCAGGCTGATGCAGCTGCTACAAAAAGGATTTGCTCTGAGCACCCACGCCCCATGGGGCTGTCCTACCCCAAACCCCACCGGCACGGCTCCGCACCGAGCTTGCCCTTTCGCCGCGGTGCCGGTGGCCGGGGCTGTGGCACAGGGCAGGCTGTCGCGTGCTTGTTGGAGACACCCAGACATCTCTGTATTTAACTGCCAACACCCAGGTGCTCGTCAGTTCATAGTAACCTGACTGCCCACCACGGGTGAAATCAAGCCCTATAACATCCTTGAAAGACGGTGATTTTTCTCTGGGGCGTTTATTTTCAGAAGCCCCCCGCTCTCCCGTGTTGCCCTGCTGCAACCTCGCAGATGTAAGGATGAAAACAGGGGTTGCTCAATCAGCCCTCAATCACACCTCGGAGCCCGGCACAGGCCTGAGTGCAGCTCAGCCTGGCAGCTCAGCCTGGCTGGGTTTGGGAGCTCTGCCTGGGCTCGCCGGGAGCTGCCCCCCCTTTGCACATCCGCAGGGAGAGGAAGGATGCTGACCCCGACCTGCTGCCGCTCAAGCCACCGGCTGGCATTTTCTGCGACCTTCACTTCTGCTTTGTAGGAGAAAGTGGGTGTTGAAATTGTGCTCTTAAAAAGTTTGGGGTTTAAGCGTGATTCTGGAGTGAGCTGAACGACAATAAAAGTTCATTTGGTAAATATAAATGTGCGTATTAGGGGAAAAACCTCCCTACGCTTCACACCACCCACTCCTGAATTACCAGATTAAATAAAGCTGACGCACAGCAACAAAAGTCAAAGCATGCTCAGCAAAGAGGATCATTTGCTCACTCTACAGAGCTGGGTTTTTCTTTTTCTCTTAAACATCCATGTTAAAGACACAGCTGAACCACACTTCAGGTAAGGATATATGTCAAGCAGGCTGCTACACAATTAAAAAACAAAAAGGAGGTGAATTTCCCCCATTTGCAGCAAAAGCTGATGAAATTAAAGCGTGTCAGGGTATGCCTTACCTTTCCTTTTGGCTTAACTGATTTCTCAAGATTCCTATATAGAGGGTGAAGCTTTGTTTCACATTACAAGGACACAAATGCATTTCTACACCTACAGTAACTTAGACTGCAATGGAGAAAAATCCAAACACTCATCAAACAGCTATGCATTGTCCGGTGGGAAAAGGTGGAGCAGAAGCACTCCCTCCTCCACATCTGCTCATTTGAGGAACGCTGTGGACGACTTAACTCCAGAGGTTCCCCTCTCACTCTCCATTTCTGCGCCACTCCTTCAGAAGCTTGCAAACAACATTCATTTCCCCACTGCTTTTGTCACACACCGGTCAAAATTGATTTTTCCTGCTGAGTGTCAAAGCGGTTGCTGCTTTCCTTTCTTCTTCTGCTTTCTGCATTCCCGTTATTGATGTCGGTGGGAAAGGGCACGGCTTAAGGAACGTGTTTGCTATTTAACTGTTGCAGATCTCAACAGGAGAACTGGATAAGAGGCTTACCTCTTTTCTTCTCTGTGTAATGCCAACATGCTGGCTTTTAAAAAACCTCAGTGAAAAATTTGGTGGACTTCTTTAAACCTCCCCCCTCCAAAAAAAAAGTAAAGTGAGAAAGAAAGCTAATTAGATTCCTGCATATTTCAAAAAGTCTAATGGTTTTCAGGTAGATCAAGTGCTGGTTCTGTGAATGTCCTCTCTATACAAAGAGACCCACTTGACTGGAGCATACAGAAGGACCAAAAGTATATTCTGTGTAAGCCATTTTTCTCCCGCTTCAATCAAATTGGAGAAAAATCCAAGCATTCAGTTCCTCGAAATCTTTCTGCAAATGCAGGTCCCTCTCTGCAGCTTTATCGTCAGACTGGCTTGCCATCGTCCGGGGTTACGTGGGTTGTAGGAAACTCAATGCACTTATAAAGGTCCCTTCCAGAAGGGGCTGTTTCACAGTAAGGTTATGGATTGACCAAGATATACGAGTGCTTTTACCAGTCACTGGCCATCTCCTCTGCAACCAGTTCCCTTTCTGACATTGCCCAACCATCTGGACAATTAAAAAAATGGAAACAGCAGATGCCTGTGTAGGAGACACGTTTGCAGTACAACACAAGCTGTTAGGCCCATCGTAAAACCTCTTCTGCATCGCCGCGGCTGGACCGACACAGCTCCCCATGCTGTTACTCAGCAACTTCCATCAGACAATCGTGCTTGCGCGCAACTCTTTGTCAGCTCAAAGACGCCACCCTCAGAAACCACCACAGCTGGTCTTCGTCTTTGCAATCGAGAAGGTGGGTTCGTGTTCTAGAAAAAGCAGCTCTTCTTCAGACAAAGGAGATCCATGGAAAGAGTACACAACAATAGGAATGAGAAATGAAAAAAACGGAAAAAGGGCCAGGAAGGAGCATGGATTCCTTTCAGGTTTTGTTCTCGTCATACATGTCCAAGGCAGGCTCGATGGTGGAGAACTCGCTCTCGTAGACCAGGCTTCGAGGGGACAGAGAGTTACGATGAAAGAAGTGACTGCCTACAAGAGGTAGAACAGAACCTTGTTAGGGACACAACGTAAGAACCAAATAAAGCATCCTTGTGCAGAGGCGCCGACCACAAACACAGTATGCGTGGAAAAAATAGCCACCCTTTAACACCAACCAGTAACAGCCACATGAAATAGTTCACCCCCGTTTGTGTGCTCCCCTACCAGGTCAAAGCAACTTGCATGAACAACCCCGCCTCAAATGGTTCTTTCAGATAAAACAGGTCAAGTCCGAGCAAGGCTGTGGCAGGACAGAGTTTCGCACTCGGTGCTTGCTGTTGATTTACAGCCCTGTTAAAGCAGGCACGTGCTTCCTCGGGAAACCCAGAGACCTTTGTAGGCGCCCAGTTCCCTATGCTGTGCACCAGCAAAAAGCACTCCGGCATGGCAGGCTGAGCAAGGAGGTCACGGAGGATCGTCCGACCCATGCTGCTGAGAGCCCGACATCCTCCAGAGCTCAGCAACCTCCACCCACCTGGAGTCACCTTCTAGAAACAGGCACCTACGTATTTCCTCACACACAGCCAAAGCAGACCCAATGCTCTTCTCCAACCAAGTTGCTGTTGACAGAGTAGGGAATGGAAGTTCATTTTTTAACTCGGCAGCCTGGCATTCCCGGGGCTCTCCAAACCCACAGATGTGTTTTGCAAGGAGCCCAGCCCTGCTGCTGTACAAACGGTTCTCTCTGAAAGCATCTATCAGATCAGGCCCTTGGCCAACACGTTTCATTACTCAGTTTCTCGATCCCAGCCGGGATTAGCTGGGAGCAAGGCTGCTCAGAATACAATATGCCAGGCAGCCACATGAGCCAAACTGGAGGCAACTGAAAAGCTTCCAAGTTCATCAAGAACTGCGGTGCCTCCAGTTTCAAGCATCAGTGGAGCAAGACAGTCAGGGGATTGCAGTTTTAGCCCTCACATAATTTAGGTGCTTAAATCCTCCTTTACCAAATTTTGAGTCCAGCCTACACCCCCCTGAACTAAAGAGTTTACAAAAGATACGAGGGAAGAATTCAGTACACCTTTTGTCCTTCCCTATTTATCCAAAAGACAGAGACCCAGAAAAGAAAGAAAAAATTAGTCCTTATGAGGATTAAAGAGTTGTAATCAAATGCATAGAGTTACTGAAAGAGCAAAAGTAAACGTAAATTTTGCACTTATCAAAGCAAAGGCCTCATAAGAGCATTGGCTGGCGCAGCTGGGGACACTGCAGATGGGCTCCGTGCAGACTCCTTTTGCAAGCTCTGACAGGGAGCCGCCATCCTGATTTAGAGCAAACTCTATCCCGAGCTGCAGTCGTGGGTCCAGGTCAAATCCTCGTTAGGAACAGCAGCAAACCGAGGCTGCGCAACGCATCTGCTGCCCGTTTCCCACACCCCCTCCAAACCTCTCTCATCACCAAAAGCCAGCGCACACGCTCACTCCACCATTTGCACCAAGAAAGGGAAGCTCTCCTAAACAAATTATTTTTGATCCTGTAGTTAACTGAAACTGGAATGAAATTAGCAGGGACACTGCATAGCAGTGAATCGCTCATTCTGCCAGGAGCGTACACCCAGCTATTCAGAAGTATACTGTGCTGGAATACACTTTGCAGAAGCAGTCAGCAGGGGATGATGAACACCCACTTTCTGGATCTGAACACTCTCCCAAATTTACAGGTTTCTTAAAAATAAAGAGACTAACAAAAAAAGGCTGATTTTTTGAGCAAACAAACTTGGAGCTGCTGATCACAGTCTGTCTTCCAAGAAAAAAACCTGAACCCACTTTGAAATTATACCAGACAAAACTGATTTCAAGATTCTTCTGCATTTTGTGTTATGAGTCAGTATCATTCAATTTTTCATGACCAAATCTGAGTTTGCTGTTGAAATAAGCCATGGATATTGAGTGTTTCACCTCCCTTTCCTCCACCCACTGAAATGTTACATACTGAACGGCCAACGCTGAAACAAAACAAAGAGGACTCTAAAAGCTCGGTGTTGCTTTTGTTTTTATTACACAGAAATCAAACCAGGGATTAGGAAGCAGACAGCCCAGGCAGTCATTTCCTCTGAGTGCGCCCAGACTTCCACTCTAGCAGAATCAAGGCAGACCGGTCATCTGACAACAAATTTTTTTAAATTAATCTGGGAAAAGGTACTGCATATCCAGCACCTCTAGAACTCTTTACTGTGATGTTTTCTTGCTTCTTGGCAAAAGAAATTTACGTCACCCACTTCTAGGGAGGCTGCATGTTTCCACACAGATACGAACCTCCTGGCTGTCGTACCGCTTCTGGGACACATCCATTCTGCTTCTAAACGTCTCTCCCCCTGCCACTCAGCACAGCCCGCTCGGTGCTGCGGATCCAGCTGCTGCTCAGCGCTTTTCAACACTCGATCGTTGGGTGCTGATAACCAGCTCTGCACCATTGCCCACAAGTTAGGGCTAGAGAAACAGAGTCAGCAGGGCACAGCGACCCAGCTACGCTCACCTTAACGTAGAAAACTGCTAGTGTGTTTTTGAAACTGTGGCACCAGTCCAGTTGATAAATTTACTGAATAAATGTATTTGAAGGACAAGTAGAAACATCCACCGTTCCAAATTCAGCTTATGAATCTGTTCTTCCTATTTTGTACTCACCAAGACAGACCAAGATTTATCCCTTAGGTATGGAAAACAAACGGGAAGTCTGCATTCAGCTTTAACACATGAAGATGAAACCTTCAGTGCTCTCTGCCACTATTCTTTGCTACACAGTTACAAAGAGCTTTTCAGATATCTAGTCTGAAAATAAACCTACTACCCTGGAATTGATCTTTATACCTACCACAGGATGCTACAGAAGCAGGCACAACACCAAGGCCAGACATTACAGAGACAGGGCATAGCTGGGGCACTGCTGGTGCATCAGGTGTAAGCATTACCTGGTGTTCCCTTTCCACCTGGAAGTATTTTAATGCCCTCAGAGTGGTTAATCTGGGCCAACTCCCGCCACAAGCTGCAGCCCCTCCACAGCTCCTCCAGCACGACTTCTTAATATGGAAACCCTGATCAGAGCACTCCCTACCTCAGGCAATCTGTTTTAGACACCCCCTCTGTTAAGGAGCAGAGCAGGATTATCTTATAAAGCACGCTTCCCTCAAAGCCAGCTGTTCCGCAAGGCACCGCTACACCCTCTTGATCTACACCCTGCTATACCCTTCCATCACCCCTGTCTTGCCATCTGTGACATCTGGAAAAAGGGACCAGCTCTTCTCCTTTCCTCTCAATACTGTGATTATGCATGAGAGTTCATTGTTCACCTCCTGAACCCGCTATCTGAAAGCACGACAGGCAAAGAAAACTTGGAATTTCCTTCTTGTGTCCATCCAGAGTTAAAAAAAAAAGTTTCTGGGATGGTGCAAAGTCCATCTCTGAACGTACTTATTTCACTAACAGGATAAACTTACACTGCTAGCCCTGACCCGTAATTAACCTAGCAGATACTGCCTGTATTATTGTTAACACTTTGCCGAGACAATTGTTAGAGGCTCAAAACAAAAATTAAAAAAGATGGCCCTGGGTTATTTAAATGCTCTATGGAGGGAAACGCGCTAGAAGCCCTGTCAACCATTTTGTTCCCAATATCACTCAACTTCTCCTTCAGCTGCTGTTCTGTAGAAGAAACACGAACCAGAATGGTTTGTGGTGCCTTTCGCATGTGGGTCAGCACGCTGCTCCAGCTGCCCCTGCGCACCCTTCCTGACAGCATTAAAAAGCACTTAAGGATTCTGCTTTCGGGACACAAGCACAAATGTCTCAATTTTACTATCGCAGTTGAGAGCCGGGTGAAAAAAAATAAAGTCACTCTTGTGTTTCATAGCCTGTACCATACCTGTATCCTGCTCTAACCACACTCCTCCATTTTTGGCAACAGTGTTCAGCTGACAAATGCTGAATTTTACAAGGAGACAGTCCTCAGGCACAGTATGTTTGGGGTTTTTTTCTCTTCATGAGAAAGTCCAGTGGGGTTTTCCAATCTTTCAAAATGCATTTACAGCTCTATTGATTGTTTGCATGTTTCTTTCAAAATTTCACAAGGACACCCTGAAAAATAATTCTATTAAATGTACTGAAGCCATCACGTACTTCACTTCTCATTATAGAAGCTGCCTTCTCAACTGAAGCCTGCTGGACAGGTAGGAATTAAGAAACTATTTTAATGTAGACTCTGGCTGTGTTCCTAAATTCTAAAAGTGCCTATACAGAAAAATAAAATGAAATTAAATTCTCTACATCCAAGTACATAAAAAATTTAAGTCTTACAGTAAAATTGTTTCTCTCTGTTCATTTAATTAAATTAGAAAGCATTAAGTTTCAAATGCCCACATCTTGACACAAGAACAACAAAACCAACCAAACTCAGAATAGGTTTTAGTTCTATCAATTATATTTTCCTTACCAGTTTGTTACCTTCACCTACCCATCTCATTAACTCCAGCATTAGCATCTGGCTATGAATCAAATCTGCATGTTTTAACTGACTGTTGTGAAATTACTCACACACCGCTTGCATAAGTAAACTTGGGTAAAACAGCCCGAGTGAGGCCAGCGACGAGAGATGTTTTCCCTCTGCCTCCTCACCAGCAAAAAAGCTCTTGCAAGAAGGGACAAGTATGCACAGTTTCTACACTACAGTACAGCCCATTATCAATCATCCATGACCTGAATTTGAACAAAAAACTAACCTGTCACTAATATGAAAGGAGGCTTCACACATGACAGCGGGGGAAAATGCTAACTTTTCACTTGGTGTTAGGAAGGAAGAAGTGGTTTAGAGCAGCTTCACTTTTATCAGAAAGAAGGGCGGGGTGAAAGCAAAATACAGAAAAGGCTTATGAGTTGTATGTCAAGAAAGTGTTGCAAACCTTCAGCACCGCCTGGCCTGAAGACAAAAATCATACTGCAATCCTCCTAGTGCGGCACAGGAGTGTTACAGGAGAAATGGAGAAAATGTTCTTATTTCAAATTAATTCTCAGCTGGAGTCAAGGTAAGCCCGTTATATGCTAGAATGCTTGGCCCAGCTTTTTTCCTTAACAAAGCTGGTATGAAGCAATTGCTAATAATACTCATTAGTCATTCCAGTGCTGGGTGGCATCACAAGAACAGCACTGCACGAGATTTCCACTTGTTAGCTTGTGTGCCCCAAAATGAAAGGAGAAGAATACAGATCCACGAAGAAGAAATCATTCAAAGGAAATCAAGCACCTCATAAAATTTACAAAAGGCTGTCAGACTTAAGTACTAACACAAAGTCCAAGAAAAACTAAATTCCAACAGAGTAAGGTTTCATAATTAAAGTTTTTTTTATTTCTTCACTTCTTCCTTAATACAAAGCTTTGGCATCAGCAAATTTTATGAAAAAATAGAATGTACTAAATAATTGCTTGTGCTGCATGATCGATAAATGTTGCATAAAAATAGGTGTCTCTCTCCAAGGCAATCGGCCGGAAAGCGTTTCTTCAATACCATTCTGCTCTGTGGGGCAGAAAAAAAAAGAGGAACAAAATATTTATATTAAAGTTAATACTGTCAATATTTAAAAAAAAAAATCCTGTAAAAGTAAGTTAGTGAGAAATGACTAATTATACAAGGCCAGAGCATTAAAAGAGGTCTGTACTCCTTCCATCATTCTTACAGGACCAGTAAAGCAGACAGGACAGCCAGAGGTTTGAGCACTTCTAAACTTTTGAGGAAACTCCATGTGCTACTGAAAGCTTTCTCTAAGTGGTGCTATCCAACATACGGGCTTTTTGGACTGCAAAACACAGTTTTATAGAAGTTTCCGACCATTCCCTAAGAAACAAAGCAAAAAGTCCTTTTTCTGTTCCTTTAAATCACCACCTAAATCATTTAATAGTAATAATGCATGAATATTACGAGACCAAGAGAAAGCAGCTGGTTCCTTATTTTCTTATCACTTAGACAATGCTTACTTTTATCAGGAACTATTTAAAAATGCATATGTGTGTATATATACACACACAGAAACATACATATACACAGTTAGATACATATATACACACACACACACAAGTCCAGAACTCCTGCTCTAAATAAATACGTTCAAGCTGTGGGAAGGACAGAAAAAAAAAGATCAGGACATGTTTTTAGGTGAGTTTTAGTGTAGAATATTTGGCACCTTTTACTTGCATCAGCATATTGCATGGTCTCATTCTTGCTGCTGTTGTTTTCTGATAAGAAAACACCCTTGGCTTCCTCTTGAAACACTACCATAATAAATACAGGGTATGCCAGCATTGCTTTTTATATGGAGAACAGCACAAAAAGCTGGTATGCTGTTATGACATTTAATGGAAATCACAGCAAGAGGGAGCTGCCATATATTTGGCCTGATATTCAGCACAGGAAACGCTTTGTCTGGCACTGGGGAACATCAGGTGTCAATGAAACAATAAATCTAAGAATTAGTGTCATACATACAAATTTTAAACTGTCTAAAACGAGGAGGCTGCTTAGATCTCTAAGGATTCAGTTGAAAAGCTGTTGAGGTTAAAGGCTACAACTATATACCTCAGTTAACTAAGTGCTTTTTTGACAGCTCTGGTTTCTGCAATTGCTAGTTTGCCTAACTCTGCCTCAAAGTATGCGCTCACATACGCTCGCATTTACATTCCTACCACTGGGAAAAGGAGCTCTCCTTACATCAGCACGCCCTTTGTTCGAAGGGAACATCCCCGTGAAAACAATTCTCTGGAGGCCCAAACTGTCTGCCAATGTGAAGAAGCGTGCCCTTCCAGTAAAAATAGACCCAGATCCGACTGAGAAAAAGAGAACAAAAAGAAGAGTTGCAAGGCAGGGCAGCAATGGAGCTGCTATCAGTGCCCATATCTGGATGACACCACACAGGCTACAGCTCCTTTGTCTTCTTCCTAACAATGTCGAAATGCCCAGAAATGAGGACATTCTCATTTCACAACTTGCCTAGTTCCACGCATTCCCAGGCTATTTTTCGGCGTAGAGTAACTATGTTCTGCTACAGCTATGCGCCCAAGTTGCTGACTGACAGTTGCAATTTCAAGATTTTGACAAATAGGAAAAAGAAAAAAGTAATAACCAAGAAACTTGATAGGGCTATTTGAAGTTCTAAAACTTTTCTTCATTAAGCCCTTTTGGAATTAGCATCTGAAAAGGGGAGGAAACGAAGATTTGCAAATCAGTGGTAGTCAAAGGTTCCTGATAACCAAAACCTCCAAGAACTTATTATGGCCCCTCCTCAAGAAGATACTTGAGACTGTCTAAAATTTTACACTGGAGGCTATTAGACATGTTTCCATCTTGTTGAAAAGGACATCTTATACTTTACAGAGATATAAAAGTAAAAAAACTGCTTCTTTTTCTTACTTCTAAAGAAAAAAAAAAAAGGAAGTTATATTTATAAAGTTACATCTCCAGGCTGCACAGGAGACTGCCTTTGACTCTCACTCCACTTTTGGTAAGAGATCAACACGTTTAATGGAAACTCAGCTGTGTCAAGATGTTCAGAGACAAAGAAAAACGTTGACATTTTCCCTCCCCAAATAAATAAATTATGGTTAAACATATATCACAAGCCCAGATGTTCCATACACCTAAAATGAAAATAGCTAGATGCACCTAGTTAATGTATCTGCAGAACAGATTTATTCTTGCCCATTGAACTATAAAAAAAGATTGAAAGTCATATGCTAGAGCAATTTCCTGCCCAGCCTGTCTGAAGGGAGGCACTGGGGGTGTCTATAAAAATTAAGAAAGTATGAATGTCTTTAAGCACTCCTTTGACTGCAATTCTTAAGCATACTAAAATGAGAGGTCAGAAGACTGGCCTGCTCTCTTCACTTAAGAGAGAAGAAATGGTAGTGTATTTATTGCTTTCATCTCTCTCTCTCCTAAAAGCAAAAAGATAGTTTCTATTTAAACACCTTTCTTCTTAGCTGAAAATGTGCCAACTAGGAATACAGATTTTATTTTTTTTTTAATATGAAGTTCAACTAAGAAATTGAGGCGAAAACTGTCAAAGGTAACTGACGGTAGTAATTTCTGGCTCTGTCAGGTGAATTTTGAACATAAGGATTTAATGGCAGAAATCCAATGTTTACCTAGACCATTGATCAAAAAATGAATATAAATATTCTCTTTTCTCCCCTCCATGTCTCCACTTGTCAAGGTGGATTCCTTGGACAATCCAGCTAATCCAAATACAAATTAGGAGAGACTAAGATGTTATCCTGAACCTTCTGTTAACAGAGACACTTAGATCTGAGAAAAGGAGAAAAGGCATTTGACACTTTGAAAACTGCATTTTTCCTCTTCCCTATTTTCTTGGTATTTGTTCCCAACGTCCATGACACACACCCATCAGAAATACATAGTAACATGTGAATATTTACTTACTCATTAGCATTCAAGCTAGCTGTGGCTTTGATGATCATGTAGCAGAGTGTTAGGGCACTGAGGAGGCCAAAACTGGCAATAATAAACCATTCTTCTGTTGACAAAGGAAAGGGAGGAAATCACTCGTGGGAGAAGGCTTATGTCAAAGCGATGCCAATATTTCCCTCAAACACCACTGGCGGAAGGCAAGAGGCTTCTAAGCCATGACTGGCACCAGGAGGTGAAGCAGAAGGAGGTTAGCCACAGAGTTACTGACTGGAGAAGGCTAGCAAAGAAGAAGTGGAGAGAGGTGTGGAAAAAAGCATGGCACAAAAGTATTTCCTGGCTGAGCCCAAGGGTTAGTGATAAAGAAAGATTACTTAACAACGCAAAGTGAAATGCAGGAACAAGGGAAAATGTAATGAAAACTCTGCCCCCAAGTCAGAAAAGGGTGTCAGGGTAGGTTTAGATTTGCTGAGATGCAGTTCTTCACGTAAGCATTTCCAGTACACTTTCACACTTAATTTGCATCTTCACCCCTCCCTCCTGCATAAATGCTACAGCATTACATTACAAGAACCACAAAAAATAGTATAGCTTGTTCAACAGTAAACCATAACTAGAGTTTTCCATTTAATAGACAGGAATACAACATGGAAAAATCATTTCAACATTAGTGTATACATACCAACACGTTAAAAAAAAAAAAGCAGTATGAAGAAGGCTCTGAAAGAAAGTTCACTATTCAAAGTTCTCCCTCAGGATCAATCTGGCACATAGTAATAGATTGGAATACGAACGCTTTTGTTGAATATGACTTTTGGCTTAACTCTCCTGCACCAAAGAATGCATGTGCCATGCATAAAATCCAAACATTTGAACTGTCTTTTCTAAAGCTTTATTTTATAAACATTGTCAGAATGAACTGTTGCTGATTATTTCTTGTTTTACCCTGGCATCCCATCTGTGCAAGAGCAGTACTACGGCTGGGAACAGACAGTAAAAACACTTTCTGTAAAACCAGCTAGTGAAAAGTTTCAGTTAAACTACAGAGCTTTCCCACCCATGACAAGGAAAGCAGCACACCAACAGATCTGCTCTCTGTTCAACAGAGCTGAATACAAGATGAATCAGATGTCGAACACTGCATGACAAAGTGACTTCTTGGCTTTGTAAAGAATCTAGATTTTGTACACGGATGTTTGCTTCTCAGACCAGGACATTTCTGGATATGGACTACGTGTTTGGTAAGATTTTTTCAACCAGACATTTACTTTGCTACAGCATCTAAAGAAACACTCTAATGGACTGTATCAATTACAGATACATATATTAGTTGCAAACAGTGTTACTAAATTAAAAATCCAGCTCATAGACGCACATAAGCAAAACACAATGAGAAAAATCGACTTGTACCGCCTGGATTCTATTTTTGCAACTTGGCCAGAAAAACAATCATTCATGCAACAAATTGAGACTGTACAGCATATGGAAAAATGATTCAATTCCACACAGATTGTATAAGTTATAGTGCTATTACACTTTAGAAAACCTAGGTAAAATCCAGTGAGTGGAAATTTCCCATCCTGTTCTTACATGTGAGAGCTTGCAAGCAGCGCAGGAGCAGTTTTCTGATGTCATAAAACACTTGGACAATATTCAAATGTTGGTGCATCAAATACTTTTTTTAATTCACAAAAATTTTGTATGAAAAACCATCTGCTAAGAGATACCAGAATTCCAGTAGTAATGTTCTCAGGGGAAAAAATGTCTGCAGAAATAGTAACTGGCTAAAATATTTATATGTGTATAAATTATTGCATGTGAAGTATTCTGAAAGGGTAAATAATAGTTTTGGCAATCCAGTTTCTTGTCCTGGTTACCAAATTCAGGAGGGTTATTTTGTTGCCATTGCAGTTCATCCAGTGTTCTTCTCATGCAGATCTAAATGGATACACTAGTAATAACAAAAGCGTTGGCACTGTCGTACCCGGAGTTACCTTTTTCAACAGGGAGCATCTGCCTCTTAGAGACACACCGAGGTCACCTTTGTCCCTGCAGGGAAACCTTTCACCACGGCCCTGCAGCACAGAGCTACAGCAAAGCAAGTGCCACATTTCAGGAAAACCACAGAACAGTACTGGAAGCCAAAGAAAACTTACTTGTCACAGCAATGTTGATCTCTCCCGACCTTGGCGTTAGCTCTCCGTCCTGTGGAAGCTGCGACATCCCGGAGGTGCGCAGGGGCTCCAGGCTGAGCGAGCTGTCGTTGGCAAAATCGCCGAGTGCTGAGCGCCTGCCAGGTGGCTGGCCTCTGGTGAGCCTTTCCATGTCAAAGGCTACGTTGTCTGTACACGGCACGTTTGGCTGGAAAAACAAGCGATTCCATGTTACAATGGTGAATATTCTACACGTAGCAACCCTATATATTGAGTAAAACCATACACACGCTATTCAGCCGCTATGGCTGTCCTCACAGGAGAGGAACACACGAATTAGCAAGTTCTATCCAAAGTTGTTCCTTCAGTCCACCTTAAAGCAGTGGAGAAAGAAGCAGGAAATAGGATTAAGATTGAAGAGAGGGACTCAGATGTGCTGTATCATAGCCTATGCCTGTATGGTTTACTACCATGAGCAATGATGACATGCACCAAATTCTACAGTATCCTCCTCTAAAAAGCCAGGTATTAATCGCAAAAATAGGTCATCCATGTACATCTGCATTTTCTTAGAATATGTGCAAATTTGCAAGTGACACAGCTAAAAATGGAGGCCTGATTATTCTCACTGGCTTGAGTCAAAAGCTGCTTTCGACAGTATCTTCATAAGCTCTTCTCTTTCCTCTTTATTTCTTTCTTCTGAAAAGAACATCACTCCCAGCTTATAAATTTTTCATCATTTGGGAAAGACTGAAAAATTCTCTTTGAGGTTCTTCACTTCTATCCCTTTGTGAACTGGTCAACAAAAGTAATCCTCATGGATCCCAGAAGCCATGAGCTGCTTGAGGAAAACTCGCTGGCTTTCAATGCGTAAACAAATTCAAGAGTGTCTACAGGAGACCACAATAAGACATTTACAGAGTAAATATAACAAAGAAGGGTTGAAACCATTTGAGAAAAGGGAAGATTATAGAGAGCATAGTAGACTTCCAGTAGATAAAAAATTGTTATGAATGGAAATGTAACAATATATTCCCAACGACCAACAGGGAAAGGAACAACAACAAACCAGCTTTATCAGCAGCAAAGAAATTGGTAAAAAACCCATAATACTTTCTGACTAAGGGTACTGATACACCCTTCTCCTTTTCTCCCCTACAATTATTCTTCCTGTTCTGAGTCTCAGACATGGGAGGAAGAAGAACACACAACAGTGCAACTTACCACAATTCCCAGTGCCTTCAAAATGTTCAGTTTACACATTGGACATGTACAGTGCTCACTAAGCCACGGATCCACACAGGCTTTGTGGAAAACATGCCTAGAAGAACAGACAAGGCACACAGATAATTTGCAAACAGTTCTGTTTTATACAAGAAGAACTACTCCAACAAACTTTCTGATAGTTTCCTTCCTAATTAAGCCAGCAGAACAAATTCTAGAATTGCCAGTATTCTGTGCTGATTGCAATCAGGAAAAAGAAAAAAAAACTAAAAAAATCATATGCTCTTGCTTGTTATTGCCACCCTTTACTAATAGTTCAGCTAGGAAGAAACACTTAAAAGGAAGATATTTTTTTCCTCCTCCCCCTTTCATTGTGGATATGAGTACGCACATGGGCAGAATAACTAGCGTAAGAACATCCCCACCATAACCTTGTGTAAAGTCTTGCCTCAATTTCTGTGTAGAACCTGGCCATAAATTGGGCAGGATGAGCACAGATCCACCAGCAGTCAATTTAATTCAAAAGTCAGTGCAACCAACCCAAACACACTTATGTTTTATTTTGAAAGGGCTTTTATAACTGTCACATCTAAGTAAAAAGAAGGCTTTTCCTACAATCAGTATTTCTTGGTATCAGGAAGGAAAACACGTCATCATCATATGATAGTCATATAAAAAAAGAAGAATCTTTCAAAGATGAAAAGGCAAACTGTGCTTCTACCTGCACAGCTGGGAACTCTGCAATACGGAACAGTCTGAATTGCCACCTACATTGCACGCAAAATCTTTGTCACATACATGAATATAGATGTAACAGTGCTGGGGATTGATATAAACCAATATATCAAGGAAGAACTATGCAGAGACCAAAATCAGGTATCTAAAGGAATTAAAGGAAATGTTCTCTCGGCTTTTCAAAAGGCAAAGTACTTTCAGAGCATATTCATGGCAGAAATGGGTATCATTAGACTTTCTACACAATACAGCTTTAGCAAATACTCACAATAACCCAGTCTGCATAACTGTAAGAACCCAAATCTTTCATTTCCAGTGGCACCAGCTACAGAACAAAGCGCCAGTCAGAGCAGGCACACCCGAACGCGACGGACTGGCAATCGTGACAAAGATCAGCAATTACAAGGGCTGCTTAGCCAGCAAAGAGCTGTGCTCTGAAACCAGCAGGCAAGGGGCAGCAGCGGAAACAAGGAGTTCTCGCCATCGATTTGAGGCACCAGCACGGTCCATAAGAGGCCATACGTAGCCCCAAAGCAGCACAGAGTTGAGATACTCTGTCCCCTCCTTTCTCAGGTTATACTTGAGCTTACTTGAGGCATAGAGCAGCATCACGGAGTCTGGGACTTCCTTGCTCCCATCCCTTGGGATTTTAAAACCAGAGACCAAATGAGGCATGTTACCAGATAATTCTCTTTTAAATCTTTGGAAAGCAACCTGAGAGAAAGGCCTCTTGAAATTCTTAACAAACATGGAAAAAAGACAGTATATAATTACGCTTTGTCTATGGCTACTAAGACTGATGGAAGGACTACAGTATATCAACATAATTAGGTTCCAGTCAGCTACAGCTATGCATCCTACTTGTAGTAACTAAAGACGCATAGCCTTACAGAGTAGAATACAGTTAATAGAAGATAGACAGGGAGCAAGAGAACTTTATCTATATCCCAGATATTGCAGGAATAGAAACTTAGATAATCTCAGCTAGTCAGTTTGCTGGCCTGTGTCCTTTAGCAATACGGCAATCATGAAAAACAGGATATATACATTGCTTACTGTTCAAATAATTGCAAAAAACACAGACTCACTTCTATTGTTATTAGGTCTTAACTTCTTCCCTTTATTACTCCCAAAACTACAGGAAGTAATGTTTAGAAATCCTGGGTGGTAGAAAATGGTTTGAAATCTTCTGAAACATACAGAGACGCTATTTTTTTATGTTAGGCAAATCATGGCTTTTAGTTGCTTATGTTTTCTTTTAAGTCTCTGAAGTATGTTTTTCAGAGTAGGACAAACCTGAAAATCTAATATTTTGGGAAACAGCAGACATCAAGACTCCACAGAAGTATGAAAACAGCTTTAATATATCGTTATCGGCTAATCAGTGCTGTAGAAGCACTCAGATCAAGTGAAGCAGGCGACTGATATGGATGCCAACATGCATCTGCTAAATATTATGAGTTATTTTAAAGAGTCATTAGCAGTTTGATATAGTTTAAAAGCAGCAAAACAGCTCTATTATTTTTGTGACCTCTTCATTCTTTGCTTTTAGCTCCTAAACCTTCAAGGATGTTTATTAACGTGTTCCAAAAAAGTGCAGATCCCCAAAGGTTATTTATTGATTCAGATCAGTATGGCTCTGCTTACTACTTATGCAGTTTATCTACTCCTTAAAAAGCTTGCTGATACCATCGTCATGGCTCAGTCTCTGTCTGGTTTTCCCTGCTTGCAAGAGTTAAAAAGCAGTTATACAGCAATGAATAAACACATGAATTATTTTAAAAACCCAGTCTGACAAAGTAAGCCCTTGCATTTTCTGCTCTCATAAACCTTCTTCATCTTCATATTTCTGCCACTTGTTTTCAAAGACCGTAAATCTGAAGAGTTCCTAGCAAGCTGCTCTAGGTCACAGCAGCTGACTTTCCCGCAGGAGCCACACAAGTGTGACACAGCTTTTGCTGCTTCTCCAGCCTCAAGGCTGGAGGCAGCACGGCCGCCAGCCAGGCTCTGGTAGCACTGGAGGAGTCTCCTCTGCAGGCATTACTCCAGACAGGTGACCTGTAGGTATTTTTCCACTCTGTCAGCATACCCAAGCCAGTTGCCCTCCAGCTTGTCATAAACACCATAATGCTGAATCTCTTGTACAGCACAGTTTCTTTGCAGCGTTTCAGAGAGAAAAAGTGCATTAGAAATCTCTTTCACTGGTGCAATGCCCCCGAATTCGCATGTCGCACAACGAGAAGGGTTTGAATGAGTTTACAAGTGCTGTTTCCCAAGAGCTCCCTACACTTCCCTGCTCTCAGTGCAGCATTCCACCAAAGGGACCTGATGAATGTGGTGTTGCAAATGAGCTTCTCTGGCTACTGCTGGAGGCAGCTGCTTGCCTCTCCCCAGGGCACAAACCTCCCAGCCGGCCTGGCAAGCAGCACACAGGTCCGCCCTGCCTGGCTGCAGGCAGCCCATGACAGCCAGCACAGACAAGGAGGGATGCCTGGCCTGCTGCAGCGGGGAGGAAGGTGCCATGTCTCTCCCCGCAGCAGGCAATGCCCGGGGAGAGCAGCCTCAGTGCTCTCCAGATATGTGGCACTGCTGGGGGAAAAGAGAGGCTGCCCTTGCGAGCAGGTAGAGAAAATGGAGAGGGTGTAGCGGCATTGCAGTGAGCGGAAAGGATAACATTGACATATCGTGTTAAATTGCTCTTAAAAAACAAACAAAGAAACAAACAACAAAAACAAAAAAAACAACCAAGCAAACAAAAAACCCCCACCAACACCAAAAAACAAACAGCACACAAACTAAAACAAAACAAAAAAGCTACCTGCAGCAGAACTGAATCAAATAAATGGAAATCTGGCTTAGGTGCTTTTGCCACTTTCTCCCTTCTTGCCCAGTATGGGAAATATTAAGAATTTGACTCAAAAGCCATTTATTTTAACCTATTCACTACTCCTTTAACTCTCCTCCTACCTTGTCCTTGTAAATTCCTCCCTTTCCAGTCCATCTTTCTGCCCCTTCCAATGTCACCCTGAGCTCTTCTCTAACCTGTCACTTTGCTCCCTTCTTTCCTTATCTCGTACTCGTCCTTCACACTACCCTCTCCTGATCGCTTTTCACCCAGGGCCCAATCCATCTCCTACATGCAGCGGTGTGATGGTAAAGTAAATCTATCTGAATAAAGCAAATTGTCCACGAGGTTTGTCTTTTGCTAGAACCCTGCTGACATTTGCTTACACTACTTATTTTTAACTTACATAATGATATTCACAAAAGACAGAGACATTCCTCAGGCTTGTAAGTCTAAGACAGACAGCTGCCTTATCCCTCTGTGCACCAAAAGCCATAGGCTGTGTCCATAGGCTGCTGGTACTGAACACATTTCCTTTTCCGAAGCACAAAATGATAGAAATTCAACTGCATTGTTTGCAACCATTTTCATTTTAGTTCGTTTTTAAATTGGCCACAATTTCCCACCTGCCACAAAAGTTTACATCAAAAATATGGTGTTTCACTACTGAATTCTAGGTGCCGTGTGTCTGCCCAAACCAGACTCCTCTCTACTGAGGCAATGAATGACAGACCATACTTAACTGGAGGGAATAATTGCGGCACCAAAGGGAAACACTACTTTTAAACTGATGAAAGCAGCAGGGATGTCGTGTGTCAGGGATTCCTACTGCCTAATGATTACAGCTTCCTCAACAGGCACAGTAAGAAAAAACTTCTACACTTTCATTCCTCTTGATAGAGCCATTTTCTCCATGTTTTTCTTGCAATTTATTTTCTCATCTGGTTTAGAGACTCTCTTGTAGATTTTTTGTGTGTGTTGTTGTGGGGGTTGTTTTTAGCACTGGAATGAGAGGTTAAAGTATCAGGAAGTAGAAAGGGATTAAACCTCCAGAACAAGATTTGGGGAAAAGGGAAAAGCATCTCAGATGCTAAAGACTCAGAAGTCTTACATGCAATCTGAGATCTCCAGGGCTCATCTCTGCAGGTACCAGTTGGCCCTTCATCTGCAAACATAAAAATACCTTGTGGAAAGCACTCATCTCAGTGTTTCCATCTAGCCAAGATGGTTTTGCACTCAACTCAGAGCTGAACTGCAGCAGATGAAAAGTGAGATTTAAAAAAGAGAAGTCAAAAGCGAACATAAAAGTTGTCATACAACCATCGGCAGGAACGTAATCTGAGCCTTCGCTGACCTTATATTCTTGTGAAAAACAGAACAGAAAAGGATGTACACAAGAGCCTTGATATCTCCTTTAGACAGGAGACTGCCGTGGGGGAGGCTGTGCTGAGAAGGCAGCCAGGTGCCCCTTCATCAAGCTCCCTGTGACTATCCCTGAGAGCAGGAGCTTCCTATCTGCAGGACTGCAGTTCACAAAAGAAAGGTGTCTGAAGGAAATGGACTTAAAAACAATTTATTTTTAATTAATTAAAAAAAAATAATCAGTGATCATCTTGGTTAAATGGTCTGATCACACCTGCTGACAATAGCACCTATCTGTTGCTTGGACAGTGGCAGGTGTTGAACTGCGGAAGCTGACTTAGTCCCAATTTTGCATTCTCCTTATTAGGAGAAGATGCTTTCCTACCAGATGAAGACTCATTCTCTCTTTGTTGGCAAGGACCTCTCTCTGACCTCTGTTCATTATCAGAGAAAGACAGAGGAGTGGGACTTGTGAACCTCCAATTCGACATCCTCGAGCCTCCCAGTACTACCCAGGAACTACACAAGTGAAGCTTTCTTGAGAGGCAATTTAAAAAAAAAAAAGTGGTCCAAAACTGGTGTGCAGTTTCCAGGAGTTCCTCCTATAATTTCCAAATAATCTTCTACATAACAAATCAAAGACTAGAGCTTAATTCACATATGCAAGCTTTACTTGAGATTACAATTTAGGACATAAATCTCTGGAATCTTTACTTAACATTTGAGGGTACATTTTTACGGGCAACAGAACATCATCTTTCAGTAAAAATGATCAAATTCAGAAAAGGAATGCACACACATCCACATGACCAACAACTCCCAAATATTTACAGATCTGAGACCAAGCTCTTCTATTCTCGAATATTTTAATGGGAGTTTCTTAACAAACATTTGTAGGGTATATTAACTAAACAGCAGCACTGATTATCTCACACAGTTCATTGTATCCCACTGTCCAAGAGGTAAAGAACACAGAGAAAAGTAAACTGAATTAAGCTTCTGGCTTCAGAAGTAGAATGCACACATATTTTGATCAATAAAATATAAAACACTGTCTTCCTTTTATGATTATAGAAATTCATTAATGCATTAGAAGAAAAATATTCCAGCTATTCAGAGCAGACTGCAGGATGATTTAGAAGACTGATAGTGAGCTCTTATGTGTTGCTGCGTGATAGAAGCTGGACTCCAACAGCATGACTTTGCTGCTTCTGAAGTATCATGCAGAACACTACTTATATACCAAGCACAGGCTAATTACTGGATCTCAGCTGCATGCATGTGTACAACAGAACTTACATGTATTTTTTACCTGGAGATAACGAGAAAGCTTTGCTTTTCAGAATACAAGGGAAAGTTGTCCTTGGTAATGCTTAAGGGTACCAAAATCTAGCAATTCATCAAAACCAATCACCAGGTGGAAAAACACTTAAAAGCATCTCTCAAAGAGCAAATATCCCAAAACAACTCGAGAATGGAAGCAGAATGGAAAGAAACTGAAAACCTGTAAGTATCAAGAGAATGGCACACAAGGAGGAGGAAGTTGTTATATTTTCAGCACCAATGCAGAACATGCAGCAGCTATAAACCTTCAGGCACAAGCCAAATATACCCTGCACTGGAGAGACCAAAGATGACAGCACAGTGGCTTACTGATGTCAGAGGAGGTATGCAGCTTGGAAAGACTGCATTTCTGTCTCCTACGCTGTTTCAAAAACCAGAAGCCAATGTTGCACATCTACCATGCAGAATGCTGCAGCTGTACCCGATTCACTATGCTGAAGATTTTTGTGTCCACCCACTCCTTGGTCCTTAAATCTGCACATCCTCCCCCTTACAATCTTAATAGCTCCACTGCGGATATGCCCAGACTGCCCATCTTCAAGATCATAATCTTTTGTTCAACCTCCGCTGTCATAACTGTGCCAGCACCCACCTTCACACCTTCTGGTATCACAGTCTAAAATAAAGTGGCTGTTATTAGGGCTGGAAACATCTAACAAATCTGTCTGTAAATCACAATGCACACATGAAATGAAGCAAAGGAGCACAAAGAAAGAATAGTTTCCAAACAAAGCAACTTTACTAGCTTACTTGCATGGTAAAATGCGAACAACATCATTCTGCTTGTAACTCTCAATGCAGACAGCACAATGATCAAAGTCTGGGTCTGTTTCCTAAAATGAATAGAATGAAAATTCAAGTCAAGAGTTGAGGCTATGACAAATGTAAAAGTAGTTGCGACTAGTACATGAACTGCATTGTGCCAGGTGGCTGTTACTAAGATACAAAACCAACGACTGGGTTACTACATTCCAACATGACTTGAGCAAGAAAAGTATCTCACACATACAAAACTCTCCCCTCATTTGGAGCTGGAACATGGTCATTTGAAACATGGGCTAAGGCCTAAGATGATTCTAATACTTGTCTGAATCACTATAAAATATAGCTGTGTTTTCCTAGAGGTTCTACTTCAGCTTGGAGTTAAAACTTTTATTTTCTTCAGGGTTTTTATGTTTTTCCAGGATAAGGATCCCGGAATTCCCTTTTGTAGCCAGAACTAGCAATTTTTTGTTATTTCAGAGTAGTCCCAATTTTTTGTCTGCTGCTTACTTGCAGCATTATCATCATTCTCATCCAGACATGAAGATGAGGATCATTGACTAATTGGCTCCTCTCTTATTCTCTGTTTTCCAGAAATTATGAC
>Ga0065711_1003480_pt2 | contig 27754 bp, 12 predicted proteins | sample Hoacrofraction12_FD_59098 | JGI IMG/M metagenome (GOLD analysis project Ga0065711, IMG submission 59098) | Hoatzin crop microbial communities from Cojedes, Venezuela - Epithelial fraction 12 v2 (version 2) | ecosystem: Host-associated > Birds > Digestive system > Esophagus > Crop | place...
TAAGACAATAATTTCATGGAATTTTAGTAAAACACTCTAGGTACTGCATAATTTGGTAATAAATGCTGCTGACATTCCACTTAACCAGAGCAATTTAATACAATATATCTGTGTTAACTGCTGAATAGATTGCTGAGATTTGTACAGGCTGCAGCCTGAGACATTAAGTGATTGTCAGGTAGCAGAAACGAATTAATAAATAAAAATATTATTTCAATCCACCCAGGAATGGTGGTTACGAGCATTTGTTCTTGATCACAGTTTCCTTACAGCTTGCAGTGGTTTCCATTCCACTTTCTGTATCTTCCTGGCCTACGTTAGGTATATAGCCTTTGGTGGTGCTGGCCCCATTCCGTCTGAGGGCACCTGCAGGAACTGTGCTAGAAGAGGGTGTAGGAGCACCCCGCTCCCAGTTGCCCTCTCCAAAAGATCTCAGTCCTTTTTCCTCTTGCACCCTCGCACAGGTGCAGAACTCGCATGCCCTGGGAGCTTTGGAGTTGTTGAATATGTGTGGGTTGCTTGGTGCTGCCCAAGCCTGGCTGCTCCCCTGCGCGCTAGCCACCCTGGGCACGTGCAATAGTTCAGCCCTGCACACAGGCATTGCATTTGATGCTTCCAGGGTATAAACTGGTTTCCTTGCTCCTCCACTGAATGGCTACCCTGCATTTGTGCTGTAAGCCCAATGCTTCCAAAACATAGCCAGTCTGTTGGTCGTACACAAGTTCACCGTTTCATGTGTGTGCCAACGACACTGGTATTTCTATGAAGCCACAACTGCTCTGTGCATGTGCTGCAGACTTACCACATAGGACAGGATGAGCTACATTATGCAGTTCTCTCCTCCGTCAGAATAGGAGGTGATAAACCTGTTACCATTTCTGGAACAGTAAATTGCAGAGATTTCACTTTTTATCCTCAGGCACTACAGTCCTAAAATACCATGATTGCTAATAATGATAAACAGCAATGAATTGGCAGTAACAACTTCAACAGTTGAGTTACAAAATGATCTGCAACTCCAGACTACGCTTCATCTGGACTCAGTAACAAAAACAAGAGAGCTTGTATAATCATGAAAATTATTTCAACACATTTAAAACAAGAGAAGGTAAACTGAAGCACTTGGGTATAAAAAGGAGCTAAATAAAATGTTGTAAGAAATACAAAAAATTAAATGAGTCTCTGTATCTATATAAAAAGTCTATGTGAATAAGCATCTATGTGTGCATAAAGCTACTCTATATTTACATCTTAAAAAAGATCATTCATTTAAAATCTCAATGAGCAAAATCGATTATGGTTACTACATACAGCCAGTAATTGTCTTCTTACAATATGTAAGAGAGAGTAACATGCTAAGGACATTTAAAAACACTGTATCCAACAACCAAGTCATTTAGCTCCTCAGAACCTATGATAGGAATGAGGAAACGTACTTGGAAATGCAAAAAAGGCTCGTCATTTCATACAAACTGCTCCTGCTCTTGTGCAATAATTCTGACAGCAACAAGCAGTGCACAGTGAATCATCCATTTAACGATCTGAGAAAAGTTGGCACAAAAGGAAATTGAAGTAGTCACATGAAATTGTTCTTTCCAAACTCTGTCAACTGCAAACTTCTAAGTAGCTCTTCCCAGTTTTTCTCACGCTTAGCCTAACCCAAAAATTCAGTTTTCTCTTCTTTTCTAATACTGTCTTGGTTTGTGATTGCTGCTTCTTTCTCCATGACACAAACCCCAGCTGAACCCAGCTAACTCTGAACTCTTGAGTGTATGCACTCAATAAATTGCCCAACCGCCGCTGTTTTCATGAAGCAAAAACTGGTTAGAGCGTAACATTACTTCTCGCTATACTTGCCATTGTTTCATTATTCTGACAGTTCACGTTTCAACCTTATTACACTCCCTTTAATCTGCTTCCTTAGCTCCTCCCCACCCATACTCTGACAGGGTTTCTGAATTTCACTGCACAATTTCTTGTCCATAATGTATTTATCTGATCTGCTATCTTGTGAACTAGTCTTGTTTTTGCATTAAATGCGGTCCGAGGCTGCGGGAAGGACACATGGTCAGAATTTTGCTCTTACTGGCAGGTTAATATCTAACCAAATATTTCAAAAAAGCAAACTATACTTTGGTTTTAAGCCCCTGGCAGTTCAGGCTCATTTTTCATCCTGCATTTGAAACTGGATTTGTCTGCCAGCAAAGTGCTAGAGTTAGCAAAGTTAGCAAATTGCTACCTCTTACTTTACATAGTGCACCCATAGGATTCAGTTTTGTAGCTATTCACCTGGGTAACGTGTTGCAATCCAGTGCTGAGGTTACCTCCCATGCCTGCACACCGCTCCTCAGTTTATACATTCCTGAAAGCTCCTTTGCCATCAAAGAAGGAGGAAGCTGTTACTTTGAGGTTTTCTCAAAGATTTGCTCTTTCTCTCCAGCAGCCCCTCCCTTTTGCTTCACACTGCAGTAATGTTCGCTATTAGTAATGTTAGCTATTACAAAATACTGAAAATCTTAAGTATGGAGTAAGAGTGAGGTAAGCAGGAGGCAGCAAGGGTGGGAGTTGGCATGGGGCAGCGAGCTAGGAATGGGAACTGCAGGAAGGATAGATGTAAGCCCTCTCCCCTGTGCAGTAGGGCATGAACCAGAAAAATAAGAAAAAGGGAAGTTCCTCAGCCACCTCAAATTGTGGCTGCAGCTCTTGAAGAAGCAAAAAAAAAATGTATTGGTTAGATGACCTTTCTTCTTGTGTAGGTGCATCTAAAGCCGAGTTTAAACTGTTCTAAATACAAAGCAGAAACATCAGGCACCTCCAGACTAAAAACTCTGTCTGAGATTTTTAGCTTATGAAGATAGCTTATGTTTTAGCAGCATCTAGATAAGCACAGGACAGTGACAGGGTACCCATTGTGCTCTGCACACAAATCATTGTAAGCACCAGTCTTGCCTGAAAAAAAATACTTCTGACAACTGAATAAATCAGACAGCTGGACCATAACAGATAAGGAATATTACTTCTGTTTTACACAGAAGGGACTAAGGCAATTGCCTGAGGCCAGCAAGTTTCTGTAACACAGCTGGGAACTGAATCTTGCATCTTGAGTCCCATCCGAATAAAAAAAGTCACCCTCCCTCTAAGAATCTCACCAAGAGGCATTATGTAGTTATTTTTCTGCATTTGTGGTACAATAAAATATAGTACTGTAAAGATGGAGGGAGAGGGGGAAGGTCTTGTGGGAAACATCTATGAACAGCAAAACACATCTAAAAATTAATGAACTTGGGTTAATAATGGAAAAAACAACATTTCAGAACTAAGCTCAGAGTTTTGTACATATCTTACACTCACACATCTCTAGTATTAGATTTACATTATGTATTGACATTATACTATATCCTTGTCAGTTCTGGCAGAGAGGGCAGAGCCTCCTCTTCCATTTCCCTCCATCAATCGCTTCTATTCCCATCTGCTCTACAGATCACTCAAAATCGGCTGCTTTGCCCTTCTTGTTAACAGAGTTTTCCCAGTCCCCTCCGGAGGGGTGCCTTCACCCCACCTCAGCTGTTTTCCATGTGAGAAACTTCATGTGGGTGTGCATTGGCTTCCCGAGTACATGCCCCAAACACATTCGATTCTTCCTCCTGCTTCTTGTGGAAGTGAGCTACAAGTTGATGATTAAGCAGGGCTGTTCAGCACAGCCTACATCTTTTCATTCAGTACTCTATAGCTTGCATAAAACAGTTAGGTACAAGGGAAAACGTGCCTGGTTTTGTCTTAGCGGAGTGTTAGAGCTCACAGACGGATGATGACATTTGAGTTTTGTTCTCCTGATTTATAACTTTGATTTCAAAACATTGAATTTACTGTATGCTGTCTCTCATCTGGATGTCAGTTCCTTATCGAGGCTGCTCTTACAGTGGTGCTGGATGAGGTAAGGCAGATACCATATTACTGCTCTGTCATGTGGATCTGTGGACTGACACCTTTGAACCTGTTCTTTTTGCTAGGAGGTCTGTCTTCATTTATAACTTCTCAGGGCTTTGTCTAATACCAGTGACATCAGCGAGCAGCAAATGCGTCAAAGCTGAGCATGCTGTCATTACATGGAAGAAGGGCTTAAAAACTCAGATTTTTAAGATTTCACATTCGACTGTAGTTTAAAAAACACATGAACATTGCATCTAGCCACCTCTGGCTTTTTGCACGCTAGAAAGCACTGGCATTAAAAATATGGTTTAAGGAAGCAAAATAAACATTTATTCAATTTATCCTTGTTCTGATTTAAAATGCTTTTCAGCTGTTGCTGACATGATTTTCTGTACATAGCATGTTAAGTATTCTTATTACCCAAATATATATGCTGGCTTCTCTATTCTTTCAGAAGATTTTTGAAAATCTGTTCAGGGCCTAACCCAAAGCTTAAAAATCACAATTAGGCTCTAGTATTCTAATACATTGTACATGCCACAGGTTAACATTTTATGAAATCTCAACTAAAGGGATGCTTGAGTGTGTAGCATTAAGCACACAAATTCTAAGTCCTACGACAGCCTTATTTTGTAGGTTTCAAGCACTGGCAGAAAAAAAGGAACAAAAATCCCTATATTCTGCATTCCCTGCTCGTTCACTCTCTTGGAGGTTTCTAAACTAAAGGCTGAATACTGGAAGAGGAAAAAGCTTTTATAATCATACTAGGTATGAACATTTTGCAAGTTAGCTCTAAGGGGTTTTTTATGTATTTCAATTAGTCTTACAATTTAAAATTCTTCTCTATTTTTTGATCAATACACACTTGGTATAGAAAAGTACTTTAAATTCCAAATTACAAAAAGAGATCGAAGTACCTGTGAACACATATTATATGATTTGGCAAAGCATGCAGAGGACAATATGAATATCATTGGAAAAGCACACATTTCTTCAGTATCGCCATTGTTTACATCTTTACCAAACAGATTTGGTTGTACCATATTTAGTAGCATATTGCTGCAGTGAAAATGTGTTTAAGCATTACATTTTCAGAAAGATGAAAGTATGAATTGATCTGCACAAAATGATGAACACTTCCTTCATTCCCACCCCTACTCTCATGTATTACACATATTCAAGCTGCATCTATGGGATACACAATGCCTCTTTCCTTCCTGATACAAATAAAAATAAACCAGTACAGATCCCACTAATCAACAAACAAGTACTTAGACTCAGGAGAGCACATTTGGGGCTGGGAAGAATCAACTGTGTACATAAAACCAGGAACATGAACATTTTCTGCATGAATCAGTCTCAAATGAAAAAGGAGAAAATAAGAAACAAGAAAAACAAAAAAAGGAATTACTTCACCACAGAAAAACACTTTACAGATAAGCTGTAGTAAAAATTAACAATGCCATTTTCCAAATCCTTAATAAGCATGTGGTTCTGCTACAGATAACTATGCAAACATCCCTTCCCACGTTTCAGAAATTTTTAGGATAGCATTCAGTGGCATTTTCAGAGATTACTGAAGAAAACTGTTTCAAGCAATCTCATTTTTTCCTTGGTGACAGCTGAAAATTTCCCCATTAAGCATCAATGTTTTACATAATAATAGCTAATTTACATGTTTTACATGCCAACTATAATATTCCCATTCCTATAAGTAGCCAACTTTCATTAGTTTCCTATTCTTAGAGTTTTATAGGAAAATTATTTCCAAATCTGAGACTTAGTTGATAAAATTGCTAGCCTAATCAATAGTTTTTGTAGATTCATTCAAAAAGCCTTTGGATGAATACAAAACATAGTTGAAAACATGTCACATGTAGAAAGAATTTGCTACTTCATGTCATGTGAGCAGTTTCACATTGCTTCTGTAAAGCTGTGTTCCAGTGAAGACCTACCACATTTCCAGTCCCACTGAATTCATTTAATCAGTTTCTCACCTCAGATGTAGCCAAAGATGGCTTAAGCCTTATGTTTTATTTTACAGTAAAATATCCTAGAAGTGATTCCACAGTCACTTACAAAGCTCTGCCACAAGTGGTAACTGGCACTCAGCAGTCCAAAGACTTCATAACAGCTAAATAATTTATTTATTCTTTTCATGGACTAGGATTAGTCACAGACCAATTTGCAGAACTGCATGAATTCTGCAAAAAGACTAGAAGACTTAACTTTACAAGGAAATAAAAATGCAGACGAAATTCAATGTATAAACATTGAATGTATAAACATTATGGGTACATAAGGGAAAAACAGTTGTTAACTTGTACAGAGTTCCCCACTGCTAATCAGAAGGGAAATTTGGGGGTTTATAAAGGAAATTACATTCCGACTTTATCAAATTAGTCTCTATGCTAGATCCCCTGGAAGTTTTAGGATTAACGCTCTGGTTGTCCCTTTCTTTACCTATATAATCCATATTCAAAGGCCTCTAATGCCACAGAGTCTCTCTGCTAAATTCCAAAACTTGCTGCAATCAAGCTGATAATCTATAGCACTGGGCTGAAGAAGCTAGACAGGGACAGGCTGAATTTTCCTGCAACGTGGGGTCTATTTCCAGCCCCTCTGGGGCTTACTTTTCATGGAAGACAAGCTGCAACACCACATGCCTTTAATAACTTCAAGAATAAACAGCTCTGTTTCAGCATAGCATGCGTGATATTCCTATGATGTTCCAAAGTTTCAAGCTAACAACATTCAACTTCACACAAACAAAACAAAAGTACTAATGAGTTGCCACCAAACCATAGTTTCTTTCCTTCTCCTCTTTTCCATTCCAAATTTGAATATGCTCCTTAATTTCAGAAACGGCTGAAGATATTTTCTCTTTCCACACAAAAATCAATACAATGTCTATCGCAAGATACCTAAAGCAGCATATGAAATAGAACTCCTTATATTTACTTCCGTAAATACTTTCTCTTGCCTTCTGACACTCGTTGTTCAGAGACTTTTTGAGGCAAAAGTTGCACCTGGACCACCCTGTTAACAAAGTAAAAGTCAAATCAACGCTATGAGACTTTGCACCTATTACACTTTCAATTTCTACAATATCCTGTAGCAATGAGTTTGGTAATTTAACTGTATTGAATGAAGAAAATAATTTCCTTTTAACAGGCTATCTGACATTTTAATTAGATGTCCCTCTTTTTGTTATAAGGAACAGAAAATTGTTCTCATTTTCATGTCATTCATTGATTCTAGTCCATCACCACATTCTGAAGAATCATTTGTCTTGAAGCCAAGTAATTTTAATGTACTTTTTCCTCAGTTCAAAAACTCTTTTAATCTGTGTTTTTTGTAATCCTTCCATGTTTCTTTTCCTTTTTTTTTTTTTTAAAAGTGGATAACCAGTATTCCAGACACAAGTACAATGCACACTTGTACAATGGTAGAGTGATACTTTCAGTTTTTTTCCTGATAATGTGTTCATCATTGACTGTCACTGAGCTTAATTTTTTATAGTACTAGCCAAAAGGACAGCCAAATCTCTATTTTAAGCAGTAAGAGACCACTATCATGTAGTACAGTTTTCTGTATGTATTTACTGATATGCATCTATCAAAATTGTTTTTCCAGCTGCCATTTTATCACCCGATTTGTTAGAATTACATAACTAGGTTTTTAATTTTTATTATCTTCAAAAATTGTGTATCACTAGCAAATACCTCTTTCTTTTAAACTACTTTCTGAATAGCACAAATGCCAATACAGGTTTCTATGGGACCTAACCAGTACCTGCCCACTGCTATGAAAGTTAAACATTTTTATTATCTGTTTCTTAACTTTTATTAGCAACTAATCTTAACAATTTTCTGTCTTTTGAAGGCCAGGTATCTTGCTGAAAGCTTTCTTGTCCTTGACTACACTTTCAAAAATGTAATGGATTTGTGGTGCATGACTTTGCTTTGGAAAAGCTGTACGGACATTGTCCAATACATCTATCTTAAATGTCTATTATTGCTATTTTTTTATCCAGCATGGATTTCAGCCTTGTCTACAGTTCCCAGCACCCCTCCTATATCTTCTTAAAATTAACACCACATTTGTCCTACGTCCTTCATGTGAATACCCTTAACTTAAACAACAGAGTAGTCAATATTTTTAACAGATTAACAATTTCTGTATTTGAGTTCCTTGAAAAATCCTGAGTGAGTACTGCTCAGACTGGGTGATTTATTGCTGTGCATCGATCCATTCAAAAATCACTTCTATGACATTTCAGCTTAGGGTATTTCTTCACATTAATCACCAACAAATACTGGATCCAGCATGGAAAACTCTCTAACCTCTTCTGCAATAAGCATAGATATAAAATACTTCTCTGCTACAGCCTTATATTCTTTGAAAGCTCCTTTTATTGCTCTGTTATCTGCCACCTCTACCAGGTGATTATGAGCTTTCTATCTGCCTGTAACATGTTTTAGAAATCTGCATTAATGATGCCTCTAGGATATAGGTCTTGTAAGTCCTTTTTTTTGTCTCGATATTGTATTATGTCTTGCCTACCATGGTTTGCTATATTTTCTTGGGGGTGGGGGTTCATTATTATTTTTATAGGTTTATAAAGCTGTTCCTCCAAGTTTGATGGGGGATATTTTTAGCCTGCCTTCATTAGTGCCAGAATTTGGGCTCTTTACTGGTTTTATCATTTGCACAGAATCTTCACTTGTAAGATGTCTTTTATTTCTAAGACTTTTCTTTATTCTGTTCTTTAACTACATAAGCTTCTTCCAGTCCTCTTAAAATTCTTTTCTGATTGGTATAATAATCTGAATATAGTTATATGGCCTGTATATAGCCTCCAGACATTTTGTCAGTTTGACATCTCTTAAGTATTATCCTCACTTCTATGTAGCTTATCTTTTTCAATGTCATGTTACTGCAATGAATTTTTAAATTTTTTTGCTTTGTGCTTGTTCTCTAATGTTTTCATTTAAAAAAATGTACAAATATATGCAAAAAACTCCAAGTACTAGGAGTAGATGAGTAAGGTTGCCAAAGGCTGGACCTAAATAGCAAAGCAGATGTACTTTTAGTATGCTAACAGTACAACTGATGCTGATTTCCATTTTTGCTTTCAGAATTCAGTTTTTGAAAGTAGATCCTTCACTCACTCACCTGGAATAAAAATTGTGTACTCATCAAGAATCACATATGAGGCAGTATCAGGACTGCTGAGCTTCTCACAAAGTAAATGGCTGGCTACTTTTTTCTCCTCTGAAAAATCTTAGTATTGTTACTAGTAGATTAACATTGCTTTCTGAGGTTATTGGCTTGTTTTGAGCAAATGTGTTTCTCTTCAAAATAAGTATTCACTGTTATTAAATTATGCTGATTAGTGGCAATGAAATTATGAAATATTTTATTGTTGAAATATATATATTGTAATACATAAATTCATACTTACCAAAGTTTAACTATCTGATCTTAATGAGTAAATCTTAGCTTTTTGATAAAAATATTTTCTTCCACAGAACCTCTGAATTTTCCAAGAAACTTCCATTAAAATCACAACAAACTGGCAGCCTAATTTTTCACTAGTAGTCTAAAAACAACTGGAGTTCTGGTTTGTTCTGTTTGTTGAATCACACTGCAGTTTGAGAAATCAGTCTTTAGAGATCGTGCTGTGTTTCCATAGCAATGACTTCAAGTTATAAAACCAACCCTGAAGGCCAGGTCTTGCTCTCAGATGCATAGTGCTCATTTCATTGTATTAAAAGAAGAAAAATAACAACAAACCACCTGTTATTTTATTCGCTCTATGCAGAGCTAGCAATACACCTTTTCAAAGTTTTAAAAAACATCTAACTAAATACAAATGCCTTTTATATATTCTAAGTAGAGATGATATGCAATTTAAAAACAAAACTTACTTTCTAAAAGTGATAAATCTGCTCTGAATGCAATAGCAGACATCAACATTATCTAATAAAACAGATGTAGTTTCCTCCAACATGGATTTTTAGTCAATGTAATGTACACTATTCCTTCATTACGATCTATGTTGAAAGGAGTTCCATTTACTCATTATCAAAATTCTCTAATTATGAAAAGTTCAGTAAAGTTACACCCATTCTTTTAGAGAAAAGACTGTAGAAAGTGAACTTGAATATTCTGATTGCTTCTGACTCTCCACGCTGGTTAATGGGTAGGATCAAGAAGAGAGCCATTCTGTATCACTCCATGAACACCAACAGGCTCAGGTCTGGAAACTGCTTAAAACTGCACTAGATTTTCTGTGTCGTACAAGGGCAGTTCTATTTTTCATGTATAAATGAAAAAAAAATTGTGCGTGCATATGTTTGCATACATATATTCAAAGACCAAAATTCGTTTCAAAAATGTCCCCATTTCTGAATGTGCTAAGCCAGCTTTGAACAACAGCAATAATGGGATATACAGAATTCTCATGGCTTTCAGTAAGATCATCACACTGTAAAGTATCTTCTTTCTTGACTCCAGCTTAACAGCCGGTACCTTTCTATTTGTAAAATACTGAAACAATTATGATAGGCGCAAGATATTTCTACTCCAAATCTACCAGCAAAGCGGGCCAGGGAATTAATTTTTTCAGTTAAGGGTATCCCATTATTTTCACAGTACTTTTAAAAAACTGAAGTTTAAAAAATGAAAGCTATAGGTGCTTTTTGTTGTATTACTGTTTCTTCTATCTACACTGCCCAGCTGAAGAAAACAAACCTGAACATAGTCTTTCTTCCTTATCTTTCACATAAAGAATTTATCGAATCTATATTCCACATACCGTATAGAAAGTGATCAGATTAGGTAAACAAAAAAGGCAATAAATACTGTTTCATTGTCATCTCTTTATTCTGCCTTAACTACAGGGAAGAGTCACTTACAATGTGATACACAAAGGATATATGAAATGATGAAATTATTCAACATTTTAAAACACTTCTGATTCATGTACAGAAATACACAGTACTGATTATGTGTGTGAATTAGCTTTAATTTCTTTCTTACCAATGTAGTTAGTTTGCTGGGAATAACAAGACCTATTTTTCAAATACCAAGAAGGTAATTTCACATTTCTGTGAAATTAAAGTAAAATGGCAGCCCTTACTTTCTAGGGTTTTTATACCTGAACAGCAGAATATACTATCCGAAAGCAACACATACTTCTTTGACCCCATTGTAGTATTCAGTTGTAAAACATTCTCCTGCGAGGCTAATTATTTGTGCACCCCTACCTGTTAAACTTCTGCATGAACTGTAAATTCAATTTTACTTTGTCAAAATAGTCATACCTCAGGGGAAAAAAGATACCTGCAACACTACGCACTAGTGAACTCACTTGGTAGCCTAATAAGATGTAATACAAACAGGCCTAAAAACTTCAGGAGTATCATCTGTTTAAAAACATAGTGATAAGCCTGTTGTTTTCAATCTAATTAAATTCTACACACATTGTAATAGAAAAGTAAAAATTCACTTTCCGAACTATTAAAAAACTTATTACACACTCCATTTAAATAACAATTTTTGGGGATGTATTTATTGTTCATGAAAGTATTCATACATAAGCAACTAGATATTCTGTAAACATCACTGGGAGTCAAAAACATTGCTTACTTAAAAGTAGCAGAAAACAGCTGTAATTTTAATAAAATTATATAGTACTTTAAAAATAATGACTTCAGTTATATGCACATATATAATATATATAAATAGACACACACACACTTGTTTTTATATATGCACTTAAGCAAATGCATCTCTGCCACAGCCAGGTAGGGTATTAATTTTTTTTTTTTTATCATGTTCAATACATAGCAAAAACACACTATCCATTTACAACAAAATTATACCTATACAATATCAAATTCATATCAGGCTTTTCTTCAGTGCCAATAATCTTGTAGATTCTCTTCACTGAATATTACAACTATGAAGTCTTATAAATACAATCATTTTAGAAGTTTATGCAACATTTAACATGCTGCTCAAAAGTAAAAATTGGAATGAAATACTGACACTATCTTAAGCAAGCAGAAAGATGAGGACCAATATTTTTAAAATACCTTAAGACTGGAAGAGAGATTTTTAGCTTACATTGTGGTAAATAATCTGTCTGTAAATACTTTATTTCGTCTTTTCAAACACATAAGATTCACAAAAAAAAAGTGCCCTAAATTAGAGTACATCCTTGTCCTTGTGCCCAGAGATGCATTCTCCTACTAGCAACACAGTGCTGAAAACACTCCTGTGAAATGTTTTCAAGAGAACCCAAGAACCATGTGTAAAATGTGTTAATTCAAACTATGCAGAGTGCATACATATCAACTCTCATAACTAAAGTGAGTTCACTAAAGACCCTTCTGCTTCAACAACCTCTTAAAAGGCAAATCATTGGCACCTCAAAAGAAAAGCACGAGACAAACAGGATGAACATCAGCACAGAAACTACATTCACAATACTACTACACAATTCTACAGCTTGCCACTGGAACAGGAACAGCATATGCATGTGTTCTTTCCCTCAAAATCCAGTACAAGTTTATAGATCTGAGAAACATGCATTACTATACAAGATTTAATATATATTCTTATTTCGGAGAAGATGTATTAAGCTTCACTTCTGAGACAGCTCACAGAACTGGAACAATTTACTTGATCACAAATGACAGAAGCAGAAATGAACCTATAAATCTTATTTTAAAAAGAAGTTCTCCTTTACCACAGAGTAACTTGTTACTTGTCTCAGAAACCATTTCCCCTCTGGGGATACTCAGTCAGTACTATGTGATCGATAACTTCAGGTATTTCTATATTTGCAGAGGCATAGCATGGCATGTTCTCTATTAAAACTTCCCATAGTGCTTCTTCCCTGATCCATATAAATGTAGTATATTACTATAAGTACTTACCAAGATGCGTCAAATGCAATAAATCAGTGTAAAAATATTAAAAGTAATCATTATAATTTTATTAGTCAAGAAATAATAGGGGTGTGAAGGCAAAGTGAAATAGGATCTAGATACTCCTTAAATTCCATTTACGATCTGAACCTAATAATAAATATTCTTCCCTCCTTTCCAATTTCAATTGCATATCAGAGTATTTTTTTTTAACTGCAACTGTAAAGCTTGGAGCAATTACCTTCTAAATACACTCACCTTCCCCTCCCTCATCCCAATAACTGTGCACTTGTAACAATCTTAGTCCTTTGCATTTGTACAAATCCTTTCCCACTGACCTACTATTACTGAAATTTCCAAAAACTATCATGACTGCAGAAGCAGTCCACCAGCAACTCTCCATCCCCTACAACAAGTAGCAGCACTAATATTTGCTCTAAGTACAGAGAAAGTATTGCGGAGGCAGGTGCTGTAGTTCTAGTAGCTGCTATTCCATCAAATCTCCTTAGAATCACCAAATTATATTCTAACCCCCAAAACATTTTATCAGGCTGCATATTTATATTTTAAAGCACATAAAAATATAGTAAGTGCTCATTGACGATGAATTTCTAGGCATTTCATTTTCATTCTTTTATACAGAAATTCTGTAAATTCTTTTAAAGATCCCGCTAGACACTGGTGTGTCATGGCCCATACTACTTCATGGCAAGGGCTAAGTGATACCTTTACAGCAATTACAGAAGTCTTTCAGAGTAACGAAGATCCATTATACTGTTAACATAAATTACATTTTAAACAAGATAGATCACCCCTGTTGTACAATACTTTACAACAAATTTCAAACGTTTCTGTAAACAGCAAGAAAACGAGCAACTTTTATAGTCATGGAGAAAATAAACTGCCACCAGAAGAAAGTAGGGAGCTGAAAGCTGAGTGCAAGGTTGCCAAGACTAGTAAAGTGCTCAGACAACTACAGTGAGAAAAGACCGGTGGGTGACAAAAGTTCAAGCACTGGAAAAACAGAGAGACCTGTCCTTTCAGGCTACATTTCAGAAGATTTTTTTAATAATATATGTAATATTGATATGCAATCATTAATAATTCCCTCAGATTTAAAATAAATATATGTGCTCTTTGGGCTGTAAAAGCATGAACATATAAGAAAAATTATACAAAAAAATGTAAAGCTATTTAAGGGATTTATAGTAAAAGCGTCTAAATCAGTTTCCTTAATAAAGGGAGAGAGTGGTTAACTTGGAAGTGGTAAAAGTCTAACAAATGCTTCATATGTCTCAGACACTATTTTGTGACTGTGGTCATAAGTATATCTACTTCAATTTATCCACCTGAGCATAAGCAAAACAAAATAAGCATTAGTAAACTCTTCTTTCAGAAGCACTTTGGAGTTTGCAGGAATGCAGTAGAAAAATGCAGAAAATTGTGAAGAGATATTAATAAGACCCCAATAACTCTAGAGGTGCGCTTCAGCACGCCAGGTTATACATCTGTCACCCAATTTCTGGATTTTTTTCAAGTAGCTGAGGGCATTGTATGACACCTCATCTCTTTAACAACTGCAAAGAAATGACAAGAGAATTATACTGTAAATAAGACACACAAACAGATCTTTTCCATACCAGAAAGACTAGAAAATATTAGTAGTAACTGGCTTATGTTTATTTGGAATAACAAAGGTTTCTGGAAGAAACATACTGTTTTGTTTTGTTTCTTTTTTAACCAGAAGTCCTCACATTCACCTTAGAACTTCATGGAGAGTATACTGTGAGAACCGAGTAAGAAATGTGATTTCCACGGGTCCTGCTGAAATCAGTGGAATTCTAGTGGTCACAACAGTTCCGGCACAGGAACTAAAACACAGGATCGGCACCTTGTATATAAATTAAAAAAAACAACTAAAAGAAGCCACTTTGTTATAGATTAAACACTTGCTGCAAATAAAGAAAACACTGCAATTTCTACAATTCCAAAGTTCAGGACTGTTCTATGAAGTTGTAAGAAAATGCCAAAAAAGGATTGCTGAGGAGACACGTGCACGTGACTCGATCCTTTCAAGCTTCATTAAGAAAACCAGTTAATAATCACATTTGAAAGATGAGATTCTTGGGTCTGAAACTACTCATTTCCAGCCACACCACAGTATTAAGGGTAGTGTTGGTAGGAGGTTATCTGAACAATAACAAGATTTTATTATCTACTATTCTGAATCCTGGAACCAGATGAACTATACGAAATATAGAAATCTCAGATATCACATTAAACTAATGGGTAGTTGATGTCACTGCTACCAAACTGGACTGCTCCTAAATCAGAAACAAAAAAGCATTTCCTAAAAACATATTTATTGTAGGACTAGTAAGACACTAGCTTCAGAATCTTTAAACATTTTAAAAAACAGTAGATTTGTGTCTGCAGTCAATTAGCAGACAAGTATAACGATGGAAGTTTTAGCACATTTTTTGCATGTTTAGGGGTTTCTCCACCTCAGAAAAATATTTTCCTCGCTCAGTTTCAATCAGTTGTTTTTGGGTTTTTTTTTAAGTCAAAGTAACATAGAAAAAAAGTTATGTTACTGGTCAGTATCAAGCAATCTGCAAAAGTCTGCACCATGTACCAAACAGAACAAATGGAAGTAAACTAGAAATCTTTCACCAGTTCTTTAGAACTCAATCCTTCAAATGCTTTTTTCTTAAAAAAAACACAAACCGAAACTCACTAGTGTTGCATCACGCGTACCTCTTCAGTGTTTTTACCACAAGCTGGTTATATGTCAAGAATTCCTTGTGCGCAAAGCATTAAACACAGTAGATGTAGATTACTCCACACACTACAGACATGCATTCTGCAAGAAGCTATCAGGATAAAAACTTGGATTAGAGCATCACTTTGATTAGAAACACAACTACAAGAATAAAGGAAGTATAACTATTCCAAATTTTTGTTCTACTTTGGTCATGTAGAGTTATCCCATGCAGATGTTCTGGAAGGTCAGCATGCAAGTTACAAATTTTAAAAAAACCCACAAACACAAAACAACAACAAAAAAATCAAAACCCCAGCATTTTCCCTGAATATTCTTGAACTATAATATCCAGTAAGAAAGAAATGCCAATATTCTCATCGTCTTTTTACTCTTCAAAATTCAAATTCAGTAGTAGTGCATATACAGTCAAGAGATACAATATTTTGAACATATCTACAATAAAGGCATTTAATAACAGATTTTTTAGCTCTCCATTTCTTCCTCAGTGTAGTCAACACATTAGGAAACAACTGCAGCAGGAATAGCTCACATAAGCCACTGTTCTTGTTCTTTTCTGTACTTTTCAGACCACTTCTGCGTAAGCTCTAGGTAAACATTCGGTTTATGGGGCTTATAATCAAGGTAAACCATCTGTCCAGTCCGTTTGGGGACAGCTTTTTCAATCTGAGTTCCCTCATGCCATTCATTAAAAGATGTAATAGAAATAATTTCTGGCCGCACCAAAAGGGCTGCACTGAAGGCAGTCTCATAGTACTTCCCATTGACGCGATTACGGGTGTTGTGGTTGTTCCATGGTCGGATGCTGGTATCAATATACCCTGGTCCCACACTTGGAATAAACATTAAGTTGTTACTGTCACAAAAGGCTTTTAAACTTGCCCAATTATGATGAGATGAACCATAAGAGAAGCCATTGGTGGCGAAGTACGTGTACATTCCATCAAATCCGCTTTTGTGGATGTCATGCTTATGCCTTTCTTCTACAAGAAGTGCAATGAATAATGCATCATATGGAGTATTTCGAATAGTCTGGGATCCAGAAACAGTTAAGAGATTTGCCCATATTTCAGGAATTGTTACGTAAGAATCATAAATATAGAACATGGGAAGAAATCTGCCTGTGGTGGTCTTACGCCTGTAAAAGGCTGGATGGCCTCCATATCTATGAAGCAAACAAGTATTGTTAAGACAAAATTTGTTATTTGGAAAATACTATTTTACAATCCGAGCTGAAGACTTTTCCTAAAAACTAATTTAAAAAGACAGTGCATGCGCTTCAGAACATAGCAATTTATATCCATTTTCAGGCTAGTGTTTGCTTAAGTATTAAATAACGAATCTGCAAAGAACTTTTAAAATACTACAAATAGTAACCTAGCATCAAACTATGCTATAGATATTAGTTTTCTCTGAAGGGCAATTCTCTAATTCAGTATGAAATAAGACAGTCTCAGTAGCACTGATGAACAAAACAATTAGTAGCTGTACAAAATTTGTCAAGCTGTATAAAAACCATTAAAGGTCAACACATTAAAACTCTAGCTGCTAGCTTGTCACTATAAAAAAGTATGTTTAATTTATATATCATGTAGCTAATACTTTAACTGTTTTAATCTGAAGTATCATGACTTGAGATACTAATGAATGTTGAAAGCAATTTACATTTGAGTATCTATGTAAAAATTCACACTTCAATATCTAAAAAACAGACTGAATTTTGTACCACTGAAATACGAACAAAGTTTCTTACAGTTTTCTTCAGTCTCAGTATGCATTTTTATATATTCTTCTAAGCTTTAGACAATATACAGAAGTACCCTAAACCAGCATGTAACAAAGCCCAAAGGAAACAATTCTGAGAGCACTCACTTGTCAATGATGTATTTGATGTTGTGGTACATACTGCGATCATCTCTATCTTTATAAGGTTCAATATGAAAAGTGACCTGAAAGATGAAAACATAGCAACACAAAAAACATAAAATACTACTGAATACATGGGCACCGCATATTAGATGAAGCAAGTACAAGTCATATTAAATATAGGTCTTCTTTACAGAGCAAACATTTTCATTAGTCTACTCTGAGAATAATCCAACCCTAATTTAACTCCTGCACTGCTAAGATTAGAAGCTTCAGATTCAAAGAACTTTGATAATAGAGTAAATATTTAGTTTTTCACACTTAAACAAAACACTGCTTTTGTTTTCCTTAGGCTACAGTGAGTACTAAGCATGCTTCAGAAAACTTAAACTATAGCAGAAACTAAAAAGTGAAATAAAATATAATCTATCTGAACGTCAAAGAACTGATCAACCAATGAAATATTTTAATATTTAATTTCTAAACAATGTATTAAATTTGCTAAAGATAATTCACCAAGGAGAGATTTCAGTGTCAAAATAGATTTTAAGATAGAGGATATGAAAACTTTAATTTAAAATTTTACAGATGTATCAACAGCAATAAACTCCTGGAACTAAATCTAATATAATGTACTGCTTTGAATTTCAAGCTTGGAGCTTATGGAATTGCTTAAATTATGTATGTGAAGTCATTTCAATGTAAAAATGCCATTGTTTTCACATATAAAATTAAATGGAAGAATATATTAATCAACTAGTTTTTCAGAAGCAATTTTAGAGCAGAATGCATTTGATAAAGTCTTCAACAACTCTGCAACAGCAGGAAATTCAAAATTGTAATATCTATCTCTACTAGGAACAAACTATAGAAAAACACAGTGTTAGACTAAATCACTAGAACTGAGAGGACATGTTGAAGAGCACTATAATTTCATATTTCATTTCCAACCATCAAAACCAGGAAAATCAGAAGGACATATCTTTTAGCAGACTTGTATTCAGCAGACATAACAGAAATGTATTTTCTATGTTGATTCTGGTCTATTGACATTGCTAACACTTAACTGTAATAACTTCCTAGTGCGAGAATGTTTAAAAACATTACAGTGAAGGCAGCATTCCCTGGTAGCATCTATACTTAATATCTGTATTCCACTAATTATTCCAACCAATAACAGTTCCATCCATATTCCAAACATTACCATACTATCACATGCATTTTCCTTGGTAGCTTGTTTCATTTTGCCTTGGCTCCTTTGAGAGACTTCAATGTTAACTAGTTCTTTTAGGTGAGAGCAAACTCCATCAGATGATCTGAAAATTTTGGGGAAGAATAATACTTTTTTTTTTCCCCAATAATTTACTGCTACATATGTGCAACTTATGTCACATAATGCAATTCACACAACATCTTTAACAGCTGAAAAATTACTTCTGTATCTGATTTAATCTTCCTACTTTCCGCCTGCTTGTCAAAGAATGTAGAGTTGCTACTAGTGACAGGAAATTTCTCTGAGAATCTGCAACTTACATGATCAACTAAAACAAGAGCAGATGAACAGGCTGTATTTTTAGTCCCCAGTACAGACAACATCCTCCAGAGATGAAACATACAAAGCTACTTAGATAATTTAAAAACTGAAATTTATTACTTGGCAAGACTAAAAGGCAATGCACTTTTTCTTTACCCCATGGGAAAATACAAGTTTTACTTTAAAAATAAACAAAACCAAACCACAATTTTAGACTCTACTGATCAACCCACATAATCTTTAATTGATTCGATATTTCACCTATTTCAGGTAGCCAGTAATTTAGCCTTTCTATCCTGTCATGCCCTGGAATAACCTAAAGTCAGAGCAGCACCTCTCTGACCCTACTGTCCAAGGCAAGTGTTCCTGATACCTTCTGGAATAAAGGCATTCATTCAAATGATAACTTCTGAATCCCTCTTTATTACTCATAGGTGCTTGCTCCTGACCTCTATGATCAGGCACCAGCAAGTTCTGCAGTAATGCAATAAATGAGGTTAGTCTTTCTTCTTTTTCAAAGTTCCTTATAGATCATTGTATTCCATACTTCCCTCAACTCCCAAGACTCATCTGAAAACAGCATATTGTCTAATTTTAAAAACTGTTTCCTAACAAGAAAAAAATCCACAACACCATACCTTAGACTCTGTAAGCTGTAGATCTGAACCAAAACAGAAAAAAGGCAGATTATGACATTTATTCTAGTTATAAGTTAATATCGTTTAGGTCTTATCATAATTCAGTGTAATTCAAAAGGCACTTATACCTACTTCTATGAGCCAAAAGAAGTGCAGCGTAACAGGAGACAGAAACAGATGCCACCATTACATGACAAGCCTCCCTAATCTACACCATGAGTCAAATGTAGTAAACTCTTAGCAAGGTTTACTTTCCTAAGTAGTCCTATTTTCTGCATCTTAAAAATATTTTACCTTTAGATTGTATTTGTGTGCATAATCCAAAATAACAGGCACCAAATCATCAGTTGGTTCCCCATTTTCATCAGCCATACCTGGTGGGTACCATGAAAGCACTATTACACCTGAAAATACAAAACTTAAGTTTTAAATCATGCTGTTTAACATATAACATGTACATTATAACATTGTCATGACTTATTGTTAGATATGAAATCTACAAACATAAAGAAGAACTTAAAATTACTTTTTAATCAATTATGAAATCTCAGTATACTTAACAGTTGATTTTCACTTCTCTCTCTGTTTAAAAGACAACAAAATATACAGTAGTAAGATCATCTGTCAAGGGAACAGATCTGTGTTCAGTGTCCCAAGCCTAACACCAAGGGCCATTCCCTCCCACTTTTCAGCACAGCGTCCTGACCTCCAGGTTGTACCAATAGGAGGAGAATGCTCCTAAGGCATTATAGCTATGCCACAGTAGAGCCAGAGAGTATCGAGATACATAGGGCTACAGAACACTCAAGAGATGAGGACTATGCATGTGACGGAAGAGATTCTTGTTTTATGAAACTTTATTCCCCACTATATTTATGCATTGTACCTCTGGCTCTGTTACAAAACAACCATTTCATATTAGAAGCAGTGACTGTAGTCCCACAACTTACTTTCTTGCTAAAAGCAGTTACTATGGTGTAATCCACCCTTCCAATAATGTGAAATTAGTTTTTTAAATGTATTACCTAAAAAAATGCTTGAGTATCTCTCAATAATTTAAGGATGTTACTATTCCTGTCAAAAAAGATGACAATGTCCCTGTTCTGTAAATTTTCCTGATGCTCTCCACAAAAGCAAAAGAACACATACCTCTTCAGAAAGGCTAAACCCTTTCCTTCTAAAATAAAATGCTGTCAGTTAACTAGGTTTAGGTGTGTAGCTGGAAATAATATCAGTATGTATCAGTATATATATAATATATATATAATATATATTATATATATATTATATGTATATATCAGTATATATATAATATCAGTAATACATGAAATGCTGATACAGGAATATTTTCCTAACAATATTACCTAAAACATATGGAAGAATAAGTCAATGTCAATACTTTTAACTAGGTAAAGATTTAAGTATACAAATCAGGTCACTGAGATAGGGAAGTATATACTCTAAATTCAATCTATTTTACTAACAGTATAATATTTCTAACAATTTCCAAATAAACAAGTTCAAAATTATGAAAAAGCATAAATTAGAGTGAATACCCAATCATCTTCTAACATCAAAAACCAGAAATTTGAGCTCACTATACACAGAAGTTAGTTCAACTACCCCCAGCACATTCTCTCCACATTTTGTCAAAAAAAATCACAAATAATAGGCTAACTATCACAAGAGATATAGTCTGCTCAAAGACTATACAAATGTAATATTTGACTGTATTTTATCACCCTATCTTTTATTCACACAAAAGAAAAGGACAAAATTCAAATGTATAAGATATAAAGGACAAGTGGACAGCAGCAACAAACTCAGGTTACACTCAAGGTACCTTGACTACAACTTCTGTCAAGACCTTCTTCTATAACTTTAGGAAACAGAGACAAGTTCAGGAGACAGAACTGTTCATCAAGGAACCTAAACTCATGTTTGCATTGGTCTTTCCCTGAGACAGACTACTTAATATTTTCTTTCCTGTGGTTAAAACATAAAGTTATGTACCACTTTAGGAGTCTAAAAAAGGATGGACTCGATACCAAAAACCATAGCATAAACATGTTTAAAACCAGAGTAGAGTCATTCAGGACAAATGAAGGACTTCAAACTGGACTATCACTAAAACAGGCTACTACTAAAAAATAGATTTCACCAAGCAATCTGAGGAATAAAATCCATTGTATTAATCTGTTAAAAATTAGGAAGTTAATACATAGAAAAGAATTGTAAAATATAGAATAATACAAGCAAGCACTGCATAACATTCCTGCTGCTCCAATCTCTTCTATGCCTTTGATCATTACACAATATTGGCTGAAAAAAAACACATTTCTCTCCTTTTGTAAGATCCTTGATAAAGCCTCAAAAAAGGCTAAAAGAAAAATAATTATTTGACAGAATGTAAAATGCAGCCATGGATTAGACACTGGCTAAGAGACAAAACAAAGAAACTGTGAACAGTCAATCTCACAGTACACAAAAAAATGAACAAAGTATAATTCTTTTTTTAGTAAGACGCAATATTTGAAGCAACGACCTGAGGAAAACAGGTTGATGATTTATGGTGGTCAAATCTAGACAGAAGAGAACAAAATCAAGTCTATTTAAATCCTTAAGTCAGAATAACAGCAGAAAAAAAAATCACTTTTGACAAATATCAGTAATATGTTACAAAGAGTATGTCACAGGAAGCATGAACTACTCATTCACATGCCTGAGTTTTAAATGGAAAACTAACGTAAGCTACTAAAAAACTCTTATTTTGCAAAGCATTTTACCTAGTATTTGGTGCCTTTTCCATTAGCAGTTCAGCTTTATTAGACATTTGTATTAAAAGGATGAGATGCATCACAAATTCTTCTAAAGCTACATGTGTGCTCTCTGCTTTTATCACACTATCATGCATTATTTTGCTTTTGATAAGACTAAAAAAGTGCTTACTGGCAACTAATACCTGAGATTTCTCTGCAACAGTTTTCCCACTGTTGCTGGTGTTCCTGTTAATGGAGTTATTGTATTACTGAAAAGGGTAAGAAATTTTCTACATTTGTATTAACCCTTGTACAAAATACAGGTTAGGTAAAGAACCAGGAGAAAACAATAATCAAGAATAAACATACAAGTAAACACTACTAATGGGAATATAACAATTACATTAAACCTTAATGCTTATGTGAATGACAGTGATTTATTTCAAGGTGATTAGCACTCTGTATACTGCTATGAGCTCTGGTCATGTCACTCCAACTACATTTACAAAAGCTGTTCAGAGTTTAATATCAGCCTATAGGACTGCTTATTTTAAAGATGATGAACATAAAAAGGACCATGAAGCCCAACAACAAAGAATGACACCAAAACATACTGAATATTCTTATGTATATAGTCCATCTTATTTAGAGAAAGGGAACATCAATTTGTAATGAAAGAAAAATACTTTCAGACAAAGAAATAAACTATAAGTAGCTACAAGTACCCAAGTTCAAGAAGGTTTGAATTAGACATTTCTATAGCTAATGAGAACACCTATAAATAAACTGCATAAAATATAAACTGTATAAAACCAATAATCCTACATGCGCTTTGACATAGGAATTAATACATAATTGTGATTACACACACAAAGGACTCAGAAAAAAACCCCACTCCCACTTGAACAGAATGCTCCATAACCATGTTAACATGATTTAATGAAACCTATTCTTAAAATTGAAGTATTCATCTCCAAAAACAAAATAAACAGACAAGACATTCTTAGCAATGGTTTCTGTATTTTCTGTGTATGTAATCGTTAAGTCATGAAATGCATGTACCTACAGAATTACAAATACAGTTCTTGCGTTTCTGTCCTGTTACACTCATCAGACACAGCTTTGAAGATGTAGGTTTTGGTTAGGGGTTAAAACTCAGAAACATAAAGACATTTACTAGTTTCAGACATTTCCAGAATTACACAGAAAAACGGAAGAATGCATCAGTTGTGTTCATTCACATATTTAAGGCTGGATAAATGAACAACATGCTGAAACATTAACATTCATTACCAGTTGAAGCTGCACGCATTTGTTTCATGTGGGCTTCTATGACAGAAGGGTCTTTGGAACTGTAAGATCCGAGTTCAGGATAAAAGTTGGACGCAATGTCCTCAGGAGGATTATGCCTTCCCTTTGGATAATTGTTTGCAATTTTGGGATCCCAATGTGGCAACAAGGGATGGTTCCAGTGAATATATTTACCATCAAACTGTGGATTCCCAAACCAACTATAGTAGAATATGTGAAAGTTATAATTAGGAGAAGACAGCTCTTCTTCCAGCTTGTTTACAGGAGGCATAGATGCTCTCATAGTATTGGCTGCGATACTATGTAAATTACTGACACGTGTTACAGTATCTCCTTGAATCCTGTTCAGTGAATTCTGTTTATTGTCTAAGAGCACTGTCCGTTGTTGAAGCTCGGGCAACAAACCAAGTCCAAATGGATCCCCAAAGCCTGCTCTGTCAGGTCTCAGAGTCTTCAAAGCCATCATTATGGAGCAAATAAACAAAATAAAAAGCAACAAAATGATGCATGTTCTTCTGCGAAATCTTGCCATGATGTCATAGTTCAGAATCCGAATAGAAGGATTTGGGCTGCAACTGATCAAAAGACAAATATTTTAAAGTCAGATTTCTTATTACCTAATTCAACAGTATGAAATGCTTCATAAAGTTTCTACTTCAGGTTCTGAGGTTCCACCACCAAGGACTCAAATATTTTATAAACATCTTCCTTCTGAACTTCATTGTTTTCCTAACCCAAATAAATCCCATGAAATGGAAATTCTGGTTACCTTTATTTCAGAACTATCATGTTTTGACAAGTCTGATAGAAATAGCACAGAAAATAGAAGAAAAAAATCAGAAGCCATGAAAGAAGAATCGCGTAGCAGAACAAGAGTAAAGAACAAAATGGCATATGACAGAAGGACAGTTTATGTACAGAATCCAGGTTTCATTTACTAACCTGTTCACTGGTTTCAGACCAATCACATCATGTTTAGTTAAGATAGTTAACATATGTGCATACAACACATTGACTAAATACTTCGACAACTTAAACTCAAAACAATGATGCTCTGCAACTTTACAGATCTAAAATTCTAATTTGCTTTCTGAATTATGTAAACAAAAAACAGCACAGCATTAACCAGAAGGCCTGAAAGTTAGCTGCTGGCAGCCTGTCAGTGCCATGTCACAGCTGTGTGACACTTCATGTAGAATTCCAGGACTAAGTTCAAAACAAGACCAAGAGTACACAGCAAGATTTGAGCCCTGAAAGCAGGGGGAAGAAAATCAGTGTAATTGAATGCCCGATTACCTTCTTTCCAACTTTTATTCCTGTTCAACATTAAAAAAAACAGAGCCAGAGAAAAGGATTAACAAAATTTTGTTTACCACAGAATTATGTGGAACCAGATTATGCATCAAACTGAGAACACTAAACTGGAAAATCTTAGAATAATTTTCTCATTCAACAGCCATTAGATGTAGCATAGCTGCGATTTTGCATTTGTCATTGACTTCCAAATTTTACAATCTTACTTTAATTTACTGATATACACATATCATTTTAAAATACTTATGAAGTGTCTTATCTTAGTTTCCTACCAATATTCTTTACTACTGTTAAAGCACACTAACATATAGCTTAGTTGTCACAAAACTCTATTTCTTACTGCTGTGATAATTTTAGATAAGACATTTTAAAATATGCTTTTTAACAAGACGGCCTGAACTGGATTAGCAGTATGACAGTGCCAAAAAGGGAAGTTCTGCTTCCATTTCCACCCTTAATCTATCTATCCTGCTGTCTACTTTTAGTTACCTCTCGGATTCGTCTGGTTTTTACAGTAAGGCCACTCACACACTTCAACAGCAAAACCCTGTTAACATCTCAAAAATAAACAACAAAAAAAACCCCTATGCACTTTTACCTTGTTAGAGAGCTGACTCAGCTGAATGAGTATCACAGGACTAACGCCAACAAAAGAACCTTTGGTACCATCAGGGAAAATGATTTTATGGCACATATGCTTATAGTATTTAAGACTTTTCATTAACAGATTTCACAACACTTTACATCAAATTACAGGATTCTTTTTCTATAGCTCACAATCCATCCCAAGACCATAGAATTTTGTCAAAGACATTATTTGGAGTACAGAACATTTTCTTTCTAATAAGAAATTAAATATGTTCAAATACTTCTACTATTTCTCCAGACCTTTTCAGCCTTCTTTCTAGTCTATAATGCTACCCCTCCCTGGGAGTTTAAATCAATTTTCAGATTAGACAAACTGAAGTTTTCTAAAGGGTCAGAACCTTTTTTTAAGTGAAACAATATTATTCACCTGGCTAATATATTAATGTATTCAGTTTTCTTTAATTCAACCCAGATGCTATTAATCTTCACCAACTAACATACAGGACTGCCAGTGATATATCAGTTCTGCAATTATTATTTTATCTCTTCTGTAAAAAAGAATTCATGATGGTAATACATACAATTAGAATGTTCATGACGTCCTTCATTTGGGCTTTCCTATTCCATATTGAAGAAACTACTCCTTTTTCTTCTTTGTTTGACATATCTGCTACTAAATTCCTCCTCTATTGCATCAAGATTTCACTGTCATGAAGTGTTTTTTCTGAAGTGTCAGGAATTGATCTCAGCACTTCATGTTCTTATTTCAACAAGTACTTTTTCAATGGAATATTTATCATGAAAGTACACTAAAAAACGAGCAGCATACTTACTAAAATTTGACTAGCATCAGGACAGACCCTGGTCTACCGCAGCATATTATAAACCTCTAGTATGCTTACACGAAGGCTCAGCACTAAAGTGCAAAATTTCTAGAACAAGTAAATGATATCTATGGTAAATGCCTGCATTTTGGGAAGACACCAGCCTCAAGGATGATGACATAATTCAGCCCTGGCATAGATACCTATACTGTAAAAGCTGCATGGAAGAGCTACAGGTTGGCAATGCTTGCATTATGTCATTTAATCTTGTTCAGAGCTACTCTTTAGAGACAGTGACAGATAAATTATGCTCATCAACACCAGTGCCACAGCAGAACAGTAATACTGCGGAAACAGACTGAGCAAACATGCCACATGAAACAGCTGCCTGAAGTTATGCCTATCCTTGCAACTGGAAATGTCTTAGAATACATTGCTGATTCAACAGCCATTAGAGACGGCATAGCTGTGATTTTGTATTTCTATCACGGACATACAAATTTCAGAATCTGACTTCAATTTACTGAGGTACATAGGTCACTCCTACATATTTATGAAGTGTCTTGCCTTGGACTGTTGGGTGCATTTGGATCTAACAGCAATTCCCTTTCTCGGTAGGAAAAAGTCAGTCTGAATAACTTCAGCTTTATGCAGGCTGAGATCTCACATGCAGACAGTTACGCTGGCTCATATGATGACTTGTTAACTAGTAGCAGCTTTTGGATTCTAACCCCAAGTTTGTTGACCCACGTTGGTGTACCAGCCAAAAATGTAAGTAGTTCAAGCTCCTTCTCTTGCCTAGTGAATTCATTCTAAAAGAATAAAAAAATTTGGTCACAGGTCAGAAGGAAGAATGAGTTAGACTAGATCACCAGTTTCTGCTTATGGGCAAAGAACAGGTCCAACGTAGAGCAATGATTTACTGTAACAGTTAGGCATCTACAGCTCTTTGTAGCTCAGAGACTTCCCAAACAAAAGGTCACTTCTTTGTACAATATGAAAAAAACAACCGTTTAGAAGCTCACCTGCTACTTCAATTTGATGTCTCTAGTTCTCAAATCAGAAGGCAGACTAAGAAAGCATTTATTTACATTTTTAATTATTATTTACATTTGCTACTTCACTAATAATTTAATTGCTTCTATCTTCTGATAGCCCAGCTCAAGTGCGTTTACACCAATGCACGTAGCATGGGCAATAAACAGGAGGAGCTGGAAGCCATTATACAGCAGGACGGCTACGACTTGGTCGCCATCACAGAAACGT
>Ga0065711_1032222_pt1 | contig 27754 bp, 14 predicted proteins | sample Hoacrofraction12_FD_59098 | JGI IMG/M metagenome (GOLD analysis project Ga0065711, IMG submission 59098) | Hoatzin crop microbial communities from Cojedes, Venezuela - Epithelial fraction 12 v2 (version 2) | ecosystem: Host-associated > Birds > Digestive system > Esophagus > Crop | place...
CCGGGGACCCGGCTGCAGGGGCCGGGGCGGCTCCCCCGCGCCCGCCCCTCTGCCCGGCCGGGCCGGCGTGAGAATGACTCCGCGGCCTAATGGTGCCGGCGCTCTCCCCGGGCGCTCAATTAGTATTTAATGTTTAGTGAATGCTAAACTAGTCCTCTTCTAATTAACGCTTAATTACTTAGACGGAGTGGAACAGCTTCAACAGGAAGGTCCACGCCAGCCTCACTGAGGCGCTTCGGAGGGCCCTGCGCGGAGGCGGCAGAGACAGCAGGTCAACCCGCCTGCATCTGGCGGCCTGGCCCGGCCCGGCCCGGCCCGGCCCGGCCCGGCCCGCAGCGTGTCTGGCCCTCTGGCTACTGAAGAAAATAAGAGCATTCTTTACACGGTTGCTTCCTCCTCCGGTTGAAAAAGTATTAGGTTAGTTATTTCTGCTTCATCAGCAGACTAGCATTTGGCGGCTTTTCTAAAACTCTCCCAAACACGAGTTGTGAACCGTGGTGTTGGCTCCACAAGAGCCCCACACAGCCTGCCTACTGCCAGGGAAACGGTGTACAGCAGCGAGGCTTGCCCAAACGCATGAAAAATACAGAAAACCAAAACTGGGGTTAGCCTATCACACCGCAACCAAACTGAAATCCACGGGAACCCTTTTTCCCCTACCTTTCTTAGGTGCCTCACACAACTGATAAGCAACTGTACCACCAGTGAAGTCCTGTCTCTGCATGCACAGTCATCTTCCCCAAGTGGCTTTCAACTAGGCAAGTCTATGATAATTACCTGAAGCATAAGTTTCTGAGCTGTTGGGTTGTTGGTTTTTTTTGAGATCGTGAAATAATCTGCAAATGAGAAAATTTGAGGTCTGTTTTTTCCCTCCCTTCGCTGACTTCTTTCAACCAGGAGAACCAAAACACGCAATTAAATACAGGAATGCTGAGGGCTGCATTGAGTTCATACAGCTCAGACAGTTAAGGCGCTTTTGCGATAACAAAAACAACCATAAATTTCCCTATCAGATGCAACAATCATGAGTAATGCAGCCCAATTACTATCTAATTTCTTGATTTTACATTATGTATTGCCAGTACTAACTAATTATAGGGAAGGGATAAGGAGATGCTAATTAACATTGCTAGCTATAAAAAGTGAAAAGACAAAATTTTCAGGAACACTTAAAGCAAGCCAATAAGCAATGAGTAACACTAATTTCTCGGAAAATTTGTAATAACTGCAAGTGTGAGGAGGATGCTTCTATTGTTCATATTAAAAACCGGTGAAACACCAAAATAGGGGAAATTTAATTTCATTATGGTGTCAATCTGCATATTAATATTTGGATGCATAATAGCTGCTAGTCCTCTAAATTAGTTGGGATTATATTATCAACCTGACAGTCATTATTACACTTGCAGTCAAGCTTTGGGTTTGCGAGATCATGCTTGGAAAAAGTTAGTTATTTGAACTGTGGATCTGGATTTCTCTCTTCCCAGCAGCTGATTTTCATAAAGTCCATGGGAACTTAATTATCTTTGAGACGTCTCCCCCTTAAAAATGTAGTTTAAACTGTCCACCAAGTTCAAAAGGTGTTGGATGGAAGGGAGGAGGGACAGCCAGCCAGCCAGTCCAGTCACATAAGCCTTATTTCCTCAGGGAACGAAGCTAAAGATTTTTTCTTGATCTTGAAATAGCTGCCCTGTGTAAACTGTTTTGAAGTAATTTCTTCATACAAAGTACCTTAATTATATACAGCTCTTTCAAAACACATAAAAGGCCAGGTACTTGCCCTGAAGAGCTTGTATTTTAACTCAGATAAATGTAGCTGAGCCAGTATTGCCAGTGCAAGAGAGCACAGAGACCAAGCTTCTCGAGAGGCTCCAATGTGGGGCCCAGCCTGACCGAGCACAGCACAGGAATGCTCGATTTCCAGAGCACCGCACTGAAATGTTTGATTTTCTGAAGGCAAGAAGTATCCTTGCTCTGCAGATCAGGCTTCTTCAACGTGTTTCTGCTCAAGCACTCTCACCCTGGAGCGATTAGCCATTTCAGAAACCCCCGATCAAAGGCGCTGGCAACTAAGAAAACCAGAGGACTTGGCTGTCCATTCCTCGGACAGCATGGAGGAAGCCGTTTCAAGTACACTGCATGAATCTTTAGGGCGCTGTTCTAATCTGAAAGCTAAATGTCATCTTCTTAACCAAGAAATGTAAATCTTGTTTGTATTTATATTCATACCTGTTTATGTTAGCACTAAAATATTTCCTCTGTTTTTGGCTGAGTTTTTTTCCCATTAGCTAATGTAAGTTGCCACAGCCAAACCCCTAATTTAACAACGTAATTAAACGTGTGCTTTGCTGGTCTCCAGTGGAGAAGAATCATAAACTGCTGTGATTTGTTGAATCAGAACTTCAGGCTGTGTCTCAAAGGATCAACTGGATGTTATTTTCTTAGATTAGTTCATCTGAGTCAGTTGAACATGACTGAAAACACTTCTTAGAGCACACATTATAGAAAAAAGTAGTATTTTTACTAGTCATTAGCAACTTTGTGGTAACTAATAGGTGGTATTATCTGGTTTGGACAGTTCTGTAATTTAAACATTTATTTGCTAGCATATGTTCACCTTCAGAGGGGGAAACAAGGAACAAACAGTATTTAGTGAAGAGTAAGTTTGAGCTTTATCATTTACTAGAAGGTCATAAATAACTGGATTTCATGTAACATGAAAACCTCTGAGACTCTTCTATCTTGAACAATTCTAATAGTGTAGGACCCTTCCAAGTTCATACTGGAACACCAGTAACTTTGGGTATCTTTAAATCAGAGCATCGTAATTCTCACAACCATGAGAAATAGAAAGCCTCAGAGTTCTAGCAGTCACGTGATACGCCAAAAGTGCATTAGCTGAAAACATTTAAATAAACAAACTATTACTCTTCAGGCATTCCACAGAGTGACTGAGACTCAAATATTCAACACTAGCAGTGCCAGGCTTTGTTAGGCTGAAAATTCAGCTGGAGTATTGCCGGCAAAATATGCTGTAAAAATATCAGTCGGAGAACTAGAAGGAAGGATGTACAAATAAAAGCTAAGAGAGAAAAGTCTGAGCAGCACAAGACCCACTCAGATCCCTGCTTCAAGCCCTACAGAGAGAAGATTCCATACCACTCTCCCACTTCTCAGGTGAGTGCCCTAACTACTGGCAGAGAGAGAGGGAGTTACAGATGGAAATAAAGGCTTGCTAGTTTTGCTTGTGTTCTTATTTAAAAAGCATGGGGAGAAAATACTCTTAACATCTGAGTATAACGTTTGACCTGGAATGATTTTTTTTTGTGATTCACTGAGGGGAAAAAAAGCAATTATATTTCAAGTTAATCTAAATGATTTCTACTCTTAACCAGTTACTTTGCTGTCAGTCGACTTGAATTACTTCAGTTCTCTATAATATCTTTTCCTTGTTTATGCTGACCCTTCACAAACCCACAAAATAGGAGTTACTATTATGAAAAGTACGACTATGTTATTTTAACCCACACACTGCCCTCCTCCAAATACCAAGAGTTTGGCACATACACATTAAATGTTTTTAGCATTTCTTTTAAATATATCAGATTCCAGGTTGACAGTGTCCTCTTCAGAGGCGGAGAAAGAAATACACTTTAAATTTAACAAGTCCACTCTAGCACGCGATTTACTCCCTGCCTCCTCTAGCCCTTTGCCTGCTACACTTACAGAGGATATAAACAGCAACAGCTGGACTTTAAACAATTTGAGCTTTACCTGAGCTCTGTTTATAGGGAATGTAATTATCTAGACTGGGGAACTTACCTGAATAACCAAGGAGCTATAAATGTGAGACTTGAGCAGAGTGAAGTAAAACAAACATACATTTTCTTAATAGTCATATTTTTCCACAAACTGTATCTTCTATTTTCTACCAAGTCAGGATATTTTAGCAAAGCAGTTCACGTCTTCAAGAGAACAGAATCCATCTGCTTGTAATTCATTTTTCACTATGAAACTGAATTTTTTAGTTCAAATATACCTTGAAAATTGAACATTTTGCAATAGCATACAGAATAATGAGAATACCGAGCCTGCATGTTGAAGTGATTTTTTTGAAAGGAAATAATCAGTTCAAAAGGCATAGATTGAAGTGTAAATCTTGTATTATTTCTTAGGTGCCAAACTCAGAGATTTAGATATTGGATGTATTCAAAACACCCAGCAAAACAGAAAGAAGCAAATCATGCAAAATCAAGTTACTACGAATCTTTCAAAAAAGCTCAGGAAGGATGAAGAAGCATAAATAAAAGTTGAACAGATCCTTACATGAGTATTTAGGAAGAATGTTGATAAAAAAGAACAGGCATGCCAGAAGAGGCATGCCTGCTCCCATCTCCTCTTCCCCAGAGCTAGTTATTTCCATATACTAAAGTCTTTACCCCCTCCCCTTCTGTCAACAGGAGCATCTGTCAGTTAAAGAGACACTCTATAAAACCAATGGAGATCAGTTAATTTTAAGATTTTAAAAAATTAAACGTGTATTAACCTGAAGATTTCTGATGGGGTTTAAAGAGAGAAAAAAGGAGTGCTGTTTGCCTTACCATGATGATGATAATTCTTTTTGCTGTTTACAGAAGAATAAACAAACTATGGTGTGTGAGATGCAGTCCTGTGTGTCATTAACCAAACCCTTTTTCTTAGCAATCCTCCCACGCTTTAACCCCTTCTTTCTTCTGGCAGCACTCAGTTAAGAACAAGCAAAAAAGGAAGTAGTATCTGACTTGAGCCTTTCCAGCTGATAAGTCATTTGGCAGACAAATTATAACTATGAAAGGGACTCAATTAGAGGATAGGAGAAAGAGCTGCAGAAGGGTGGCAGCAAGTCCTTCAGTATGCACCTCCGCAGAAGCAGAGAACCTGTTGCTAAGAACTGTGAAGTTAGTGTTGGGCAAAAATGCCTTATGTACATTAATTAACATGCAATACTAGAATGCAGATATGCAACAGGAGGAAAAAATATACCACACACGTTGGTTCTCACAAACTTGATCACCGTTTTCTGATCCACATTTAAGATGGCTACAGAAAAAAAAATCACTCGTGCCTTTATTCAGTAAGAGATTAATTTATACAGGCATCCTTGGTTCTTCGCCTTCCTGAGTTGGTGTATTAAATCTGTGTTTTTCTAGCGGCTCATGGTAAAATGATACTAAAAAGGGACTTGAAAAAGCAGAAAAGCAGCAGCACCGAAAGCAGGAGCAGGAATTATTCAACACTGAAGAAATGAGAGAATATTTAAACTCTCCTGAACTTGGAAGACTTCCAGAAATAAAATTATATGCAAAAAATAGCATTAACATACATTATGGTACTTGTAACTCTTTGTGTTTCAATGTAAGAGAAAGTGAGAAAGTTTGATACGAGTTAACCTCACATCTTTGCTCTCAGGATTTCAAGTCCTCCTGCTGCGCCAGAGCCGTATCATTAGATAATCCACTCGGTGTAAAGATTCAGCAAGACATCACCTCTTTTGAAGTAAAGAGTGACAATAAACATATATGATCTGTGTTTTGTTCTAAGAGAAAGGAACTTGAAAGTACTTTTTCTGTTGAGCAATAGAGGATAACAAATAGCAAAAGCATTTTGCAGGGGAACAGAGGGGCTTGGAAGTCTTTTAGGTCTCTCTAACCAGAAGCCACAACTAATTAATGTAACCCCTTTCCAATTCTGAACGCAACTCAGAATGATAAAGCATCTGCTACATAAGTGGGTTTGCATTCACTAGGTCTCTTTCTTCTAGGTTTGGAGGTGTCTCTTCTGTTTTGTGAGAGCATACAGTGTCCTGCCACTAACTCTAAATAAAAAGTGTATATTGCGGAGTATAGATTTAACATTAGTTGCCTAATTTAGATCTACAGCTCACCATAACACTTCCCAATTCCTTTTAGATTAAGTATTTATGTATAATTACTGGAGATAGGAACTAGGACTCTTTTGCTGCAAATCTAAGATTGTCTGTGTGACAAACTAAGCTATAAATCTCTGGAAATCTGCTCTCAGGCACCATCAATCTTCATCTTTTCCCCTTGCTTCCACATAAAATTGTTGCTGTCAATAGGCGCTCCACAGTCTTGAAAGTATATGGCATTTGAAACAGTCTTGCAGCATTTCAGAGCACATGCAAGAATTCCATAAAATCATCAGTAAATTCCCAGAGCAACCCAAAATCAGGTACTGTGACAAAGACTGATAGTTTTCACTAGTGCTACCGAGCTTACAGTCAAACAGACACTGCTGGTTAGGTCAGTTAAAAATGTACAAGTGACAAGTCATTATGTTTTCCATTCTGCATTGCTCTCATCTAGGGAAAAGCATTTTAAGTAGCAATCTGAATTTATTTCTTTGCTAAGAACTTAGATACAGTAAAACTGATATATATTCCCAAAAGAGAAATTACGCACACTGAAAACACCTTTGAAATCAGACTATAGAAACTGTATTAGAACTGTCAGACTCACTGTAATCCTTGGATCTCACTCCAGATAATCTAACCTATCTCCTCGAGACTGTTTATACATTTTTACATTAAATGATTATGGGGCAAAGAGGAAATAATCCTAAGGAGCCACATATATTATTAGCCTTCGCGAAGCACGGCACTGATGTGGCTACTCTGTGCTGGGTAACTGAGCTGGCTCCTCCTGGCCTAGCTTGGCATCCCTGCATGATTCCGCATGTAGCTCAAGAGCAAGGCAGGATTTCTAATACGCTCCTATGCCCAGTCTTTCTTCTTAGCTAGCCCTAAGTGCTCAGCAGATGAAGGATATGGATTGTCTCACTCTCTGTTTGCACTAGGTAGGAAACCTAGGTCCTTAGCTGCAGTTTTAATTCAGTCTGAGGAAAATATGCATAGGAGTTAGCTTCACGAGCTAAAGCACCTAAGTGTTTTAGTCTTTCAGCAGCTCTAGCTCTAGATACCAAAAGGTAATTTAAGTCATTTGAAATTTAGAAAACTGGGGGGGAGGTCTTTTCATTGGGTAAAGCAGATGATAGTCTGAAACTGTAAATGGAAAACTAAAAGCCTTTTGCTAGCAACACTAGGATTTTCCACAGGTCAGGCACAGTAGAAGATTGGCTGTCATAGGCATACAGGGCAAGAGGCAGAATGCCATCCTTCTGAGCGCTGTGTTGTTAATGTCAGACTGTAAAACTGCAAAAGCAGAAAGACAGTAAACAAACTGCAAATTGGACTGCTAATCTGACCAAAGCCAAATTTCCTAAACCTAAGAACAAAGTGAACTGCATGTTTGACATGCTTGCTTTGGGAAGCAGATGTGATGGTCCTGAAACAGGAAAAACATTATTGTATGTTTATGACTCTGAAAACCATTTAGTAGGATGAAAAATGACAATATTTAATCAAAGTGTATTTGAATATGAAATTAATAGAATCTCTCTCCTCCATGGAAGTTCTCATTAAATAGATAAAAATCGCACAACATAACTTCTATTACACATTATGCCAGGATGTCATTTGGTACTTTTAAACAAACAGAACTTTTCAACTGAAGTATGTTTCAAGTCAACCCCCCAGCAAGAAGGCATCCATTGTAGCATCTGCTTTGGAAAATGTGGGCTTGATAGTCAATGTGCTTCAAAGAGCCCTTTTGTAAAATGTATGAAGAGTTTACACCCCTAGATAAATTCTTTGATGTACAGATTTTTCATCATGTACAGATGAAGAGTATTAAGTACAAGGAACTATTATTCTAAAATACCTTATCCTGACTATAAAAATGGCTGGACATCTCATTTCATATTTGCATTACAATGTTATAATTTAGCATTTATTCTAAATAACAGTGTTCACCTAAGGCACCCAGAATACCTTCAAACTAATTATAATAATAATTATTACAGAAAATTGCCTTATTATTAATTAGAATAAAATTTATAAAACCAGTACAGAGAAGATAGGAGTGACTCAAGACCTACTGGTTCCCTGCAGTGCACTGGGCAAAAATTAAATCCAGTGGAATCCTGCAAACTCTTTACTCTTAATCCCACGATTACATCAGTATCACCTAATATTCACCATTAAACAAAAGAAACTTCTGAGAGAAAATGTTTTAATGAAATGCATTTATATTCTTAGGTGTGTTTATTTTAGGCTCTGAACAGAACTAATTAGTATATAAAACATTAAAACAAACAATACATGTCTGTCCAGAAAATAGATACATTATTACTTCTGAAGGAAAAGGGAGATGCATGTTTTCCTGCTATTACAGATGTATTATTACAGACATGTTGCATTGTCCTTTTGTGCACCCAAACTACTAAATGTTAGCTGCTAAAGAGGTATAACTACAACAACATTTAAATCTCACTACTGTTACTAGTGGATAATTGGATGAAAGTTTGAATTCCTACCTGGTATTCAGATGTTACTCCTAAAATATTTTGTTGATTAACAAGAATGCAACAGAGAATTGGATCAAACTGGGTTAAGCTCTGCTGTTCAAAAATGCCAGCGTTTCCAGGAAATGACAAGAAATACACTGGCTTATTGATTCTGCACTTGAATTTCTGAGTAAGACATTAGTTTGGGCAACAGCGCAATCTAGCATACTCTAGGACTGGCTTTGGTGCCTGTGGCTTACGACAAGAGACACTACAAAGGTACTCTTACAGCTAAGCCTTAAAAGTATCGTGATTGACCGAACACAGCTTTAACTACAGCAGTTCTAGTGGTGGGCTCAAACAATTTTAGATCCTTTCTAAATGAAATATGGTAAAAACACTCCACTAGCAACTCTTGGGGACCACTTTACATAAGCTTACTCCATTATTTGTCAGGCTTGAGAATACAGGAGGGAGCTGGCTGTCTGCCATTAAAACCTGGCAGACGCCAAGCTCTTCCTGGACGTGGAAGGCAGGCGTGTGTCTTCTCTCCTGTTCCTACTCTCCCGCTTCCTTCCCACACCTTCTTGGCACCTGGTGGGAAGGGGGTGGGAAGACAAATCTCTGCTACTCTGTATGGTTTTCCTCTAGCTACCTGCCCTTTTTGTTTGCAGGTGACTCCATCTTTTGTCTCTGCTGCAACTCAGGCTTTCCCAGCCAGCCGCACGATGAACCTGACAAGTCTCTTCAGTTTCCCAGCTGTGCACAAGGCTCTGAACAGCAGCCAGCAACAAGCAGGGCGAGGTTCTGTTTCGCTGGGTGGCCGCTTAGAAAAAAACCCTCACAAACTGTTTGTACCTTTTTCATGTTTGGAAAGTGGTTTTCTTTTTCAGGTCCAAGAGTCAGAAAGTTACCTGATAAAAATGAAGTCTGACATGCCAAAGAAAAAACATACCCTCAGCATTCCCAGAAGCAAAACAACTGAAACTCCCCTAGAGAAGAGGGAAGGGGAATATCTAGAATTACCACTGATAAGCCTTCTAAAATCACAAGTATCTCTAGAAGAAATACAAAAAAGTAAACAGATCTTGATGTTCTTTTTATCTAAATTCTGCTTGCGAAACATTTACAGTGTAGTTTGCTCATATTTTTCAGACTTTTCAAAAGCTATGCTTTTCAATCCCTGTTTTCCTCCTAGACAATTGTTCTCTTTTTCAGCAAATATACCATAGAAATCAAACTGGTAAAATGAAAAGGGGGAAAAAAAAAGAGAGGGGAATTGTAAAGATGAGAAAGGAAAAGAGGCTATATTTTTATTTGCATGTTATAAAGTATAATTTAGAGGAGATTACGATGACAAGTTCCATGACAAAAAACCCAATGTTTGTAGAACAAAACATTACATTCTGTTTAAATCTTTAGATATTGTTTGCAACCACAACAAACTCAAAACTTATCTGTTGAAATGTTACCCATTGTGATTTTGAAAATTGTATGAACAATGCTAGTTTGTAGGAATGGTAGATTTCTTTTGGAATCTCTAATTCTTACTCAAAGAGTAATTTAGGCAATTCTTTATTAAAGTGGATCATCACGCTTTGCTTTTGCAGATCTTGAGCCATGGCAGATCAAGTGCTTGTTTTAAAGGGGTAAGTGAAGGAGCATTCCAGCTTATTCACTTATAATTCAGTTTCTCAAGAGAATAAAATGAGAAAGATGAAGTTTTTCATAACTACCCTTTGCAAACCCATTATTATGCTGCAGCTGGAACTACAGAGCAATAAATTACACATATATGTATATATATACACACTCCTAATTGTCATATGCATTATACGGCGTATAAAGTGGCAAAAGCCTGGTCAGGAGGAACGAACTATTACTAAAAGCTTTGTGTCGCAACCTTCCCAGATCTGAGGGTGCACAGGTGTACTGTGCATATGCTGAGCCACCTGGTCATGTAGCATGGCAAAATGGAAACAGGGACACACACAAGGAGCGAGCGCAGCTAGCTGCCAAGGTCCTGAAAACCATTCCAGTACATTGCACAAGTGTGGAAGTGGTACAAGAAAAGCATCATGCAAAACAGTCTGCAGCTCTCCGCACAGATCACTGCACAGCAAGCCAGCGCAGAGGCCAGAAACAAACTCCTGGTGATTCAAAGAGCAACTTCACAGGGCTGTAGTCACCAAGGGGAAGAGAAGGGAGGGGTATGCCCTTTGGGAAGATGGCACTAAAGTGGCTGGTGTCATCCTAAGAAAGAGTTACACACTAGCGTGAGCAACACCAGTGACATGTTGAAATGCTATGCAGCTAGGTGTTTGGCACGATGATACACAAAGGTGGGGGAGATGAAGGATGGCCACTGATAACACTGGGCTTCCTGGTGCACACTCCCATGTCACCATTACCAGATTCATTACGTACTGTCCATGCTTGATCACTGACAACAGACCTCCTTCATACTTTGCAATGCGTGAATGGTTCATTGCCTTCCCTGTGCAATGCCACACTGAGTACATGGCTACCCACATTATCTCACTCCTGCAAAGCGCAGTATTGTGCTGGTTTGATCAGCCTTTTATTTTGTCACTGCCTGGGGGATTGCACATTATTCAGCAGTCCAGCCCTGAAGACCTCAACATTATCATATTCCTGGACCATTGCTCACGTGACTGTATTTTAAGCCATCACTAACCCTCTCAAACTGAAAACCATTTTCACCCACTGCATCCTCTAAGTTCGTTCAAGTATTACATGGAGCATGCAATAACTAAGATCAAATTCAATTCCAAACATAGCTCAACACAAAGACTATGCAGGATGCAAGTCCAATGTAAAGTTGCACATAGCCTTTTTATAATGCTCCTGCATCACGGTGGAGTGTTGAGCTGCTTGGAAGGAGAGGTCTCCAAGTGACATCTGTCTTAGGTTGCCAGCCAAGAGTAAATATATGTAAGCTATCTGATACATGCTGCAGTTTGGGTTTTTTAAACTGCATGTAAAAAAACCCAACGATCTCCTCAATAAACTTAGTGAGTACTTGTAAGATGTCTATCAGAATAAGAATTGACTGGCATTCCTACTCTGCCTTCAAATTTAATTATATTCTGAAGGGGTGGAGGGAACCTTCTTGACTCAGTACATCTACTGCCATCTTGAATGCCTAAGTGCTAGACTACAAGACAGAATCCTCTCACACCAGTATTCCAGGAGCTATGTTCGTTCTATAAAAATGCTAAATAACTCCATGCCATCTTTCCTCCTTTCTTTTGCACTTCTCTAAGGCTCATGTTAGCTGTCAGCTGCAGTCCTGTACACCTGCAACAAACCACAGCTTAAATGGTCTTGTGCTAAACTCTCAACGAAAAGCAGCAGCTATAGAAGAGAGAAAGATGTTTTCAAGGTCTCTCTGAACCAGCCATAAGAACTGGACATAACCTAGATATATTTTTTAGGAAATAAGAGAGTTAGTGTCTTAAGCCAGGTTGGAAATAGCAAAATGAACTTTTTAAGTTAATACTGAAATGAATTTGTGGTTCAAATGGGGATAAGAGGAACAACGAGCTGGGAATATGGAAAAAAGTGGACTGACAAGGATATTGCAATGATGCCATCAGTCTAGTCAGCAGAATGGTATTTTATTAAGCGAAGAAGTAATTTTGTTGAGCAATACTCAGAGAGGTTCTGTCATGGATGGATGAGAACCTCTCTTCTGCTGTAATTAGCCATAAATTTCCAGACTTTTTGGAAGATAAAAGGATGAGCAGGTCTTTAGTGAGCTGTGTTACAAAGCCAAATCATAATAATCAGACAGTTTTATAGTTGACCTGATGTCCAAGCCTTTTGACATCGGGACTTCTCAGATTTTGGTCTCTGCCTACACAGTAAGTACAACCGTGCATATGTAACTACCTGCTGGATTCTTCTGCCTTCATTATTAACAAATGTGGTTGAATTGAGGGCACCTGGAATTTTCTTTTATGAAAGAATCATAGTTTGTTACCAGAGCATGTCTGCTGCAATGCTTTGGATGTTTGCTGTGTCCTGGGAAATCTGGGCAGAATGATGCTTAACCAAAGGTACATATCCTTATGGATACTCTTAACTCAGGAATTCTTGATTCTGTTGTGTGCCTCAGACAGATCAATCACGTTAGAAAGGAAATTCTATTATGAATGGCTTACTCTGCTGGGGATGCAATTACCAGAATTGTAGTTCTTTAACAAGAGACATAAAATACACCAGACTTAAAGCAGAATCCTAGAAAAGCATAAACCTGATATCAGGTAACTGAAAGCATGTAAATGACAGAAATAGCTTATTCTGTCTTCTGGACACTCCTACTTACATTCTTGGGCTTGCTTTCTTTCCTATCTAATTATTTCCTAATTAATTTATTCTAAACCAATTAATTGTTCTTGCTTTGGTGTTTTAGCTTGCTTTGAGTTTCTCTGGCTTGCTTTGGTGCCATCTTTTCGGTCTTTCCTCTCTGATATCCCTCTTGTCACCTCTCCCTCCTCTTATCAAGGCTTTGACAAAGAACAGATACAGATAAAGCAATGCACGTGCAATTATTGCAGCCCAAAAGCAAAAGTGCATGATGCAAATTCATATCACCTTTATCTTTGTTTCTTTCTTTAAAGCAGACATGATATCTAGGTTCTGTCAGCCCGAGAAGCATCGCCATTGGTGATTTACAACTACAGATGGCTCTCCCAGTGTCCTGATTCAGCATTCTTACAGGTACAACGGTACCTATGCACTATTAAAAGTAAATTGCTTGTATAGGGGCTCTGCTACTTCTGTATTTTTTAGTGTCAATGTTGAGAAATATTTATATTAAAAGACAGCACCATAAGTTATTAAAACTGAAAGAATTAACAAAAATATAGTTCAGTCCTCTGCTGTTATTTCGTACTGTTCTTTAGGAAGAGCTGGCCTACATGTGGGTTCTTGCTAGCAGGTGGTATTACACAAAGACTGTATGTGCTAGGGCCAGTTTTGCTTTGTTTTCATGATGCTGAGCATCCCTTTCTGTCAAATATGCTTGTGGTCGTCAGCACTGCCATTATGTCTCTACAGACCATGCTCTTAAACATTGTCTCAATGGAAAGCGCTTTGATAGAAGCTGTCTCAAAGTTATTCCTCCTGTACTTTGTGGGTTTTAACATTTTAGCATATCATTTCAGGTTACTCGTTTATGATGGTATTCACCAAATACTGTGCACAAGTAATTTAAGATACAGTGGCTTTTCAGAGCACAAGTGTTTGTGGGAGACATCACTGTGGCTTAAATGGTCAGCATTTAAATTCCATCCCAGTTCTGTATTTTCTGGCTTCCATGATGATTTCAGTACTATTTAAATTCCGTTTGCTTCTTATTGGTTGTGGTGCTGTGTTTTTAATTATGACTTGCATATTTATCAACTAAATAATTCTGAAAGAATATTTCAGTATTAATCATCTCAAACTATTGCAAAACATAGCATGACTCAAAGCTACACATCCTATAAAAACTTGCAAAGTTTAAAGGATGGGGCAAATTAAATAGTTGCTCAGTGTATAAATCCTCTGTCAAGCATGCACAAAATGCTGGCCTGGCCAGGACAAAATGAGGCATTCTTTTTCCCTTCCCACATCTCCCCACCCTACTCAGCTGGTTTGGTTTGAAAATGTGATTACTTTTTCTTCCCCCCATGAATTTCAAAGTAAAGGCTTTAGTGTTCTTCCCCTATTAACAACACTTTCTCTCCCAAACTGCAGCATGGTTGCAGCCCAAGAATAGGAACAAACTGTGTACATAGGATACAGGAAAAAAAACAACTGAGATAAACTATTATAATGTTCTCTTGTTTTCTCAGACATTTCAAACCACAATAAGGAATTACTGTGCTGGGCAGCACAAAAACATCCTATTAAAATCCATATTAGAAACCATACAGACAATTAGTAATGTAGCTATTCTGAATGTTGTCAAACAGCTCTCATGTGATCCACACTTCATCACATTTGATCTTTTTCCATTCTCTCTCTATACTGTTCTCTTCAATTCATACAAATACCTCAGGACAGCAATCCCAAATCCATGGCTTATGGATTACATCCCCCAAACTTTCTTCAATTCATACACACATTAAAATACATATCCATACATGTATAGCTAAAAATGTAAATAAAACTCCTATATATATTCTAGTCTATAAAAATCTTGCTGTATTTTTTGATTGATCTAAACCAAAGAAATTTTGTTTTCCAGATTTCCCATAAATTAGTGCACTAGTGGCACATAATGCATAGGTGACTCTCACAGGCAGACGTGGCTATTTAAAGAGGTCACAAGTTACGCTTTAAAATTTAAAACATGGGAGGCTACTCTCTCCTCTGCAGGAATGACAATAGGGAGCAACGTGATTAAAAAGCAGCCCTACGGGAGTGAGCACAAGCATGACTAATAAAAAAGGGACTAAGTGAATGCCAGCTTTCTGTGGGGATTATCAAGGGATTTGGAATCTATCTGTCTAGTAACAAGGGGGAATTCCTGGTAGAAAGAAAAGCAAGAAAAAATGAAAGGAAAATTATTCAACTTGCTAAACCTGGGAGGGAGGTAGAAAGACCATTATTTCAGGGAAACAAGGGACAGTGGGTGAAGGAGGGTGACTGGAGGCATCGCACAGTAGCAGCGAACCATCTGCGTGGAACTCGTGCTATCAACAAGGCTTTACAGCCCACCTGGGGTCACCCCTGCTGTATTTCCCATGCAGGGAAGGGCAGTGACGCTACCAGGTAAAGAACACGACAGCTGTGCTGAGGAAGAGAAAAATAAACCCCAACAGATCGAAGTGCATTATTTTCTACAAAAGTTGAGCATAAGTGTAGTTAAGCAGACAGAACACCTGGGAAGAATCCAGATGTCCAGCACAGCACTGAGCAGGCTTTTTTCCCTGTGTTTTTTTTTTTTTCCACGTAATACAGTAAAACTTTGTTCCGCTACAAGATTTAATTAGCTGGAAAGGTATAAGTTATTCCAAACAGTTGAGGACCTATCCGGATTTTAAAACAAAACAAACAAACCCAAGAACAAGCCCACCCTCCTGACCTACCCAGGTCCCTCTTAGGTGACTGCCTTGCTATACCTGCCCTTTACCTCAAAAGAAAAAAATCTGACAGCGCATAATTTCCCCTTCCTTTTTCCCCTTCATTCTTTGCACAAGGCAGGTTAGTGCTCTCCTGATACTTTCCCCCCCCCCCTCCTTTGCAAAAACCTACACCAGCAAATATTCTCGGCCCCTGCATGACTCAGTTCGTAGGACTTTGGCTAAAAGGTTCTGTTTATCTTTCTGATTCCAGGCTGGAGAAGGATGCCTTCTCTTCTTTCGGTCTCAGGTTTTAGGAGGAGATTGGTTAACCACTGAAAGGCATTATCTGTAAAACACTGTGGTGAACCTTAAGGCCAAGACTTGTTCTCCTCAGGGCAGCCTCCTCTCACCTGTCCACAAACTGGTAATTTTGTTGTCTGTTACTTTGGAAAGTGGCTCACCTGCTTTCTCACTTACTTGGTATTGGAAGGTTATCAAACAGCAGAATAAAATGCTTTGTTTCTACCATTTAAACATCACTCTCGCAGGTAATTTTGTAACCCCATAGGATCCCAAATAGACTTTAGGTTTTGTTATTTCTTGAGAAAATAAAGGACTGTAAGGAGAAGCAGTATGAGGACCTGAGCTGAATGTCTTGCTAACATTTCTCTGAGCAAGGCACAAACAAAGCTAAAGAAGCAGATGAGGAATCCTAAATTGAGAATACCCTTAACCTTGACGAGCTATCATCTTGCAAGATGAGTTAAAAGAGCAGAAGGAATTAGGGATCTGCATATCTGCTGTCTCAGGAATATGGCAAAGGCAGTGATAGAATAAACTCATTTAATCCAGTAATTTGACACAGAATCAAAATAGGCTTCCACAGCCACACCTGAGTGTTAGAAGTACTCCACCCAGTTTCCTTCGTTAAATATTCATGTCATAGGACTGAATCTGTGTGTGAAAGGCAGTGGCTGTGTTCCGGTAGCAAGTAGGTGTGAGAACTCTTATCTAGATGGAGAATCCTGAGAAACCTTTAGACAGGTACCTGGTTATAGGTCTGACAATATGACTAATCAACACCTGAATATAAGAGGAGAGACAGCATTAGAACACACAGATGTGACTTAGAAAAAAACTGTTTAGACCTAAGTGTCTCACATGGAATTTTAAAGTCCAGATTTTTTTGTGATCATTATTCCTAGTGCACAGGAAATGTATAAATAATGAAGGATTAAGAACTCTCTTTTCATTCACTCATTTTACTATCAGCAGAAGCCAATCTAAATTTGAAATTGTTCTCTACAGGAATAAATACGTTTCAGCTTAACTATACGGAAACCTATCAGCTTAAAGCCTATTTGTCTTTAACTACATAATGTAAAGTCATTTGAGTTTGCCATATCACAGGTAGGACTCCTTCTCAATTGGTATTAGTGTTTTGTCACTATTGAAGCTGTATGACTGCAAAATATACATTTATCTGTGATTTGGTCCTCGAATTATTATTTATTCGAAGAGAACGGAACGAATCCAGCATTGAGGAAGTTGTTTCTTCATAGTGGGAACACTGGCCACATTGTTTTATTAATTAAACAGTCTTAAAGATATATAAAAAAAAAGTCATAAAATTATGGTCACAGCTATCTACTTCATGTAGTACAGGTTATATGACAACTCAAATAATCTTCAGTGTAGATCTGCATAGAGATTCTAAATATAAACGGGAATCTAATCAAGCTGTTTTGACTTCATTTGCAAATGAACTCAGACACTAAATACTCCTCTTATTTAGCTCCACTGAGCAAAACTGGATTGTGCAAATGTCACCAGGGATGCAATGCATTACTTGGGAAAAGGAAAAGGAATGAACTGAATTTTATAAATCTAGAAATAGAATATTTTGCAGAACTGACATCTAGAAATTATTTCTGGGGGTTTTTTTTAGTATTTATTAGTGTGTTACCAAACTTCTATTTGCCAAAATACCAAAAGAAAACTGCTAACCTTCATTTTCATAAAGCAAATATTTTGCACATTCAAGAGTACAGGATTAGAAGAGTCAAGAAAATGAAATGTATTTAATTTTGTATGATTTATTATGCAATTTATGTATTTGATAACAGCACTTTAAAATCTCTCTTTCATTGTTATATAGCTGACATTTCCAGTTGTTCAAATCAGCAGCTGATAATAAAACAGCGATAAATTCCAGACAGCCTTGCAAAGGGGAAAAAAAGTAGAAACCTGTGTACAGAACTAGAAGTACATCTGAATCAGCATCAGAGTTATCTGATGAGAAAGTAAAGCTGATACAGAAGGATGTTGCTTTTTTGCTAAAACAATGAGGTAGTGAGAGGAAAGATTTTTGACTTGTAATTTGGGCAACAAAGCATTTTCTCACTGAGAAATACTATCAAACAAGTGATTTTAAACATTTTTTAATTTCCTGCTGTTTTATCACCACTATTGATGGAAGTCAAACATAAAGAAAGAGAAAGAAAATTGCACTGTATATCAAGAACAGTTGCTGTGAAATACAGGTATAGGTAAGATGAAGATTCGTTAAACAATCCTGGAAGAAGATGAAAGGGGGAAAACAGGGTATATTACGGTAGAAGTTTATTATACACTACTTAATTGGGTGAAGACTGTTTTTTGATCAAGCAAGGGAAACATCCAAAAGGACAGAACCTGACGGCTTTAATTACTTCTTCGAATTAAATTTTTTTTTTTGGAAAAGAAATACAAGACAGAGACAGTCCAACAAGTTCTTGGAATATGCTGGGGACAGCTTTTTCTTCAGAAGGTGAAGAAAACCATTAAGGGAGTGGCTATTTTAGATCTTCTGCTGACTAGTAGGCATGAACTGTCTGAGCGTGGAAGGGAATTTAGGTGAAAGAGAACTCCATCATTTAATGATCACTACTACAAAAAGGGAAAGCAGCAAAATAAAATTACTTTTTTTTTCTTTCAAAAACAAGACCAAATGTTAACAAGTTCCAGAGACTGATAAGCAAGGTTTCTTAGGAACACTGTTTAATTAATAAAAGAATGCAGGAGAGCTTGTCTGTTTTAGTCATTGCTGGAGTCAGCTCTTAATTATCAGAGGTAAAGGGAATAACCTAAATTAGGCAAAAACAGAGGATAATACAAATTAGGCTGTGTAAATTAGTCTGCAAGACTCTACTTAGTACATTCACCTTTGAAAGGCTTATGAACAGATTTCCATAGAAAGAACAGCAACAGATTGGAGCCTGGTGCAAACAGCTTATATTCTGTGTCATGCACTGTTTTCTACTGCTCTCCCACAAGAAGTGCTGAGGGAAGGCAGGGCTTCATTAAATCCCAATCCCCATAAGCCATCTATCATCAGCAGGTGACTCTATTATTACACACATTAGCAGATTATCCAAATACAGAAGAAACTGCTGAATTCACACACACACACACCCAATTTCCTTGATTTTTATGATTTATCTAACAATCGGACCTTTGTGTTATGCATCAAAGCATAAAATAATGTGGCCTCCTCTGATACTCTTTCAGATGCTTCACTTAAAGGCTTTTAAATGTTCTTAGTACAAATGGATTGGTTCCAGGTTAGAGGAATGACACCCCAACAGTTTAACTTAGCTTCAAGTACAAATAATTCATTCCAAAAGAAGGACAAAATGCCAACTCAGAGCTCACTAAATAGCAGCTGAATTCTGCCAATCTTATATTTCCACTGAAAAAAATCAAACATCTACTTGCTTTTCTAGAAGTCCTTGCAAGGAGTGAATATACACGTTCATCCAAGACAGCAATAGGGTGAACAGCAATTTTTTCTGTTGGAAAGCTAATTCCCCATCTAGCTCTACTGCAACAGAAATGTCATCCCATCACAGTACTGCGCCATTTTGCTCTTTTGTAACTGTGAAGAAATGAGCTCTTTTTGTAGGCATGATTCTACAGTATCAATAGAACTAAGACGCTAACTGAGACAACAAGGGATATTTGGGGTTTACATTGTTTCTGTATTCAACTAAAGACCAATGAGTCTTTTTCAAAGGGTTCATATAGAAATTAGTAGATGAGATTTGCTGGCTTGAGAAGACTAGACGATAAATTTATTTGTTTTAAAGACAGACTATTTTAAGCCCTCATCAGATACATTCAGATGAATAGTAGTTCCATAACCAAGAAAAAAGCAACTTTTTCAATTACTGGCCTGCTGTGTACTTTTGTTAATGTGGAAAAAAAAAGTATTTCTCTCTCCATGGAAAGATTACAATAAAGACAAGAATGGCATTGCACAACCTTGTCTGCAATCTGAAATTAAGTTCTCACATTAGAACAGAAGTAATTAGCATTTTCCCTAGCTTGCTTTCATGCAGTAATACTGCTGCCAAGCAAATGAGTAACACTGCATGAGCCAAATGAACATTAGAAAACAAATGCACAGCCATTTCTCCTTCTCTGTGCTAAAACTTAACACAGAAAACAGTACAAATTAAGTGAGAAACTGTAAAAGTGTAGGCGCTGTTCCTTTATTATTTTGGCTTATATATATTTTATGAACAAAAGGAAAAAGCCATATGGTTTGTGAGAACATGTGGAAGATCTCCTCAAGCCATTTCCTTTGTTGGCTCTTCATGCCAGCTATAGTCATTATGTACCTGCCTTATTTCCGTATATGATAGTCATTTGAAAATTTTCCAGTACTTCAAACACAGGTCTTTTAAAGGAAGATTACAGTTATACCTAGTGTTAAATTTTGTCTTCAGAATAGTCGTCTTCCTTATGATATACCTAAGTGTGTATATATATATTTTATGTAAGCACACATATTTAGTTTTCTCTTACCTTTCTAAGTGCTGCTGGTAATGAGGCAGTAGACATTGATATTGCTGGAAGAGCATAAGAGTGTGGACAGATTACTGATGGTATTTGATTTTCTTGAACAGTATAGTGTCTGCCTGATATATCATAGTACCTGAAAGGAGAGCAAACATTGTTCAATTAATACATCCTAGCAAAAAAAAGTCTGAGCTAACATCTGCTGTATTTCTCAACAAAATATACTAAGCTGTTTTCTCTTGTGGTAGTGGTTCCGGTACTTCTAAAGTTTACAGCTCTATTTTAGCCAAATTAGTTGCTCCTCTTACTAGACAATAATTCGTCCCACCTGTTTTAGCTCTCTGAAACTCTAACTTGTCAGCTTTTTCCTGATAACAAAACAACCAAAAATTGAATACAGTATTCAGCAGCGTAACCACATCAGAGCCACAAGGCAGAAAAATTGGTCGTCTTATCTTCTGTAACTCCACCTCTACAGACACAGCAGATTGCAACATTTGGGGTTTATAGCTCCACATGACATCACACATTCTGTTCACCTTCCTTCTGCAAGCTGTCTCAGTAAAGAATCAGTTGCATTCTCAAAACAGAAGGTAATTTATTGGGAAGATACTGTCACAATTAAAGTATATACAATCTTTAAAACAATTCACTAATTTTTACCCAGACAGTTCTAAAGCTTAACCGACCTAATTTTGCTCATATTTATTCTGCAGTCTCAATTTTGAAATTCTGAATCCAAAGAATGCGGAAAAGCTCACTTAGTCTCCCCCTAAGAGAGTAATAAAATAGTAAAAACTGACCAACTTATATCATCTCTTTCATTTCACTGTCTTAAATATCAAAGTAGCAAGAATTTAGAATTCTCAGAAGATCTGGTTTCATTGAAAACATTGATAAAATGAGATTTTATATATGTAGTCCTTTAGGTGGTTCAACAATAGTTAAAATCCAGCACTTTTTTAATTTATGTATTTTGGTATTTTTATTTCAAAATTGGACTTTATTTTTCACAGGACAATTCAGGTTGGCAGGGATCCCAGGAGGTCTCTGGTCCAATGTCCTGCCCAAAGCAGGGTCAGCTGTGGGATCACACCAGGTTGCTCAGGGCTTTTCATCAACTCTTGAAAACGTGCAAGGACAGACACATCACAAAGACAGAGACATCACAACCTCTCTGGACAATGGTGAAAATGTTTTCCCTTATATCCAGTTTGAATCCCTTTCTCAATTTTTGCCTGGTGTCTCCTGTCGTCCCGCCACGCACCACTGTGAAGAGTCTGGGTCCATCTTCTTGGTGACCTCCTCACATGTACTGGGGGGCCTCCAGGCCCCTCATCACCCCCCAGAGCTGCCTCTTCCCCCAGACTGAACAAGCCCTTATTCTCCATCCTCTCCTCACAGGGCAAGTGCAGCCTCAGAGGCAACCCTTGACTGCAGTGGTGGCCATTCGATGAACTCATCCCAGTTTGAGACACTGAGAGGTCTTTAGGCAGAAAATACCCTCAACAAATATTTTGCTTTCAGCGAAAAAAAAAGATGTCAAAATGTTTTTGTTTTGTTTTGTCCTTAAAATATGCATATTTTTCATTTTAGTTGGATCACAACTCCCTTTCCCATAGGCTTCTTTTCCAGACTCATCACAAAGTCCCAAATCCAGCTCTGTTTGTACAGCTTTAGTTGAAAATTTAGTTTTCTAGCAGACCGCCATATAGAGTTTTCAAAGAGTAAATAAGAGAGCAGAAAAGCCTCAGGCTTATTTAGAGAGGTGTTCAGTTCTTTGCATAATTGTGGTGAAAATGTTTTGACGTTTTAACACGTATTCCAATAAACGCGTGCAATTATTTTGTTTATTTACCTATTTCTAAGGAAGAAACTGTATCGTCCTCAATGGCTGGTTACCTTCTCCAAGCCATAGCTGACTTTGAGCTGTCTGTCTTGATTTTCAGTTTCTTCCCCCACCCATGGAGGTTGTTTTTGCGGTGGTTCCACAGACATTGTATACGAGAGAATTGGAAAGTCACGTTAACCAGCTGCTCACCTAGTGCTGGAAGGTCCCGTTGCACCCCACCCTGTCCAATGCATGTACTGGAGGCCTCTGTGAGACTGCTCAAAGGAGCAACAGTAGACTGAGGACTATCAAATCCGTGACTCAGAGCAGCAGAACAAGTGACACCATACGGGCAGGAGACCGGGAAGGCACTTGGTCGAAGTCCGGGTAAGAAGTTTGGGTAAGGCGGAGAAAAATAACGGCACGTCATGGGAAGCGGATGGAAGCGCTGTCAAGCGCTGAGGTGACGCCAGCACTCTGTGAGAGGCCACCATTGGCGATGGCATGGCTGGGCTGGTGCCAAGCATCCACACCCCAAGTGCTATATAATGAACATATGTGAGAAAACGACACGCCACCAATCCCACAGGTCAAAGTGCCAGAAGGAGGAAGCTCTGCGAGCAAATGGCACCTGAGGTAGGAATCCACGATGTTTCCCCAGGATCCCCCGTGCCCTGCTGCAGAAGGGGGCTGTGCAGGTCCCCAGCACCTGCTCCGGCGACGGAGGCCGGGACCCTGGGGCACCCTCACACCTTGCCCCACGGCCCGCTCCTGACAGGCCATCAGCCCCCGAGACACCAGCAGACCTCGGGGCGACGGTAGGCCCATGGCGCCCGTGCCGGGAAGCCGTCGCTTTCAGGGTGTGGTGAGGCAGCGCCATTTCTTTTGGACACCTTTTTTTTTTACAGGACACAATTTCATGCCAAGAGCTGGAGCTGACAGAAGCAGCGTGAAACGTTTCAACCCGAAGACAGCGCGCTGGAAAACGGCCGACTCTGGATTTCCACATGGGTGAGAAGAGGCACTCTCTGGATTTCTTCACAGCGTTAAGGCCTATCCTCCCAACAATCTGCTGACGAGCGGAGCTCACCAGAGCTTCCCAAAAGCTTTCCTTTATGGCACCGGGCAGTCTTCCAGGGAAACGCTGCGGTACGCTTCCCGCCCGAAGGCACGGGCACGCAGGCGAGCTCCTGGGGCCGAGCCGGGGTGTGAAGGCGCAGCGCTGCGCCTCCTCTGCCCCAACCGCCCAGCCAAACGCCCTCCTTCCAGCCCGACGGCGGAGCGGCTCGCCCCAGCTCACCACGGGGAAGCTCACCGCGGCGCAAGGGCAGGAGGGTGGACAGTTACTGCAGAGGAGCTGACGCACCATCAACCCACACCCCGACTTTCCTCACCCGGGCTTGTTTGTGTAACCATACCCACTCACTCACAGCCCCGAGGGCCGGGGGGCAGGGGGGAAAGGGTGCTTGCAACACGCTAGGCACCTTATGAAACCCTCCCAGGCGTTTTGCAAGGCCCATCAATTGTCAGAGGCACGTGCAGAGAAGCTTTGTCTGCAGAGGTAAGAATTTTCAGTTCAGGAAAAATGGTGGGGTGAGTATTCATGACAGACTGAGGAGTTTATTGCTTGCTATGTGTTTGGCTACTAAATAGTACAACTAATTATGTCAAAAACGCTCAGAGTGTGTTTAGCTGGTCTACAGCAATGTATGTCTGGCATGTTTTCATATAGCTAATGAAAATAATAACTAATTTTACAGTGAAGCAAAGGAAGAGCAGGTAGGAGGCCTTGGAAATTACCAAGCTTTTGAAGAGAGCATGAGGCACTAAAAGGAGGAAGGAGAAGCTCTGTAGGTACATACTTCTTGTCTTTACCAGTACAGGGATACTGGTTCACAGCAGAACTACTGACTGGAAAAGTAAACCATCAGGTAGGAATTAAACTGGGGAGTGCTCTCTTTATGCTGCAGACCACACACCTGGGCCCCATCGCTCATACCTCTCTGTGCCTCAGTCCTTAGTAGCGACACAATGCTATCCTATTAACTGTCTTAAGATTTTAATTGTCTTAAAATATCACGACCATTACAAATCATTTTGAAGGCAATTAGCCTGAAGACAAAAATATATGAAAACACTAAGATAGGACCAATAAGCAAACAACTGCCAAAGAAAAAGAAGAAAAGAGGAGATTGGCATACATTCTAAACTAATAATGCTTACTAAACTGGCATCCTTATAATTTTACAGCCATGGCTTCTTTCATAATCCATCATATTCAGCCCTGATACCCATCTCCAGTCTGCTATTTTTTAGAACAGTCTTCAGTCTATACCTCATACCTGGTTCTTGCATATTAATTCCCATTTTCAATCAACACTTTTACACAGGATGAGATCATGTTTTAAAAAAGAGAGAGCATGTATGAGCAAGAGCAACTTGATTAAAACAGAAAGACATTTTGTTTGTTTATTCAGATCCTCTGCCCAGTCTCCCCCCTCCCACGCCGTATCAGCACTTAAGTTTTTCCGTGGGACCAGCAAGTATTAATTTGATCAGCAAAGTGTCTGTGCTGAAGATTTACTGCCAAACATAGAACAACATTAACAGCAGTAGAGGGCTTTTCCCTGGCTCACCCACCACCTAGGTGCTCATGACTATGATGGATGCACCTACACTGTCAAATAGTTTACCTCCCTGGTTCACTGCCCGGTCCTGGTCCCCTTGTCAGCCATACAGCACATGCATCGCTTCGTGCTTGGACTCTCCTCTGGAGGAAACCAACTGCTTCCCTCCAAGGAAAAGCCGAGGTGCAGATCTGTGGACGGACTGCCCTAGGGATGGCACAGCAAGAATGGGACTATCCTAGCTCTGGCTCCTCCTGCCCTACACCATTCCAGCTAGCCTCCTGCCCTCAGACACCCCCTGTATGCCCCCCACCACACCCCACAGCATGCAGCATACCTTTGGCATAATGCTATAAAAACACCAGTCTTGCAGGCAGCAAAGCAGCCCTCTCATTACCTCAGACACTTTGAACTGAAGCCACAAAAATATAATTATGGTCTTAGAGCCACAGGGGCATCGGACCCAGGTCAAGTGTTAGGCAGCACAAACACAGCCAGTTCACTCTAGAGGCGTGTAATCTTGAGAGGTGTGGATGCATATATAAGGATCGCTCCCTGGGGCAGATCCTTTAGCAGTGTAGACTCTATTTTAAAGAAGTTTGTTTTTTTTTTTTATTGCGCATTATTTGAGTTGATGTAGTTACAGTCTTAATATATTTTGAGCATTTCAAACAGCCTGCTCTGGGCTCAAGTTTTCCATACAAAGCTACTGCTTGTTATTCCTTCTGTCATCTTTTCTACAAAACCAGTACGTGGGCTTCCTGAACAGTCTGCAGCAAGCTACGTACTGCATTTACATCACCTCTTCCCACTGCCTCAGCAGGCCCAGTACTGTATCCCCCATCATGGAAGAGAAGAGCCAACTTCAGCTCCTATACAAAGTGGTTTGCTACACTGGGGTAACTGAACACCTCTTGTACCTACCTACCTACCTACCTACCTACCTACCTACCTACCTACCTACCTACCCACCCAACCACACAGAGTTTCAAGGAGTGAAAAGCTGGAACAGATGCATGCATCCTTGAAGGGACATGTGCTCGGGACACAGCTGTTTTATGACTTTCTGCCGTGGGAGTGACAGGGCGCGGGTGTGTGATTTTTATAGGAAAACTGAGCATCTCGGACTTCTCCCCAGCCCTGGGACTGATGAGTGGCTCTGAGCTCCTCCTGGGGCATGGCACTGAGAAGCAGCGGGGAGGCATGCACCCTCTTGTGCCAGCACCCTGCCATCTAATGGCCAGGCTTCAGATTCACAAATGAAACAAGTCTCACCTTTCTGCCTCCACCTCTCTAGATCCTGGAGATAGAAAAGGCTGTTTAAACTACCTTAGGTCACATCTTGCCAGGGCAGATGTACTCCTACTGGCTTACTTCAAAGTGGTTTGTCATGCATCTTAATAACAGGGTTAATACCTCACCTAAAAGTACCCTTTGTTATAGTTACTCCACTCTGCCTTACTGTGCCAGCCTGAATAATTCCTTTCTTTGTCTGGCAAATTCACACCATTTAAATATTTGCAGGCTTCAGCTGTATCTCCCACTCAGCCATTATTTAGCATAATCTTCCCTTTTGTAAATGAATTCCCGTTTTCTCCTCTCTTTTTTCGTTCTGGCACCATCTCTCCTGCAAAGATGCATCCAGAGCTGGACATGATGTCCCTGTTCTAGTCACACCAAAAATTACAAGGAGCAGGTCTGCTGCCTGGTCGCTTTGTTCCACGATACATTTGCACACACAAAGACTGCACAGGGCTGCTTCTGAGCCACTGTAACACCACAAACTTGTCATACTTGTAGTCCAGTGCCATACCTACATGTATTTGGTTTTTTTCAGCCCTACTGCCTTCCTAGTACAATATATTAATTTCAGGTTATTAAATGTATTTGTTTGCATTTGGCAGTTCGTTGAAGCTCTGAGCGACTGCTCATGAGATGAAATGGTTTCAAGCTTCTGGCTTTCTTGCACTTCAAACAGCATGCAATTGGAAATACTACAGTTGTCAGTCCTTCAAAATGTGGAGCCCTAACACAGATACACAGCCTTGCTCTGTAGCCAGATCTTTAACACAGTGAACCTAAGCAGCTTCTGGTTTCTTATTCCAAGGGACCCTTTTCTGTTTTGCAAAATCAAAAAAGCCCTGCTGTAATAGATATTATTGCAGTTATTTGTTATGTTTAAGGGTAACTTCTTTAGCACCTCTACTAACTGGGAAATAAACCCAATACATACACATCAAATTGAGAATAGCTGCATTTGAGTTATGAGGTTATCTGCTAGATAATCTGAAAATTTAGTGAATAATGTTTTTAGCTGCACCAGAAGCCCAGCCATTATATAGCTAATTAAAATCTTCATGAATGGCAGCATAGAGCTTGACCTACATCAGGCCTGTACCAGATGCTCATCGTTGTTTCACTCTTTTGCCTGCTGATAATCTCAACTAAAGAATTTAACCACTGTAATAGATTTAATTTTGTATCTTGCTGGCATCATAAATATCTTCTCAGCAACTCCACTTTTTCCCTTTTTATATCTACAAACCAGATGATTATCATTCTGTATTAATGCCGCTATGAGGAGATGCATCATAAATTTCAGTTAACACCTACCACAGAGAATCACTTCTCTTTAGTTGGACTTCTAGCTCTTGTTTGCACAGGAAAAGAACACAATCTAACAAAACCAGCAAAAATAGCACCTTGGTTGAGTACAAAAACACTTGAAAATATACTGATACACTTTCTAAACCCGGTTTCACAGGAGGAACACATTTTATTATTTGATTGCTTGGAGAATATTTGAATTAACTGAAGCTCTTTTTTATTCTGTGATTTGAAGACCATTAACAAACTTTGTCAGTTACTTCTTTTCGAGAAACTGAACCCCATGTGCTGATCATGAAGTCTAAAAAAAGGAAAATTATTTCAAAAATTATTCCAAGATGCCTTCCTTTGATCGTGCTTTCCTC
>Ga0065711_1032223_pt1 | contig 27753 bp, 16 predicted proteins | sample Hoacrofraction12_FD_59098 | JGI IMG/M metagenome (GOLD analysis project Ga0065711, IMG submission 59098) | Hoatzin crop microbial communities from Cojedes, Venezuela - Epithelial fraction 12 v2 (version 2) | ecosystem: Host-associated > Birds > Digestive system > Esophagus > Crop | place...
CTCTGGAGATATTCAAGACCCGCCTGGACAAGGTCCTGTGCAGCCTGGTGTAGGTGACCCTGCTTCGGCAGGTGGGTTGGACTAGATGACCCACAGAGGCCCCTTCCAACCCCGACCATTCTGTGTGATTCTGTGTATGGTATGAAAAAGAAGGATTTGCAAGGACCATTAAAAATAGTCACTTCCCTTCTTGCTCAAAGCTCCTTGAGATCTTTTTGTGGGAGGTCAAAAGAGAAAAAAATTTGATTATCAGCAATAGAAACTTTATGTTCACACCTATCAAAAGGTTTGTGTTTTTCAAAGGAAGAGGGTAAAGTGCTCAGGAGATATGACAGTTGTTAATCCCTTTCTTAAAATACACAGTAGATTTCCACACTCACAAATATCCACCAATTTTGCTATTACAGCTACCATATTCTTATCATTTGAAAACTGTTTTGAAGTTTTAAGCGAGAAGCTGTGGGACTGAAAACATAATAGAGATTGAAAGAAGGAGGTAAAAGAAAGTGCAACTAGCTTTTTACCTAAAATCTGAAACACCTTGTTATTCTGAACTGAGAAACAAGGCAGACCCCCAAGAATATAAAAGACAGTATAGAAAAAATACTGTAAAGATCAGAAGGGTATGTAAATTAACATAAAAACATCAACTTTCTATTTCAAAAGAACTACGGCAATATAAATCACCCTTTAACATTTAGTAACTGTTGTCAAGTAGAAATGCAGCAATTTTTTTGTCATTTTCTGTGTTAGATATGGTCATAAATTCTACTAAACACACACTTTGGTGTTGACTGAGGGCTGATGGTAAACATTTAGATTTTAATCACTTCAGTTCATCACAGATACTAAAAGATTTTAGAACCATGCACCAGTTGTTTCTTCTGATCCTTGCTTGGACTTTGTACATACAGGGACAAAATACTACTGCCAAGGTTTAGCAGTAGGTATATGTATATAAGTATACGGCCATTTATCAGTTCTTTCTCTAATAACAATTAAAAAATCCTACACTCATTATTTTTTCTTAACAATGAAGAGTTCCATCAATTCATCTTTTAACTGACCACAACAGTTATTTCTTTGAGTGAGAGGACACTTGTATGAGTTTACATAGTAAGGCTGTTTCAATAGTAACTGCTTAAAAGTTCTGAAATGGAATCCTGTATAGTAGGAAGACACTCTCTGTGGCAAAAAACACAGCCCAAGATGGGAGGGATGGAGAAGGAGTAGGAGGATAAATAGTGGGAAACAGGTTAGAGAGACAAGTGAATATATTCCAGCTGCAATACACCACCCCACCACTGCTGGAAAAGCACGTAGCAAAGGTAAAGGCTCAGCCAGTCAATGCTGTTAAAATACCAAACAAGAGTTTGGTACCACTGATGCACCTCAATCTCATCAGTAATTTAGTGGGCATCAGATTAGACTTACTTGTTTAGAAAAAGGAGGGGGTTAAACTTCTTAAACTTAAAGTGCTTAAAACTTCTATTATTTATCAAGCATTTAAATTTCTGCCCTGAACAATAAAAAAAAATATTCAATTACACTTGTACGTCATGCAGCATTTATCCAAGTTCACTTTTCCTTTACTATACTTAGATAACATGAATATTTTTTTAACCATTACATACAGAGGATATTATAGAGAATATCTATAATATGGTAGATATAAATTTAGACACAACGACTCCCAAGAAACAATCCACACTTCTGTGGACAAGCACTGGTCGGTGGAAGGACTTAATCTCTCAATACATGAAGTTGCTCACTGGCATGGATAACTACTGTTGCTATAGTCTTTGACACCTAGAAGTGGATTTTCAATTAAGCAGGACATTTGTCTCAAAAGAACTGAATTTACAGACAGGAGACAACTAGTAATGGAAAAAATGCACTTTCCTTTCCAGGACTTCTCAGGACTCTAGAAATATTATTTTCTATGAAACAGGAAATTAACGATAATTTTTAAAAATGAATATTTAAAGTTGGACTTCTAGATGCTTATTTAGGCATCTTAATCCAAAAACCACGCTTGCATGTTCAGCAAACCCAACAGCCAAACCATTTATTTAGAGGATTAAAAAACCACTAAATTCAAGCACTCATTTAAGAAAGTCCTAGTGATGATATTCTTTGCCAATCTGGAACACCCATGTCCTTTTTCTTGTATGCCTCCTTAATAATCTTGTAACAAAGAATTTGTGAATCAGTGATCAGGGACATAACTATGTGCAAAAACTTACTCCTTCTCATCAAAGTCCATTATGTAAACTACTCTAACATGAAAAAGAAGAGTTGAAGGTACCTTGTCACCTTGTCAGGTCTAGGCACTGAACTGTAATGACAAAATGATTTCTTGAAGAGCCACATAAATATAAACTTTCTCATGAGTTCTTTCCTTGATTTAGTAAATATCAGTTTTCCTGATGTTACAGCCAAACCATTTTTAAAAGAAGGAAGATTTTAAACACTCACAACTTCTGGCTAGGCCCACAATTGTTTTTTTTTTAAAAAAAAAGAAAACAAGAGAACTAAAGCCCGTCTTACAATTCCCACTGACATAAGATTTGATGCAAAAGCTTAGAACGTGAAGAAAATCCCAAACCACTTAAACATATTACAATTATACATATTTTTATATATACACACACATTTATGTACTGTACATATATAGCTCTATACGTGACTCCATAATATTGGTTACTTTTAAGACTAAACAGTCATATCACATTTAGCATCTAGCCAACAGTACCAGCTCCATAAGAGCACAGAAGCTACTTATTCAGCAGTACCTCTTTAAATAATTTCTTTGCAATTCAGCTGATTCTAAAAACAATAAGGAAAAACAAAAGCAAATCAGTCCACATGGAAGACATGCACATATGCCTATTTTATACAGACACAATGAATGGAGCCATCCCTTCTCTCCAAGCCCGTCATCTCTTAGATTCTCACAGCTGCAATCGTGTCAGACATGAGTGTGCTTATGCACAAAAACGAATGAAAGCTCTCCACTTTACAGGCTCAAGGAATAAGAAATCCACTCTGTTACAAAATTATTTCAAGATCTCCAACCTTTCTTTGAAATCAAATTTCTGCTCTTAACAATAGTAAGTAATTTAGACAATGTATCTTATAAATGAGAGGTATCTTCTATATTCAGTCTATATTTTACACACATAAGAAAAGACAGAAGAGGGCATTTTTAATGGTGTATCTTGACCTAACCTGGCACCAGTTTTGCATATGCTCTTTACTCTCAGATCACAAAATTGAAAGGTAAAATGAAGGATAAAGCTTATCATCAACCAATACGCATAAAGAAAACATGGTGGAATGATAAATTACTCGCTCCATTTATAACTGTAATGAACATGGCAAACAGCAACCAATAAAGATGACAAAAGAGGAATGTACTGTGTCTAAATGAACACCTTTGAGTTTTCATGGGCATAAAATAAAATAATAATCAACCCTAACATCCGCGTCTACATTATTTGTAATTAAAATCCTGGGGTGATTATTCTGTTCTCCATTCTTCTCAGCAAAAGAAGGGGAGACATCTGTGAATTAAAATCCCTGTGGTAACCCCATCAATGTCTCAGCTCTGAAAATAAGAGCATATTTATTCATGGTCTGACCTACAGATTGTTCTGTATAGCTTCAGTGTTTTTCACTGAAAGAATGGTGAAAACCAGCAAGAAATTTGGCTTATGCAAAATGCATCTGGACGAACTATCTAAAATAATGGCATCAAGGGCTATGGTTACTTTGCACCCCTGGCGCTGCAAAGGATGACCAGCAGCAGGGGCTTGATCCTTTCTGTATTCACTGTTGCTTAACTATTAACAAAGAATTTTGTATAGCAAGAACTACTCAATGAAATTCTCAGGGAGGCTATCTCATAGATGTCATTTGAGAATTGTTTTCAAATGAGAAAGGAAGTAAAGGATAGTTAAAGATAAAATCTTTAAACAACCTTATCTCTCTAGTTCATAAAAAATAGTATTTACCACTAACTTATATTAGAAAAAGGACTTAGTTTCACTAATGAGTGGATGTCTTCAAACTTAAGCACTACTACAGGACTCCATAGCCATCTAATGCTAATTAGACATGCCAATGACATGCCAGTTCAAAACTTTCCTCTCAGAGCCTGACATTACATCTCTGACAAGGATCAGAGAACAGAACAAGGCAGTATATCAAGCTGCTGGTCCTGGGAAATATATCATTAACCACAACTAAGTTAAGTGACTGGCTCAGAACTTCACATTCACCCAGGTCAATTTATATGTATATATTTAAATTATATGTATATCTATGTTCTGATTTATCCTTTTATAAACTTGTAGTTCTACATTTTTAACCAAGATAGCCATGAGGGAATAGCAACTACTGCTGGAAGAAAAAGAGAAAAAGAACACTGGAATAAGTGGAGGCAATGACAGAACTTAGCAATTACTTGAGTAAAGAGAAACAAAAAGATTGATAGGTGCTAACACAGGCCAGTTATGAAAGTCAATCTAGCTTATCAAAAAAAGCTGCAATTAGAAGAGACAACTGAACATTCTTCTCATTAAAGGTGAAGATCCTGGTTTTTGATCATACCAAATTTAGCTCAGTGGGGGAAACCGTACATACCTATTATTAAACCACATATTTGCAAACCATATTGTCTCCATACATCTGTACTCAGGGTTATATTTCTCATATAATGGGAATCTGTGGAGTCAAATTTCATTAAGGAAAGCTGTCTATAAATAAGCAACAAAGAAAAATAAATAAGCAACTTTTAAGACTTAATTAAGCATTACAAAAGCTAGGCACAGGCAATACTTGAAAATAGATAACTGGCACATATTAATAATTTTGTCTAGATAATCAACTGATCAAAATGTTCACATGGAAAAAAACGATTCCTTACAAACTAAGCCTGTGGGGCACAAATGTTTTACATGGCTCTATTTATACACATACATCTCACATTTTTATACCTATATTACATATCTGTAATTCTGTATGTGCATTAACTTGGAAAAATACATTTCAAAGAACAAATTTAGAGTCAGCATCCCCATAAGTTGGATTTTAATCTCTGTTTTTAAAGATCTACTGAAAAAGAATTTGCACCTAACTCTTGCCCTGATCTCATTTCCTATGCACACCATACAGATATTCTTCAGCTTCCACAGATTACATTGGGATTTTTTTTGAGAGAAAAGATACTGAAAAAATACAAAAATAAAAATGATAAAATGAAATAGCTGTCTCAAACTGAGATAAAGGTGATGAAATCAACAGATTTACTAACCAATTTTGATTTCATAATGCATTTCTCCCTTTTTTTAACAGATGTTCACTGTGAACATTGTTACAGTAAAGACCCTTTTTAGACAGTGCTCAACAAATGCAGTATAATTATAATATCAGAAAGTTTACATAAAACTGCACACAATCTGAATTATAGTACTGTTACTACACAATATTATTGCTAACAATGAGTTTTATTTTACTATTTCAACAGTAAAAATTAGTTCTATTTTAAAAAAATATTATTTTATTCATTTTGAAATGACAAAATGCTCTTGATGTTAAAAAGTACCAATTTTGCTGAGGCCCCTGACATTCAAATGGACAAGTTTATACTCTTTTCTTTCACTTTTATTGATTTATTTTTCTTACTATCAAAATAAAAATCGGATAGGCCAAAAAGAAAGGCTTTCTGTATTAGTAGTGTAAATAGTAGGACAATTAGCAGTATAATAAAAATTTTATATTTTCACAAGCCATGTATTCAGTTAACTTCTTGTCAATACCATATTGTATTTAAGTAATTCCATTTTGGTTTGAATAATAAGTACTGAATAGTGCATAGGCTATGGAATATAATTACATTTATGAAACACCTGCTGTAATACTAACATTTGTAGTTAAGGCATGTTTTGTAACTAGATTCCTTAATAAAAATAAACCTAGCAGAAAGGTATCTTTATATTACAAAATAATTTTATATTAAAACATACACAAATTATTGGCAGTAGTAATTTCTAAATTAAAATCTTAAATTCAGATTTGAAAATATAACTTCTGTCTCATCAAAGTTGTAATCTCCTTTTATTACCCCCATTCACATGTGTTCCTATTAATGTAAGGTAGGTACAATGTACAATCTACTTAGAAATTGCACACAGTAATGGCAATGCTCAGTGTACACATACACACTGTGTACAGCCCATCAGTCTTTACTGTAAATGTTAATTTAAAATGTAGCATTATCTAATTAGTTTTTACACAATTAAAGCAGGAATTTATATAGAAGAGCCTCTTAAATGCTCAAATACAGGTCAAATATAACCTGTGAAATATCTTTAACAAACAGCTATCTGTTCTTTCCTTTTGTTTCTAAAATTAAAGGTGGCAATAGTGGTCCCAAACAATACTTTAACAGTTATTTTACTAAACATTTTAAGCATATCATGATCAATAAATATTCTGTAAAGATCTGCTTATCTTTTGACTTGATTTCTTTTTTTCTGCATCACTCAATTATACATGAGCATTGGTCTGCAAAAGATCTGGAGGAACCGTATTTTGTTTCAGTACTCTTTACTAAAGAACATCATTAATCACAGTTTAATCTATTTCATAGACCAGTTTTATTCCACAAACCAGTAACACTTTAAAAGAGCTTACATGGAGACTGCATTTAAGTATCTCATGGGTAGGGGGCAGCTGTTTATTTTGATCCACTTTATTCTCTTAATAGTAATTGTAATAATTGTGATAATAAATTTTTTCACTGCATTTATGTTTTGGTTAAGTGAACAAAAAAATAACCATAAAAAGCTGAGAAGCATGGAGATAATGTATTAATTACTAGAAACATGTAAAAAGAATTTACACTGCAGTAGAACTACCAAATGGCAGGCTTTCAGAAACTTTAAAGAAACAGAAAAGTAAAACATGCTTTTCTAATCCCATCTAAATCACTGGTGCCAAATTCAACTGAATGAATGATATATTATGTAGGAGTTTGTTACTGCTGCATAATGTGAAGGGAAAAATATAAGAGTCCAGAAAGACTCTGATCTCCAAGGCTGCATGTGATGATGAGGTGTCATTTGAGAAGCAGGGGAAAACAGAAGGCCAAGCAGCAAGCAGTCACTCTGTACCCCCAAATACTCTTCAAGGCTATAAATTGCAAAGACTCAAATGTAAATCACTGGGAGGTAACAGACTAGTGGACTTGACTTGGGCATTTCTAAGTATGCTTATTAGGGTCTATGGTCATGATTCTCCCACCGATCCACTATTTGCAAACTATGCCTGTGAATAACTGTTATTACTTGTAGGGAGTCTAATTTAATTTCAGGAGGAAAAAACAAAACAAAACAACTAAAACCAAGTGTGAAAAAAAAATACAGGCACAAAACTAGGGGAAAATACTGATTCTGAGTAAGATGCAGTTACATATTGTTTTGACTGCAGGGTAAAGGTATTGACTGACTATGTTAAGTCTGGGACACTATGCTACAGGCAAAGATCTCAACAGACGCACCTTATCTCTGGAAAGAGGAAAAACCTCCCACCTCTTCTTCCCTCTAGTGCAAAAAGGCAACCAGCTTCTTTCTATGATATGTATACAAAGAACACTCCTTTTTCACTCAAATCAGGCAGATACCTACTTTAATTGGGTTTGTCTCACATCTATGACTTCTCACAGTCTGATGAATTCTCAATGCATGCAAAAGGTAGACGATGCATCTAGCATACCGCCCGCAGGAAAGCGCAGTGCACTGCTGCACTATTCCTACAAACAGCTTGTGAAAGTGATCCTGTTTCAGATGGCACAAAGAAAATAACTAATATATGCCCAAAGCACGATCTTCTAGGGCTAGGCCTAACCATGTCTCACTCAACTTACCTCTGACATGTCAGAAAAATATGGTATTTTTCCTGCCTTTTCTACCTTATAGTCTGTGCTGTACAGGATCTGTCCTGGTGTGACAATAACTCGATAACCTCAATATTTCTTTCCACATTCTCATACAACTCCTGATCATATAAATTCTGAACTCTTTAAGAGCTGCTAAATTAAATTCTGAACACTTGAAAACTTAAGAGTCTAACATTTAAGTGACTGATACAGTATGCAGCAGAAAAAAAAGCAATGAAGTAGCAATGAAGCCATCCAGATTTGCGTTCTGGACATCCTGTTTTTTCTGGGTTGTTCAAACAGCAAAGAGCACGCTAACTAACTCTTTGCCTGCTAACCTTAGAATATGGTTGGCTTTTTCCCCTGGTATTAGTTCTGAATTAATCAGTATGTCACCAAACCTGAGTATTAAGGACTCGAAGTCAAAGATAATCTTGGTTAGACCATAGAGTTACATGCTGTCAGCTTTCACTCTAGCTTACATGGGATAGGACTTGAACATGGAAATATATGGTACTTTATGGTATGCTATTTATTTTCCTTTTGTACTGATAAAAGAAGTATGCTTAAACAGTTGGAACAAAGTAAATGAAAAAATTAAACATCCCTTTGCACAAGACATTTGAAGACCTTTATCTTATTTTGACAAAGACAAGAATGTGTATTCTCCAACTTTTATGTGTTTAATGATCTTTTTTCATAAGCAGATAGGACCTTTTCTTAGTACTAGGACATGGAAAAATGGCAAAATCTACACATATCTACACATACCCTTAAATGAAAGAACAAGATCTTCAATTACAGTGCGAGATTTTTACTAACTCTTAAACGACTTGAATAAGATATGCATGGAGTCTAAACCAAAATCCATTCAATCCAAAAAGTATCTTTTTACTTGTTCACTCCAAAATATTTTAGAGTGAATGAAGCACACATAAATTGTAAGTGTACAGGAAAGTGTAATGCTAACTCTTGTCCCAAATCTCAGCGTGTTCACAGAAGTAACACTGATTTAAAAATAAATTAATGAGATCGAAAGCAGGCTTCATTAAAGTCACACTACAGTAAAATTTATGTTTTCTAAATCATCTTAGTATATTTCCAGAACTCTACTTTTATTCACTTAACAAGTTTTAAAGCTAATGACTAAACTAAGGATTAAAACTGATGATAGCCTAATTCATAAATCATAAATGCAGAACAGGGGTGACCATGCAGTATCTCGTTAAAAGCTGCTTTCTTACAAGAAAAAAATAAATTAGTTTGTCCCTCTGTTTCCTCTTTTTCTTTCAAGCTTTACTTTTATATGAATTTTTTTTGTCCTGATTTTTATCTATGGGGAGGAAAACAACAAAAAAATTTAACAATCGGATAGAATTAAAAACATGAGGAGAAATTGTTTTAAGACACTTCACCATTCCAATAGAAAAGGAATAGTAATGCTGCCCATTAAACTGAGAAAGCAAATCTTTTTGAAGAGGGGATGAAATAGGAAGCTAACTGATTTAATTCTTTTCAAGCATAAAATCAAAAGAAGATACACGAACATGGAATCATGTTTTTACTTGCAGCACTGCAACTGGCAGACCATTCATGACATCCTATGAATGCTATGCCAGTAGTATTCAGACACTTAGCACTGAGAACCTGCATCTTTCCCCATGTCTCATGAATGGTCCTGACAGAATTTCCCTTACATTTAAGAAAGGAGCAACAGTGAACCATAAAATTGTTGTGTGGTCAGAGAGAAAAGAAAGGAAACAATTAGAATCATAGAATCATAAGTTGGAAAAGACCTCTAAGATCATCGAGTCCAACCATCCACGTAACACCACCATGCCTACTAAATCATATCCTGAAATGCCACATCTACATATTTTTTTAACACCTCCAGGGAGGGGGACTCCACCTCCTTTCAGGTAGTTGTAGAGAGCAAGAAGGTCCCCCCTCAGCCTCCTCTTCTTCAGACTAAACAGCCCCAGTTCCTTCAGCCGCTCCTCATAAGACTTGTTCTCTAGACCCCTCACCAGCCTTGTTGCCCTTCTTTGGGCACATTCCAGCAACTCAATGTCTCAATATAAAGGAATATAAACACAGATAATTACCTACATAGTTGTCCAAAGTGGAAAAATTGGAAAGAGTAAAAAAAACCCTCAAACTTATTTGCATATCAGGTTTTTTTAAATTGTTATTTTCAAAATTTTATAGTAACTAAAATATTTATTTTAAGAAGATAATGCAAACAAAAGCACCGAGCTCACATACTGTAAAATGCTGGGAAAAAGTGGTCAAAGAACAAGAGAAATATAGTAAAAGTAATGTATTAACCTGAGAACCAGAAAAAAAGTCTACAGTTAGTCTATGGGGTATAGGTTAATTCTGCTTAGTGTTTAGCCATGAAATTAAGTATTTCAGCTGAAGAGTAGGAGGAAAGTTTACCTCTGAAGTGCTGGAACTTCTAATGGAGTTCTCTCATTTGAACAGGGGAATAATTCTCCCTAGCCCTTTCTAGATGTTATCTAAAACATTATTTATTACGTGCTGTCCACAGTGTGCCAAAGGCAACTTGTAATCAAAAAAGGAACTCTCTCTTCTTGTTAAATTGAAACAAAAATATCACTTCATATAGGTATGAATTTACAATCAATAAAATTATCTACAAATGTGAAATGTAAGGGTTTTCTCACACTAGAAAGGGAAGTGTTTTTCTAACTAATGTAGGCACTTTCACTCAACCTTGTTACAATGCATAATGTTCAATGGGGAGTCAAAATTGTTACTGGCTAAGTCTATGATAGCAATAGCAAAACCTAAACAGAAAATAACTCTTAATATGAAGCTGAATAACTATTAAACCTGAAGATGAAAGTCCTTGCTGAGACTTAACCAAAAAGATATGCTATGTTGAGAAATTACGTGAAGAATTTTTCTGTAGGTAGCAAAAGTGTACCATAAGTTTGGGGATCTTCTAAAAAAAGCCAGCAAAATACAGGGACTATTTCTTCAACTCTATTCTCCTAAACATCATTATGAGGTTCTTAGAATTATCATATAGTTCTGAACACCACTGCCAACCAAACCTAGTTTCCTTCTCATGCATCTAATTGTGAATTAAAAAAATGGCTTGATCACATAATCAGAAGAATTTATTCATTTGATATATTAATAATTTATCATATTTGTGGTCTTCATGTACTTATAATTTTAGAATCTGGTGTAGTAAATTCTTCAGTGACAGGTCCATATGAAACATTGTCTATTACATGAAGTCTCTTTCAAATAGCATACTACTTTTGTGCACGGAACTCCGATATCCTCTTCTGGATGTAAATAAAATGGTTGTATTTATCAATGACCAATCTGACAAGCTGAGAAAAGGTAAAATTTTTATCTCACAGAGAACTACCATGGCAAATATTCTAAACAATCAAATTAAAGTAATAACAGGTTTTTAATTCTACAGCACCTTTTATCACAATGCTAAATAACCTTATATTGATTTTGCTTTTAAAAACATGGTACTGAGATTTGGAAAGATCAAGTGACTTATCCAGCATCAGTCAATCTGCAACAGACCTAAAAAGAAAACTAATTTCTCAACACCACTGTAAGAAATTACATTAGAATTAGGGAATTAAAATTAGACGAATACTGCAGTTAAAATATCAGAGACAGAATATCTTAACCCTCACATCAAATTGTCAAAGCCAAATAGAGACTGCATCATCTCGATAGCCTATGCAGGCTATCTAGTATCCTGGGTTCATCATTAAAACTCACTATTATACTTTAAGATTAATCTACTGATAAAAACTTTATCACTTGAGTTGGATATTATACATATTTTAAAATTCCATGTCCTAACAATAACAGAAGACTAAAACAAAGCTTTCTTTCCTATTTCTTTTTCCATCTCCCACAACAAATTATATATTAAATAGAAGATATGAGTTCATCAACCCTTTAAAAGCTGTCAGTATGCTTTACAGATCGCCTCTATTTTCAGATTCTACCTCTCTATCAGAAATGAAAATATTATACTTCTGCAAGTCATTCTACATGCAGGGATAAGACTGTTCTTTAAAGTCAGAAAAAGTGAGGCCACCTACATCAATCACTACAATTTAGAGAAATCAATTAATCCCCCAACCTGTAGTTATATGTGAACTATTTTAGCCCATTGCAAGCTCTGGATCTTGCATAAAAGAGACAATACAAGTCAAAAGTACAAATTCCTAATACCAAGACTGTAACAGCCACACAGTTTTGCTGTGCCTGCTGGATACAGGCAGTACCAAGAAAACTGGCTCAGTCCCATCATGTAAAAAGGTTGAAAAGTATTATTTATTACAGATATTGCAGCAACCAAATGACATAGATATGATCAAAAAAACTGTAAACCTTGGGGACCGAACGGACAATGCTACACCTACCTGCACTCCCACAAAATTTCTATTACACTATACTAAATTATAAAATAAGAGTTTCAGATGCAGGAACAAAGAAGGAAAATAGAAGGTATAACTGTAAAAAATGCAAACGCCATAGGAAAAAATAGTGTATTTAAACCAGGAAAAATAAAAAGTTTACAGAGTAAGTTAATGACACAAAGTTTGTGATGATAATCCTATTAAGTTACTGAGCTTAAGCCTATCTAAATTATAAGGAAACCCCTTAAAGGGGGACTCCTACCCATCACTCTCCTGATTCACCTGTAAGTTAGAATGTGTGTTTTGCCTTTTATTCTCTTACAGAGAGTAGTAAAGGTCAGCAGTGGTATGAATCTCATGAAAAAATGGACAACTGGAGAAGGAAGCATGCAATGGTTTGCAACTGCACTTACAGGTGTACACCAAACAGACAAAGGAGAAACACAAAGCTTAGGTTTATATCAGTCATGCTTCTCCCTCTATAATAGTAGTAACATCAGTAAAGCAGGCAGATAAGAAGAAAAAAATAATCTTGTAAACAAAAGAAAATATGTAAACAGTTTATAGAAGTACTTGTCTGTCTAAAGTCACTTAACTTTTAAAATAAGTATTAAAACTTGTACCCTTACAAGGTACCACAGAGGAACAGCAAGCATGTTTTATATGACGTTTATGGTGTTATTCATCAATTTTGAGATTGAATTCCTGCTTGAAGTGTACTGTGGAAAAGTAAAATCAATTTCCTCCTGGTAAATAAAAGTAAAGCTATATTCTGCCAGCTCCAGGGGCATCAGCAGAACATTTTTGCTACTGTAGCTATATGTCTGCCAGTGTTCTGCTACAAACAAAGTTGACAAAGTTCATGAGTGGGTAACATAGAAGCTCTCAGTCTAAAAGTACAGAAAAATTGAGTTCTTTTCAGTGACAGGCAGACAGAAAGGAAGAAAAAAAAAAAGTTCTTTGAAATGTCCCTAATCCTACTGCCTCTTTGGTTCTTTCTTCCTTGGAAAGTTTGCAGTGTACCAATTTTCAATGCGAACAAAGGCCCAAGGAAGTTCTACTGAAAAAATAAACAAGACATTTACAACAATAACATTGATAGATGTATATCTTCCTGGAACAAAGAACTGAAGAAAAAAACACTTCCAACGTTGGGGTCTCTGTTGCGTCCACAGCAGTTCAGTATAACACAACACATCACAGTTCTGAAGGAACTGTTTTCTTCCACTATGTAAGACATTTTAGAGACTATCCTCTTTTCGAGACTCATAAAACAATTCAACAAAAGCTGAAATCGCCATACAAAGGAGTTATGATCTCATCTGAATGGAGGCTAAGTGAGTCATTAAAAGGAAGACATAATACAAGCCAGATTTCCTGCCCAGCTTCCTCTGACCTCTGTTGGCAGAGATATTCTTCTCTTGTTGTAAAAAGCGTGCCTAGAAACTGTTCTGCTCACTATGCAGGCTCTGTCAGGAGAATACAACTGACATGCTTGTACAGCCGGAAGGATCACAATCAGGTATGCTCATTAACACACATACTTGACAGTTCTCTAATTGCAATGACTTACAGGGAGTCCTCCAACCCAGTTGAAAAATCACACTTTAACAGCAACCAAGCATTAAGTATTGCTTAAATCTTGCTTAATCCTGGCTAATCTTTAATACAAAATTTTGTCTTGTCATGATTAAAATATTATAGAAAATTAAATGTTCTTAAGCCTGATGTGCTACTATACCCACACAACAGTGTGTGCTGCGAATATATCTTGCACCTTAGCACTAAATTTCCTGACATCCATCCAGTTAAGTAAGCTCTTTCCTGTTATCCTAATATAAGATCTTGTGACAAACACATACCTGAACAGTTATTTTCTACTGAGAATCATCTTACACAGCCATATATCAAAACAAATATTTGTTGTTGTTCTCTAATACTCTCCTGTTGGGTACTTAGATGACTACTGATAGGTTTGAGATTACTGTGTTGGAACCTATTTTCGTGTGACAGCCGCAGTGCAGATACTTGTCGATACACTGGTGCTGAATGCTAATCACCACTACAGTCTGGGAACAATTGCTGGCTATGTCACTTATCACTAGAATGAATGGAAAGGCCTTAATTGCCTTATGATGTGCTTTGTGCTTCCTGCTGGAATGGCTAGACACCACTAGGAAATACTAGGAGGGATAAAATAATTATAAACCAGTGGGAATTTCAAGTGTTAATGATAAAAGCAGTTCCAAAAGTCACTTAAGGAACTCATTACTCTTCGTCATATATACAGTTTTAATGCTGTTCAAAAGAGATCTTGATTATTTGTATGAGAACTGAATTGAACACAGGCTATGAATAAGACGCATTAAAACATGTAATGTGGGATATAGGGAGGACACAAAGCATACAATTCCCTTAGTTTGTATATTCAGCTCCGTCACTTGACAGTATTCAAACAGCACAACTTTCTAAAAATATAAGTATTTTAGCTATTAAAATGTTGTTTAAAGTTTATACACTACACTATAATTTTGCTAATTCAAAGTTATAGAACAGATGCAAAGTAGGTACTTCTCTGATGCTAATTAAACAGGATGCTCACACAGTATTTCCTGTAAATAAAAAATTCTTCGTTTTTCTCCAAATACTGATCATCAGGGTATATTTCTAATCAAAACAAAAAAAAGTGGGGAAAAAAGACACAGAAAAGAAAAATAGTACGAAAAAAGATCTGTGCGCTCAACATTTTCAAAACCTTCTAATTAAAATACACAAAATACTAAAATTAAGAGGGAGAGAATAAAGGCTGAACAGAGTGTTCACAAAATATCCCTAGCTGTTGGCAAAGATTTTATCTTTGTCATTTAATGATGATGAAGCCAAATAACTGTTGCTGGAATGTAAGTAGGCTGATGAAGAAAACTTTCAAAACAAAATGAGGGATAACGCAATTTATATTTTTCGTAGTAGTTCTTCTGTCTGTACAATTTCTCTTTGAATTTCATTACTTTCTATATTAGATGTCCCTTTCAGCAGATAGTCATGTATTGACCAAAGATATATTGCTTTAATATGCTTGTGTTGTGTTGTATGTTAAATTGCTTGTTCATACAGCCAGCAAGTTCTAAGCAGTTCACAAACTAGCAGAGGATTAGTAATTAATAACAATGCTAACTTCCAGGGGAAACTGGCTAGTTGTGAAGAAAACTTTTCTGGTATTTGATCCAATTTGTTCAAGACCCGACAGAAGCATTCAGCTAACTTAAATAAAGAGATTGTATGTTAAAAACTGTTAGCACTTACTGAATACTTACATTATTTGAACACAAAGTACATTAAGTTTAACGGTACATTAAAAAAAAATACAGTATCTATTAAGCACAAATCAGTTCTAAAAAGCATGGTATGAAGTAACTTTAACAATTTTCATAGGGAAGGCCAAAAGATACACAGTATGATGATTTGTGGACATAATGAAGTGGACGTATTTTTTTCCAGTTAAAAGAAAAATAAACAAGTGTAATTAAAATACTGCTAAAAGCACAGTTTATGCATTTAAAATTATGAATTAAACTTATTAGATTTGTTCAGTATGGTTTTAGAGAGACTTAATTTTACTTCCTTCTTCATCAATAGATTTTAATTTCAAATCTAATTTTTTATTACATTCACTATTTAAATAATAGTGTATTATGTTCCTGTCCACAAACACATTTCAAAATTGTTGAAGCAAATAAAGAAAGAAAGAAATCTGTTTGCCATTCCTAGGTTTATATCCAGCTAATTAAGCATGGCTTTAGGAGTAATTCCATAATAATTTATAAATTACCCAGGAAGTAAATACGTGTGTGCATATATACATAAACATATATATACCAAGAGTTACTCTGTCTACAAACACATCAGCGTGTATCCTTTCTATTTAATCAAATCAAATTTAAAAAAGACTATTTTACAAGATACTTTGCTTTAATCAGAAATTTAAAGACAACAAAACAAATTAAAAGAAGAAAAAAGTTTTCCATTCAATTTACCAATTTCTAACAAGAGTTAGATATCTATGGTTATGGGTGTATATATGTGAATGAACGAATAAATCCTTAACCCACCATATCTTTTTCTCCAGTTTGCAAGCTGTCACCCGTGAAAAGTATGGTGTAGATGGTAGGATGATACTGTACCTGATTGGCTCTGGAGGTGGTCATGGGATCAGATGGAGAGGACTTGGTGGTAGTTGGGGAAGATGGCAATGTCTGGGAACAAAGCAGTTCAGGAGCAAATCAACCTTTACAAGCCTTAGACTGAACAGTTAAAAAAATAAATAAACCAACAAAAGTAACGTAACTAGAAAATTAAAATAAATAAAAATGCCTAAGACAAAAATCTTTCTCCTACTCATTGAAACTTAATGGAATTTAAAGTCAATTGGATAAATAATGCATGTAAATATGCATGCTTATGCATGTAAAAACAAATTCATGACTTGAAATCAAGATGGCGAACTCACAGAAATACTCCAAAATACACTGACCATATGAGGAATATACTCTTTCCTCTCTCCTCCTCTCGGGAAAAATGAAGACTATAGTAAACACAAATTCCAGCAAGTTCAATGAGCATACTAGAAACAGCTATCAGTCTACAAACAAACAGGGCCAATGTCCGAAAGAAGTTAGAGACATTTATGTTGGCACCTTATAATGCACCATTCTATAGCACAGACTATAGCCAGCAAACTGTGTTCTGTATCTTACAACAATTAAACTGAAGCTACTGAATTTTTAGTAACTGCTAAAATATTCATTGATCTTTTTTAACCAAGAGGCAGGTGAAAAAATGTAAACATCAATCTCACGATGGATGAACATGCAACTAATACCTTCACAACAAATTACTACAATATATTTATGATTAGCTTTAAAAATGTTCATTTAGTTGAGCAAAGGTTAGTAAGTTATCATCAGACCTGCGTTCAAAATAAACACAAAAAAGAATTAAGAGTCATATTTATTGATCATGTTTTCTAAATAACATACATATGCTTAACATTAATTCTTGAACATATCAAAAAAGCACTGCTCTGTTTAAAATTTTTATATACACATTTCTCTTTTTGAAGTATTAGATCCTGACAGAATAACTCTTCCTTCCTTTTTATAAATGTAGTGAAAATGTAAAATTCCAATTTTCAAAACATAACATACAATACTTATTCAAAGCATGGTTTTTCACATCTTTGTAATATATAAATATTAAAAAATATCCAAAATTACACTAGTTTTACTTTAAGAAATACGATGTTAAAATGCTATACAATGTGATTTATCATATGGTCATATAATTACTAAACAGAACTATTTAGAAATAAATGAAGCAAAATTTCACACTTTCAGCAGTTCTGTTACTTACAATCATTGACAGTCCCTCATAAAATAGGCATACATGCTTTTGCACTAAAACTCTTAATGCATATGAGAAAGCTGGGACACTGTGAATGCATAAAGTTGTGTATTAGCAAAATATGGGCTTGTACATATGCACACACAAATATTTCAGCTGTATGTTAAGCAATATGAAGATCCATTTTTTTCACAGTTTGTACATAAACAAGCAGCCAAAACAGCAAAAAACTATCTTAAGAAACAGATCCTTATTTTGTGTTTCCAACTTGTAACTCATGCTATAAAATAATAAAACCAAAAATAAAACATATACAGCTTAAGCATCAACTGGGACTCTTTCAAGAGGCTTAAGTGAAAAATACTACCATGTATAGGGCATTATAAAAAATATGTAGCTTGGCAAAATGTTATTGGTCATCAGATGCTCTACATTGTTAAAATGAAGACAATTATAAAGGATTCTCCCATGTCTTTCTATACAGAACATAGGTTTAATCGCAAGGGGCTAGAATTATTTAGAAAAACAAATGTCAGAATTCACGATAGTACAATGTTAACCCCATTCAATTATAGAATTCCACTTCTGATTTTAGTGGGATGATGTAGTATCTCTGTTACCAAAGTCTTAAATTGCCATGAACTTATTTTTATCGTTTAAGCTTAAACTAACGAGAAAAACAAAAACAAATACCAAAAACACCCCCAACCAAACAGAATGGAGGACTGTAACTTATCCTGACAGGTTATCTTTAGTATAGCTACATACATTAAACTCTTATCCTGAGCTAAAAAAAATATTAAAATTGTTACTATTCTCCAGCAAAACTCTGAAAACATATTTTGACTAAACATTTCACACATCTGACACTTTGCGTGATCAACACCACTGCTAATGAGTGCATACTGTGTTGTATATTGTTTTGGTATGCTAGGCTAATTAACAAAAGGAAAAACACTTCGTTCTTCACAGGTGTTATTGTATCTAACTAGTGGATTTATAAGAAAATATGTAGAACATTTCAACACTGAATAATTACTTCATCACTTATACCACGAGTAATTTAAAAAACTGGAAGCACCTCAGTTTTCAATTCATATCAATCTTCCTAAAGCACAGAAACATATGGCTGCAATGAAAAAGGAGTGATGTTAATAATTTCAGGTGATTATTGAACTGTAAAGTCCATTAAGTAGAAGCATTTCACTATACCATTTTAGCAAAAGCTTGTTTAAAATACAATAGAAAAAAGGCAAAAACATTTAAAAGCAAAGCAACTGTATTAACAAACAAGAATTAAGTACAGGTATACACATTTTTTTCTAAATATACATACCAATTACAAAATGCTGAATATACCAATAAGGATTTTTGTTTTGTGTTTTTGTGTTTTTTCTTTGTATTTCATGTTGGTTTTGTTTGAGCCTTAATCTCTCTTACTTTGTTTATGGGCATAACTGCTTTTCTTTTTTTATATATATCTATACATATATACACACACAAAGTATATCTATATAAAAAAAAGAACTGACAGTCTTTTGTAAAAATTCATCCCTTTTCATGCTTGTGTATAATTCTGGAGACACATTAATTTATGGAGACACACCTATTTATTTCTTCAATATTAAAGTAACACAAAGTAATTTCTCAAAAATAAAAATAAGAAACACAGGCTTTTGCGTTTTGTATTGAATTTCCACTGGCTGATAAGTAATTTATTGATCCACTCTAAACTGCTTTGCAAGAACTTTTAAGCAAAATTACTTCTTAAAGAAAGTTGGACAGAGCTCAATAATTCTGATTTATTATGCAGCATAGAATAATTTTTTAAAAATTTGGCAAGTGTTTTGCATTAGGCAAGCGCTTGAATTTAGTAGTTATTAGGCTTCTGGGAATGTGATGTATAAAATGATTAGAAGTCATAACATAAATTTACATTACAGAGTTTTAATTTTTGAGATGAAACATGCGCACTGTAATTGAAGCTTTCCTGAAATTGCAGGTTGACTGCTGGCAAGGTTATAGAAAACAGCCAGTCAGAATTTCTACCACACACCACTTCTAAGACTCATAGGGGTTTTAACATCTGTATCTTGAATAGTATAGTCCAAGCCATGGTGAAACTGATGTTCTCTGTTTTCTCAGACACTATCTCCTTTCCTATTACTTACAAAAAATGAATGGAAGACTATATTTACAGGAAAGAGAGTATTGTTTACTTTTACTTTAAGCTTCTAGAACAGATATTTGAGAAAACCAATGTTAACAAATAAAACAGGAGCTTAATTTTACAAATAAAAATCTGTTTGAGCTATATTTGAGTTGTAGTATTTTCGGAAAGTGAAGAAAATATTTCTTCCTTGTGTTGCTCACAAGAATTGATTTTACAGTGAGAGACTGCTCTCAGGCTGCAGAACACACTAAAGGGTGCAGAAAGATGGTCAAAGCATCTCACTTCCATGCTTCGTATTTTTGAGTAACAGGGTGAAGATATAGCTGTATGACTACAGTATAGAATACACATACTCCATCTGCATAGTGTTCCAAAAGGTCTCTGAGCCCTCTTTCAATGACTTCACAAATTGTCTACTGCAGAGTGATGTATAAATGGCAAAAGTCATACCCTTACATATAGATACTAAAAAAAAAAAAATCAATACGTATACCCTAGATAATAAATATTGTACTGAGACAGTTAATTCTCAGTACCTATTAGTATATTTATATACAGAAGAGTAGAAAAGGCAGAAAATGAAATACAACTTGAAAACAGGGTTAGAGACATGAAAGCATATAAAGAACATCAGTTAAATGTGAAGACGAAACTGCATTTACAGCTTACCAGTTTCTAATTTCTCACTACAGGGCTTGCCAAACAAAGGAAATCTTGGTAATAATATTACTTACATTAAATTACTAATAATACAAAGCTAATACTGAGTTTCAGTTTTGCATATATTAATATTGGTGCTTTTAAAAACTAATTTGCTTAAGCCAATATTTTAATGCACTTCAGGAAAAGGTATCTTTTTTGAGTTGTATTAAACAGCTGAATACCTTCTGCAGCTAAAATGAGAAACAGAGAACACTGCAAGGCTCCATTGTGTTGAACAACGTAAAAGACTGTCTTACTAGACTTTCAACAGTACCAGAGATGAGCCTTTCTAAACAGACCACTAGCTTTGCTAAGCATACTGAGTCTTCTTTTCATCTGCTGTGAACTCCTTTAATATGTAACTTTGGCAAATGATTCTTATCTCAGTGATGACTGCATAAACACATAACAAATTTTAAAAAAATTTGAAAAGAAATAATCAAGGATTAATAATTTATTTACAATTGTAAATCCAGATTGTAGAAAGGCTACTTTAATGACTTCAATGATGTAATTTTACTTGCTACCTTTTCACTTCTGTAAAGAACAAATAAAATAAATATATTCTGATGATACTTCATCCTCTTTGTATTTAGTTTTCCTTTTGTGTAAGAGGATACACAGGGCATAGGGTAATACAGAAAGACTAAGAAAGCCAGCAAATATAGATGGAACGCTTACTTAGAGGTCTTTATAGAGGTAATTTATCTGCATTTATGAACTCTTGGGAACCTGTATTTGAAAAAGGAAAAAAGTGTGGTAAGTATGATGTAAAAGAACAATTATCCTGTGCTCTGTCGGGACACGAAGGGGTAAGGAACTTAAAGCGAAACAGCAGGTGCCATTTGGATCATCAGAGCAAGTCTCGATGGAGGGAATGATTTAGGATGAAGACTACAGTAAAATGGGCAAAGAAGAATCAGGACCTTCCTTTTTCTCCAAATTTGTCACAGTAACACAGAACTACTGCAAGATCTGGTGGTGTTATATAGAAATACCAGAAAACTAAAGTAACCAGACACAGGAATCAAAACACATGAGAAGATATGGGTCTAAGATTTGTGTTAAAAAACCTCAAGTCCTAGAAGGACAGAAAATGTCACCTTTTGATTATGGGCTACTTTGAGATTTGGAAATATGCCACCAAAACTACAAAGCCATTCGAAAGTGTGAGATAACGTCACACTTTTCTTAAAAATCTGAACACTGCTGAAAATTTCTGCAATGTTGAATGCTGCTGTTCATCCCCCAACAAAATCTTCTATTTGCATTCAACTTTTGAAGCACACACAATGAAGAGTTAATCATCAGATACAGAGTTAACTGTGTTCATAAAGCATTGTTTCGTGTACATACTGAGATTATATCCAGCACCGGTGAAATGAAACAGAAAATTAAAACAGTGATCTGGCACCAGAATTAAGTCAAGAGTACATGAGGGACAGGATATAGTATACACATTTTTATGGAATGATAAACTTGCCATGGGATCTAATGTATAGAACTCTCTAGTAAATAATGGAAATTTCTTTGTTTGTTTGTTCTTTTTTTTTCTGTCCTCACGACTTGTAAACTTTTCTGCGTATCTTATTATTCATTGCAGAATGGTAACTGGTGCAATTCTTCACCTGTGTTCAAAAGTAAGAAAAGTTTATGAGATATTGTTGACTAGGATGAAGAGACACAGTGATCTACAAAAATACTTCTCATCATTTACCTCATACGAAAAATGTAGAGTTATTTTCTCATATTCTGGAGTTTAGGTTCATGCAGGTAACAAACTGTTGCCTTACATGGATAATAAAAACAAGAAAGGCTCATCAGAAAGGAGAGGCATTTTAAGAAACCACTGAATGTTTCTTAAGGAAGGAAGGACTTGGGAGTGTTGGTTGACGAGAAACTCAACATGACCCAGAAATATGCATTCGCAGCCTAGAAGGTCAACTGTATCTTGGGCTGCATCAAAAGAAGTGTGGCCAGCAGGTTGAGGGAGGTGATTCTGCCCCTCTGCTCTGCTCTGGTGAGACCCCACCCGGAGTCCTGTGTCCAGCTCTGGGGTCCCCAGCATATGGAAGAGATGGACCTGCTTGAGCAGCTCCAGAGTAGGGCCACGAAGCTGATCAGAGGGCTGGAACACCTCTCCCGTGAGGACAGACTGAGAGAGCTGGGGTTGTTTAGCCTAAAGAAAAGAAGGCTCTGGTGAGACCTTATAGTGGCCTTCCAGTACTTAAAGGGGGTCTATAGGAAAGATGGGTCTCTGGTGCAACCTCACCGGAGTCCTAAGTCCGGCTCTGGAGCCCTCAACATAGGAAAGACATGGACCTGTTGGAGCGGGCCCAGAGGAGGCCACAAAAATGATCACAGAGGTGGAACACCTCTACTGCAAGGAAAGGCTGAGAGAGTTGGGGATGCTCAGCCCGGAGAAGAGAAGGCTCCAGGAAGAGCTTGTAGCAGCCTTCCAGTACCTTAAGGGGGCCTACGAGAAAGTTGGAGAAGGACTTTTTACAAGTGCCTGTACTGACAGGACAAGGGGTAATGGCTTTAAACTAAAAGAGGGTAGACTTAGATTAGATATAAGAAAGAAATTATTCACTATGAGGGTTGAGAGGCACTGAAACATGTTGCTTAGAGAAGTTGTGGATGCCCCCTCCCTCGAAGTGTTCAAGGCCAGGTTAGATGGGGTTTTGAACAAACTGGTCTAGTGGAAGGCATCCCTGCCCGTGACAGTGAGGTTGGAACTAGATGATCTTTAAGCTCACTTCCAACCCAAACCATTCTGTGATTCTGTCAAGTCTACCGAGTCTTTACAGTCTGAAGAACTCATATCCCATATCAAAAAATAAAATCCTCCATTTAAGCCAATATTTTCAGATCTGAATTCTTAAACTCAGGTTCTATTTAAGCACTTCAAAGTAAAACTTTTTATTTAAAAACAATGAACTTATCAATTTTTGTTGTTGTTGTTGATCAGCATTTCTGAAATAAAAGTAGTCATTTTCACTAGAAGAGTATGTATTTACAAACCTGAGTTCAGACATTCAGTTTTGTAGATTTTGAACACAATATCTGTGACCATGATTAATGAACAGAAGTTAATGACTGATGAGAAGTTAATTATCTATTGAAGAAGCTGAAATGAAACTGGGTCTAACGACAACATTAATTGGAAGTTCTGCATGTAAACGTTTTATTTCAGATTTTCAAGGAAAAAAAGCGTTTTGTCCACTCTTCGATAGCTAAACATTTCATAGAATCAAAGAATGATTCAGGTCAGAAGGGATCTCAGAAGGCCAAACAGTGCAAACTCCTGCTTAAAGCAGAGTTAGCTATAAGATCACACACCTTTCCTTCTACATAATGTACAGTCCTCCAATGGCCATCTCTGATTCCATGTCCTTCCTGGACAGGCTGCTATAACACCTGCTACCTGTAGAACAACTGAAAGCTGGAAGGAAAATTCAACTAGCACACAAACAAGCTACACTAGTTTCTGCAGAAGGTGATGTGATAAGACCATACTATGCAGCCTTTTCCATTGTTCATAGGAGCTGGTATTAATTTAGAGGTGAAATTTAAAGCTTTGTATGTTAATTACAAAGATTAAACAGCTCAGGCTCCCAATCACTTTATAAAAACTGTATTATGTTCCCCTGAGTTACAATATGGTCTGAAAGAATTGGTGTGACACTTCAACTAATAAAGAAATAACAGGAAGGTTAGATGCTTGTAGCAGTTTCTAGGAAGTGAAAAGGGCACAGGAAATGGTTATTGTCAAATGATACCTAGAAACAGCAGATGGTTGGCATCTATGAAGAGACTGCCTATATTACATAGAGATAAAAGATGAAAACATTTGTCAATTAGATATCTATCATCAGACCTGTTTGGAGGAGACAACTACCTGATATTTACTAAGTCCACAGGATTAGGAAACGTGGAAAAATGAAGCGGAGAAGGCTCAGAAAGAACCAGACAGACTTGTTTGCAAATTTGCTGAAGCTGAAAAAGCTGAAGTTAGCAGAACGTTTGGATACCGACTTCCATTAGTAAGGAGAAATGCCAGGCCAGACAGTCTCCGTGTATGCCCATGCCTCTCCTGAAGACAGAAAGTGCTGAAACTCAAGCAGTCAAAGGGTTTACCTACTGTCTTTCTTTATTGAAACTGTAGCCAGAAGAAATTTCCTTTCTTGGCTCGCTGCTCTAAGACAAGCGTCAGTAAAGCAGCCCAGGGCAAAGAAATGACAACAGAGAAATGAGAGCTGCATCCTCAATTAGACGTGTGTGGTATTACAAGGCTTCAACTTCAGCTATGTTCATTCATGGAGAGAAAAAAACCTTTGCTTTTTGGCAGAAATGGCTAGAAAACCAACAGAAAGTTCCTGATGAGGGTAAAATATATTATTTCAAACCAATTCTCGACCTCAAATGCTAAGTCTACTTTCTTCAGCCTGCAACATAATACTTTGGGTGCCAAAGTTCTTGGTAATACTCTAACACAGGAAGAACCATGTAATAGTTTACGTAAAAGAAGAACTTGTAATTCGTAAGACATTTTTTTGTCAAGTTCAAAATGACTTGTATTGTACGTTATCCTGAACATTTTAATAGACTTGTGACCTGCATGCTATTAAAAAAAAATTAGCAACACTGGAGTTCTAGATCACTATCATCTGTTATAAAATATTATTCTTTTGATTTCTTAAATATGGGTATTATTTTGTTCATTAAGACACAGGGTATTCTGACACTGGAGGATAGATTACTTCACTGCAAACTCCATCTAAGAACTAAGCTAACAATTTCACTTCTTGGTAAAAAATAATGGGTTTTAGATTTATTGAATCAATATTTATAGTGTATGAATTTATCATGAATAGATGTTGCTTCATTAAAAGAGAAATTAAACAATTCATTGTGATTAAAACTGCTCAGCATATGCATATCTCCAAATATTTGCAGTCATATTACTATGCACCTGTATGTATACAGGTAATTCATCAAAATTTTAAGATGTAGATTCAGTCACTAAATAACAGTCTTGTAAGTTATACGTTGTATTTAGTTCGTGCCTTAACTTCACTAGCAGTAGTTCTGTTTGCTAATCCATCCTTCCAGAATTTAATTTACATTCCAAAAATGGAATCGTGTTTAAAAAAAAACAACAAACAACAAACCCCAAACCAACCAACCAAACTAAAAAAAAAAAAAGCAAATTGGAAAAAAAAAAACCCTCAACAACTTCACATATAAGTTTTCTGGAGAAGTATTGTGGACAAGCTATATCAGTTTCAGATACAAGACAGGAATTATTTAGGCATGTCACTAAACAGCTCTGTAATCTAGTTTTTCAGGATCTGACTGACTTATCTAAAAATTAGCTTCATTTCACTGCAAAGTGGAAAAACACTTTTCATTGTAATCGAGAACGCTCATTTCCCATTGGGTTAAGAAGCATTGACATAAAATCTAAAATTTTATGAGCAGAAAAGCCATTCAAAATACAGATATTTTCCTTTTTTTCTATCTCAGTTATAATGATTTTCATGTCTAATAATTGAGAAATTAATCTTATAAAATTTGGACTTTTCTTTTTAGGATGTTCTTATAAATTATCTAGAGTATTTTTTCCGTAAAAGTATTGCACATAAACAGAAAAAAAATCATAACTGTAAATATTAGAAATCATATACAATGATTTATGCACAGTTTCATCCACCTAAGGCAGTCTGATCATTCCAAACTCATCCTGTTAAAACACATCTTCACATAAGCATTCTGTTATGTCACTACATACAAAGTAAAGTAATTGTATACAGTTACCAAATTACTTTATAGGACATTGAATCTTGCTCGTGTAGAAGGACGAAACAATCTTTTCCCATATAGGACAGGTGAGAAACTAAAATCTATCCTATACAGGATAGAGAGACAAGAAAAAAATGTACTCATATTCACTCATTTCTTTCTTCATCTTTTTCTTGTCAATACAATGGAAGATAAATTGAAATCCTGTATGACACATATTTCACTCTCCTTACAGGGCAATTTTTTAAAAAATTAAAATTGTTCTGGAAAATGTAATGAACTAAGACATATTAGACCAATAATACTTTGCAAATATATTTTGCATTACCCATAGGTTTTGAAAGAAGTCAGTGTAAAACAGGCAAAAAGGTGCCAAAAATAACATAAAATGAAATTGTAGAAAACTTCCCAAGTAAATTATCTTTATATTTTGAATTCTTACAGGTAAGATTTTAAAGTATCTAATATAGGGCCTAAAAAAACAATTAACATTTTTATTTTATATACACAAAAGTAGGAAACATTCAGTTAATCTGTGATTTTTAGTAACGCTAAAGATTTACAAAGAGGTTCATCATTAAGACTAAAATTCAGTGATCTTTAACTAAAACCTAGAAGTGTATTATCACCTTATACAGTAAAGAAAAGTTTATGAAAGAAACACATTAGAGTGTGGCACTGAAACTTATAAAACACTGCCTAATAGAACTGCTGAGAAACATGGAACATACAAGTACAAGGAAAAAGAGGAGCAGCAAATCACTAAAGGGTAAAATAACTTTTTCTTAAAGAACATGTTATGCTGACCCCTCGCAGCCTTAAAGTTTTATGACTTCTAAGGAGCTGCTGTGACACTCTATTCCCAACCAAAAACTCACTTGTTTGATGCGGTCTGGATTAACAGTGGTCTGAGGCTGTAGAATGCTGACAGGCTCTGTCTTGGCCACATTTTGAGGCATTTCTCGAATCTTCTCTGCAATGAAGCCATGAACTGCATTTAGTGCTTCAACTGTTCCCTGGATCAGACACACCCGCTCTGTAGTACCTGCAAATACCAACAGTTGATCTGAATAAAGTAGATTCTTCAAGATGTCACAAACTGCTTCAATTATGGCATAATGATGCCACTCAAAGACAACCTTGCAAAACCAACTAGCAATACCTCCATAAACATACAAACCAAAGGAGAGATTTCCAAAAGGTAACATATTAATGATCTGAAGATGTTTGAAACAACTCCTATTTGTGTAGATCCTACAAACACGTAACTTTCCAAGCCAATATGGATAATGTAAGTTGGG
>Ga0065711_1032224_pt1 | contig 27751 bp, 13 predicted proteins | sample Hoacrofraction12_FD_59098 | JGI IMG/M metagenome (GOLD analysis project Ga0065711, IMG submission 59098) | Hoatzin crop microbial communities from Cojedes, Venezuela - Epithelial fraction 12 v2 (version 2) | ecosystem: Host-associated > Birds > Digestive system > Esophagus > Crop | place...
AAAAAAAAAAAAAAAAAAAAATAGTTCTGCAGCCACAGAGACTTCTTAGCTATGTTCCATGTGCTCATTTCCAGTAACATCACACCAGATGATGCTACCAAGACATAACGATGAGTTCCTATGGACATATTTTATCTTGCAGTGCTATAAGCAACACGGAATTGAGACCAAACCTTCTGAAGGAGCCAAATCCTGTCTGCATCTACCTTGGTCATCAGGATGTTCCCACCAGTTACTCTAAGCATCTATAGACACTTGGACATTAAGAAATCATCTGCTTGGCTGCCTTACTGAGCTGTAGTAAGGAAACTTCCTTGTTTTTTTCCCTCCAGAAATGTTAAGTGCTGGAGGGATTCAAAAGAACAAAAAAGAACAGTAAACTTCCTCCCGAACATTATACCAACAACATTAATAAACTGAGCAATGAAAAGTAAACAGAACATTTCTACGGAAATCTTCATCATGCTCTAAATGAGTACGTTAAAAGTGGCACTGTCAGGCCCTGTCCAAGGACTCTATATAAACTGTAGCCCCTAAAAGGGAGTGATTTCTGATTCCAGTTTTGGGACACAAGAACTACGGCAGCGCAACCTAAAACCAAGGAAATTTTTTATGATAATGACAACTGTGAAAATTTTATATATATATTTTGATATGTAAAAAAAAAATGTAACAGATGTCAAATGCAGTTAGATTCAACTCAACTTATTAGTGCATGGCTTTTAGCCAAAAGCAATTCACATTTGCAGAAGTGTACTATCACATATGTCTTAATAACAGAAATGTGTTTTTAAAAATGTATGTGATAAGTCACATATGGTAGAAGGAATCTGTACAGCTTTCAGCCCTTATGACAATGGAAGCTACTAACTTTATTTTGCATAGCTGAAGAACATTAAAATTCAAGTGAAATTCTCTTTGACATTTGAGAGCTACGAAAGCAACAACTAAAAGCTAGACAAGCCTGAGCTGTACTAACTGTGCTTGTGACGCTTATATAAATGCAGTCCATATCTACTACTGCCATCTTTAAGACACTGTTCTTATTTTGCACTGAGAGGTAATATTTTAATATACAATCATAATTGTATACAGGTACCTAAAATAGTTACATGTCACTGAAAAATCCTAGGCAGATTTTTCAGCTGTTTTGTTATGCAGGAAGTAATTAATATGTATAATGGATTCCCTGGGGCACTTATTGAAGTTGCCACCATGAACACAGTCAAAGAGAAGTTAAACAACCAGTTGGGGGAAACATGACAGCGTGAAATCTGCACATGTAGGTGGAAAGAGCGAGACTGTCCATCTGGCCTTCTTCCATTCCAAAATGTTACGTTTACTCTAGTTCCATAAAGGAATTATTTAACCTAAATCATCCTTTTCCCCCTGACTCCCAAATCTTTCTGGTGGATTAATCCGGCATCAGTGTCACATACACGTTGCTTAATGACTGCAAGGCTCAATATCTGTTATATGTGGGAAAACTTCATTCAATTGAGCCATTCCTGAGAATTTGACTCAAAATATCACAAAAAAAAAAGTGAATGAATGATAAACGATTATTCTGGAGTTGTTCCCCAGGACTCTGATCACCTTGCAACTCCTGGATCCTCTAGAATGTGAGGTGAAAATACGGCTCATTTCAGACTCTCTATTAAATAACCAGCAGCTAACAATGACTTTAATTCAGCTTGCACTGAATCTGAACTAGCCCTATAGGCAAGAAAGGTCCCTTGTCTTATTAGAAGTTTCATGTGCTATCAGGTCCCTGCTGGATTCCATTTCTAATTTTTACCAGGTTGAATGAAACATAAAGAGAGAGTGATTTATGACTATCTTGCATCTTGCCTAATCACTCCAAAGAGTATTCATACACATTTTGCGTTCACTTTATAAGGTGTAAATGACTATACAAGATGGAAGCCAAGTGAGAAGTAGGACTGTATTCTTTTGTTATGTGTGCTAAACCACAATGATTTGTGAGCCCTGTCAGTGCATGCTCTTACAAATACAAAACCACTCCACCTCAAACGCCAGCATGATCAGCAAACTACTATAAAAAATAGAACATTTCCTCTGTCTGCAACAGGAATATACAGCTACTGGGACTTAGTTAAACTGGAATGATCACCTACTGAAGCTAAAAATATGTGTTTTATTGGTACATAAGAGCACATTAAGACTGGAGTATTCATTATTTAAACAGAATCACTGATTGCTGGTAGCTTTAACTGAAAATGCCGTTTCTCAAAGAACCTGGACATCTACATAGCAACTTTCTTAATTCAATGATATATGGTTAAGTGTTGTCGCTAGTGCCCTAAGATTTAAGAACTTGTCATAAAACGCCCTGGAAATTGCTCCCTGGTAGCTTGCTCATCCTTCACAGAGCCCTGCTGTAAAGAGCAAAAACATACATGTGTGTATGATGTGTGAGAGACGCACACACGGAGTGAGAAAGAGCTCTTAATCAACAGGATGGCAAAGCCTTGATACATAGGTGCAAAATATTCCCATGTGTCTAGAAATCATTTGGCACGTTCCTAGTTATTTCCCCCCTGTCAGACCTTCTCAAGGATTGCAATTAAAAATCGTAATCTTTTTAGCATGTACAAACCTCCCCAAGGCTAGGAGCACTACATATTGAGTATGATTGTGATATTATTTGGCAGCTATTCAGAGACAACACATTAATTTATGGGAACTGGATGAAACTTGGGGAGTGCAATCATTAGGGACACATGAGAAATCGAAAGCCTTCCTCAATGATACTGACATTTTTATAGCTTTGATTAGGGGCAACGTGAATTCTACTATCTCTTTCACCACCCTTCTTAATTGTCCTAGTCCTTTTAGTGATTGTATACAACAACTTTCTTAAACTTGCATTTTCAAACGGATATAAAAATAACTTACTTTACAGGAATGTTTCTCAATTTTGTCTTTTCAGCAGCCTGTAAACAGAAGAGGGGTGGGGGAAACAAATAATTAAGCAACACACCAAAGCACAATCAAGCCGCAAGCAAACATCAACCCGCGGATGCTCTTCAGAAGCGCACGCCCAGGCAGACAGCCACAACCAGGGCAGAGGGCTGCAGGAGCCGGACCCTTTCAGAAAGATAGGTTTTAAATGCTCCTGCCCCAGTTGGTGATATCAGTGTGGTTTATTTATAATGGCCACGTGTGTTTAGAAACCGCTCATTCAGGGCGATTCCTTCATTCTCCACTCTGAGGTCTGGCCCCTTTGCCACCAGCTATCTGTCCGTATCTGGAACAAGAACAACAACAGGAAAAAATAAAGGGAAGAATGGACTCCGTTTCCAAAACAGTTTTTATTCGCCAACAACAGAAAAGGGCAAGGGATGACCAAATGTTCAGATCAATTTCCTCCTGTGAAACCTTTGAGAAAACACACTCCAAATCATCTAAATGAGTAAATCTTTGGGCCTCTCGGCCTGCACCACCTCAGACATGGAGCCTGGTTCCAGTTTATTGCTGAACCCATTGATCTGTGTACAGTCCATTTATCATTCATGAAAAGAGCCAGTGATCTTCACAGTATATTAGAAGAAACAACTCAGATCATCTGTCAACGGCCCTCTTATTTCTGTTTCCCTCTCCACGGGGATTTCATCTCCTTCGATTCTTCTTGAATTAAAATGTTGCTAAGCAACACAGCTGGGGGCACCGATGGCAGAGCCGCGCCAGTCTATCACACTGGTTAAACTGCTCAAGATTTTAGTGGAGATTTTTTTTTTAATGTTTTTGTGGTGTAATTATGTAATCTGAACCAACCTTGCATGCCCTCTCTGATTTTTTCCAGAATAGGTAAATAACATTTTAACGTTAAGAGGGCTGAAATATCACCTTCACATAAACAAGTGTTGTTGTATCATTTCAGAGAATTCCTCACAGCATTTGCAGAAACAGGCTGTAATAGATTTAAATGTGGAAAGCGGTCAGATGGTTAGTGAGATTACAAGCACGGATAGTGATGAAAGGCAGAATTAAGACAACTGATCCATAAACCTATTATAGTAAGGAAAGTTTTAGTGCTTAATTACCTTCAGAGACATTTTTCTAAAGCCTACCAAAACTAAAGGGAAGTGTTTTGGTGAGAAACTTTAATCTTTGCTATGCTTAGGGATGGGAATAAAATGGCTCCGACATAGCAACTGCTAGTATCAGTGGCTCTGAAAAATGCTCACATAAGCTCTTCAGGAATTAAACCCTTTATGAAACCTGACTAACTTTTGAAACCTCTGGGACCTGCACAACTGGGTTCCAAATTTTGCCACAATGAGATTTCCTTTGGGCTCTATAATGGGGCTAGTTTTTCAAAATACCTACTGTTTTGGCACATTTGCCTCCAATCATAGCAAAGATAAATTCTGTATTTCAATCCATGGAAATCCCTAATAATCAGTTTAAAATTCGAGAGAAAGAATCAGAGCTTGTGAGAGCTGAGATAGTGCAACAGCAATCCTCTGGGCTGGCTTCCAGAGTGCAGAGAAAAATGTGACTGTTTCGTTTGGATTATATTTTCCATCTGAAGAATAAATCAATGAATGCATGACAGGAAACAATTATATTAATCATACAGTAGGGTTGCTAAATAAAACACTTCAAACTCAGGAAGCTAAAGTTAAGATTGCACAAGTAAGTGTTACAGACCCAAACCAAATGATGTCCTCTCAAACAAGCCTATGATGAAATGGGGTCTCTGCCTCATTAGTGAGACAATGTGACTTGTGCCACTTTCCAGCGATGCTCTCCCAAATCTCCTTTTTTCAGCTGCCACATGCAAATGCAGAGTCAGAAGCATATTATTAAGAAATCTTTCTTAGTCATAAACTACATGTAACAACACATGAATGCTTCATTTAAAATGGATTAAAATGCCATCAAAAATGGCATTTCAGTTTCCCAAGCCTCCCACTAAATGCCAAGTTTCAGTCCCATCCTTCAGGGAACTAAAATTATTTTTAAAGCTCATAAACAGCCTTCCACAATGGCAGAAGATTTTTGACTGTACAGTGATATTTTGCTTGACCCTTCTATATACCAAATAGCTGGACTGTAACAATTCTAAGTTCAAGTATGTGAAGCTTGCATCTACATCAGTTTTTTTTCCCCTGAATTATTAAAAAATCAGTACACAAAAACTGCTATCAAAATACAGATAAAGAAAACAGGAGAGCGTCTAGGATCACAAGCAAATAATAATAATGCAGTCGCTTCTAATATAAAGTAAAGCAGAAGATGTTCTGGAGAGCATGTGTGTGATGGTATGAGCTAAACTGTTTACATGAAAGATTAAAGAAGATGAAGATATTTCAGGGAGTGAGAACTGGCAATGTCAAAGTCATAGAATATTAAAGAGCAGAGTCTAAACTGGATGTTTGATTTTTGACTACTTAGCTATGCTGATGGGAACTGTTTACCCTGAAAGAAATGTGGTAGCTTTAGGAACAAAGAATTATAGACATATTTTATTTTTTTTGGACCATAAACATCCTAGTGCATATCTTTCCTTAGACTTGTACATGGAGAATTTCCACATTTTTTCCCCTTTGTTACTGGGAGACGGCACTTTCCTAACTCCTAAGAAAAGGCACATGCTGGAGGGTGTCCTTCACACACATGCACACTCATACACAGTTTTAAACAAATATTGTAAATGCTCAGGTTAATCTACACGCCAGCCTAGTTTAATGTTGGATGATCAAGCAACCGGTCATTTCCTACTACAAATGATTCAGTTTGCCTATGAGTGGGACTACGGTGATGTCAAACACAACACAAAATACATGTCATGGATTCTGTCTGAGAAAGAAACGTAAGATCTGGCCTTCTGCTTTTATTTGTCTTGTAGGTGTTGCTGATTCATTCTTCAAAGCATATTTGTTGCGATATTATGAGCACGCCCAGTGGCAGAAGATAAAGGAAGGCAAAATCAAAGTGACATTGAGTAACTCTACACATTAAGCTTTGATGCAGAAACGTATTGTTTGAAAATATTTAGTGTGCAGCAGGTCTGTCAATTAGAGCTAATTATTTTTCTCTGATCAGGAAGAATGCAATCTTGTTTTAGGCAGGTTTCTTTGAAATGTACGTCTTTTGTATAACTTCATTATAGGAAAATACTTCTTCCAAATTACTTTTTTTCCTGGGCTGCTTAGCTATTGACTCAAATTGTCTGTGTTGAGTAGTACTCTCTGCTTTGATAATTAACTTTTGATCATTACTGAATTCAGCAGCTCTAGTCAAACGTGTTCATAGCCATCCTCCTCAACTATTTCAGTGTTCATCGCCTTTAATCTTTGAACAAAATGATCTCATTGAGCCTCGCTACTCAGTTAATAATTCCTGTTTCTCATCTTCATGACTGAGTTTGATTTAGACTTGATGCGATCTTTTGATTATTAATTTAAGATCTTTCAAAGACAAACATGTTTTAAGAGTTATGTTTTTATCTTATACTCCTAGGCCATTACAAATAAGAAACTGGTTTTAACTTCACAATGATCCTAAACTTCATGTACTAAAAGTACTATCTAGAAACAGAGCAGGTAGGAGGTCCCTAAACCATGATACATGTGCCCTGAGTGGGAGACGATGCTCCAAAAGATTGGAATGAAATTGGACTGGTATAATGTAATATTCAATGGGCGTTAGGAGAATTACATCATGGGACCTTTGCTAATTTTGAGCTTGAAAACATGCATTAAAATAATTTAGGATGATTAGAAAATGGAAGCCAGCGTGTAATTTCCTTCTGATTTTTTTTTACAGTTATGGCCTTTCCATAATTGTGCCTCTGCTCTCTAAGACCTTATTTCAACAGCTGATACAGTGTTGAGTAAGAAGGAAGAAGATTAAGAATACACGGAACACCGTAAGACACAGAGGATCGTCCATCAGAGAGTATTTGCCTCAGGACATTTTCCCACAACTTCTATACTGTGAATGACTCCTACCTCTCATATTGCATTACACCTGAGTTTGGTGCTAGTTGTTATGGAATTAGTTCAAGAACCACCTGCATGGTGCTTTACCTGATCTGCAGTGTCGATATACTCGTAAACTTATTTTGTTAGCAGGTATTTAACTAGTACACAAAAGATTAAAGATGCGAATAAGCACAAACCGCTTCTTGCTTGTGCACAAGGACCCCAAAATGTGAAAAATGATGCTTTTATTCATCACTATCAATTACCAGACTGGCTTTTGGATAGAAAGAACCTGAAAAAGTACTCCAGTCAATACAACTTTCCTACATCACAAAGACCTGAGGAGAATGAACTGACAAGAGGCTGGGTCAAAATTATTAAAGCAAAATAACAGGCATCTGTAGAAGGCAAATTAGATATTTGGTCAAGTCTATCTGACTAGACTTTGGTCAAGACTATCTGTTTGCTGTACAAAGAAAATATGTATTTTGCATTCCATAACTGAAAATCCAGGACTTCCAGGGAAAAGTATTTGATACTGAGCAAGTGAGATTCAACAAAAAGTATTTTTTAAGAATGCCTTCTCACCCTCTGGATTCAGAAGCACTGATCAGTCACCTAAGGTGGAAATTGCTGAGCCTCAAAGAGTCTTGTAGGATTAGACAGATGGCACTTCATGCCATCGAACATGTTGGCAGAAGGAGGAAGGCCTTCATGCTTTAACTTTTTACATGAGCTGATGCAAATCTGACTTAGGTTAATCCCCTGGGTTCTAACCAGCTCTGTGTGCTTGGGTGAAGAGCTAAGCAACTCCACGTAAGTAAGTTTACAACCCACCATGCTGTTCTGCTGCCCTGTAGGTATAGAAGAGACTCCTTGGAGACTCAATTCAACAATCCAATAAAAACAAACTTTCCACATTAGTTGGAAAGTTATATATATAGATTTTTATATATATCTCTCTCTTCATAGATTATGATTTGTCTTTGAAGTTATACCATGCTCTTGTTTATACAGAATGCCTTACCTATGATCCTAAGTAACAAACCAAAAACTTATCGACTGCACTGTATTGTGCTCTGATTCTGTACAGTTGGTGCTAACTGCGGCTTCCTGTGGAGGAGGAGAACGTAGCGTGCAGCAAACAAACCATCCAGAATTGTGCTGGGAATCAGAAAGCCCAAACCTGAGGGCTGAAGAATTAGCATGTGATGATACATGCATGAATATATTTTTCTTTCTTTACTTCATTGGTTACACTCTCCTCTACCTGTCCCCTAATGTCAACAGAGGAGACTGTATTTCGTTCTTGCTAATTGCCTTTGACGTGAAGTTGACAACCTTGTATTTGAGATTCTGTGTGTGATGTTCCGGGTCAGTCTCACCTCGAGGACAAAAAGCCCAATGTTACTGTATTTAGGACCAAAAACAATGGAGAAGATACTCTCCTCATCATGTCATATTTTTTAAAAATTAGTATTCTTCCTTCAGAAGTCAAACATGTGGGATGGATCAGCTAAGATCCATTTTTTGAAATATCAAGTCACCAAGCATGTGGTATCTACAAATCAAAACGGTTAATTGAACTCTCGCTGTGCACGAACCACAGAGAGCTTCTCATTGTTGCTTTGAGCAATGCAGTAACCTTCATGGCTACACAGCGAGATGAGCTCAAGAATACCTGAAATACTGGAAATTTAATTTCATTTGATGCAGTAGAGGCTGGGCAAAGCGAAAAACAGAGTTTAAGTGACCAAATCTAAAACAGTTTCTCTGTGGTTTAGGCGTCACCTTCATCCTTGATGCAAGTGAACTGCTTTTAATTGAGCAACAACACATAAATTTGGGCTTCTGTCAGCATTTTTTCCCAAATCTCAATGTTCCATCAGGCTATTGGTGGAAATCAAACTAAGGAAGTGTGCAATGAAAAATGTGGCCACTTCCCATTCTTCAAAGACTATTCCATATTTTTTTAAGAAACTGAGAAGAGCTACGCATCCTGAGTGTGTACTACACTCTGAGGAGTGCTTGGTGCTTGTGTAGACATACCTGAGCTGGTTTTAAATAAGCTAGTGTGGGTACTATGAACATTGTTGCTTTTGTGGCACAAGCTTAAGTTTACTCAGTGTCTTCGGTGAACGTTACAATACACACTGTTCTGGCTATCTCTCATTGAACGGACTTATGTCAAAGATAACTCACGTAAGATGCACACTTGTTTTAGGCACAGCCTGGACTTTGGTACCAACATATCTTGACAGAAGAGGCTTGAAACAGTGTTTTCCTTCCCCAGTAATTTTGATAAACATTGGATTCTTTCAAAAATGCTTTCGATGAGAAGTTGCTAATTGTACTAATTTTGACTCCTCCATCCAACAAAAGAGAAATTGTAGCATGACATCACAAATGCTACTGATTCAACTTTTGTAGTCCTACAAAACATTTTCAAGTTGCTTTACAAATGCTAATCAATGTCTCCCAAGGTCTAGTAGATTCAAATGCTCTGACCATGCCAATTGAGTTGGTCTTTGCAGAGTTCTGTGGCAGAGAACAGAATCCTAGCTAGAGCTAGCCCCGATTTTTCGTAAGAATTGTTTTATCTGAAAAACAAATAAGCAGCCCTGGTGACAGAAAAAGTTGGGAAATTTGTACTGAATGGTCCATATTTAAGAAAAAAATTCTAAACTGAAATTCTGGTTTGAACTATCATTGCCTAGCAAATGATTTGTTACAAATTCACTGCAAATGACCTAGGCTTAGCGGACGATAATTCTATTGTGAAAATATAAAATATCTAGTTAGGAATAAAATTCAGTATTTGTCGTTCTCTTATTTCCTGACAGTTTTTCTAAAATGTGTGTTTGGTTCAACCCTGCACATGGCTAATAAATTTACAAAATCCATTATTTTTTGGGTTTACTCCATAGCTGCATTTCAACACGTTAATCACACGATTAAAAATCTTGAGGAGGCAAAAGAAAGAGAGAAAAGGTCAAAAAACATTTACAAGAGAAACAAGAATTCTTCTCTAAAGTTCCCTCAAGAAATACGCACCAAAAGGCTGGATTGAAAGAATTGCCCGCACCCTCACTGTGCAGCTGCAGACAGTCTCCATAACCTGTGTGTTCCTCAGTCTCACAGTTCTTACAGAAGGAGAGTAATTCTTTGTATCTCCATCACTGAAAATTACCTGAACAGGGCTGATATTTTGAGGTCTAACAATGAGGTGTACCTTTAGCGTGCAATGTCTGACTGTTACTTCCGCAGTGTTTGCACAAGTTATAACTTGCCACGTCAAAATGGAAATGAGGATAGGCAGACATCTCGGAAACAGCCCCTTGAACCCCTGCTCATTTGCAGTTTATGCCCTTGGACCTTCCTTTGTGGAAAAGGCCTTTACCTCAGTTCTTCCGGAATCTCCATCCTTAGTCTCTTCCCTACTCCAAAGCAATGAATGGTTCCCTAGACTTGAGAAGCAAAAGGGCAGAGTCAAAGAGCACCAGCAGTTGCAGAACTGGAAGATGTGAACTGATGTTGGTATTGTTCATGCCACTCATTTATTTCTTGTGCAGGACTAAAGGCTTTAAGGATTTTAATTTAGACTGAACATTACATCTATACTGAATGTTAAATCAATTACAAACGGGTGGCAGAGGTAAACACACATGAAATAACTGTTTCCTGACCTTGGTCTGGTTTAGTACATTGCTCAGATGACTTAGCCAATTACTAAATTGCACAGCGCTCCAAAAATTACACTTAATAGCATTGCCATGAAATCTGTGATTTTGTAAAGCAGGCACGCTCTCTGTGAGAGCACCCTGCCCAAATCAATTGCCCTGTCACACTGTGGTCCTGACCTGTCCCCACGAGTGGGCAGAAGGTCTGTTCTGGGCAGATTCATCCTGCCGGCACAGAATGCAGCACCTCTAACCCCAGCAAACCTTGCAGTGGCAGATGCATTCATTGTAAGAAAAATTAAGGTGTTTAGTTCTCATTACTGTTCTCCTTCTGGAATACCTCCAGGGGAGATCAACTTTCACTTCTTCTCCCCTTGTTCTGGCTGACAGAAGCTAATTACTGGATTTATCGTGCCCTTTTCATCACCTACTTTACACTTGTTCTGGCCACCTACAAGTCCCTTCACTTAGAATTTTGCAACCCTCCCAGTCTCAAAGCCAGCACCAGCACTATCCTCTACTGGTGTGAAAAACTCCCAAGAATAAATTTTGAAGTCCACGGGTGTTTTCTTGGGCTTTTACAAAAGAGAGACACTGCAGATGGCCAGACTAAGAAAGCCAGACGCTTTCTTTACCAAAATGCTTCACAAGGCACGCATGATAAAAATCACACTCTCCTTTCGAGGAGAAAAGGGAGATAAATGTTTCCTATGTGGTCGGATTAGTGAGTGTTGAGCACTGAGATGGCCCGCAGATATCGCAGACTTCAGATTTATTTTTATAGGACAGTACGGTCAACTCTGCCTTTTCTCTCAACAACAATAATGTGGGTGTCAATCGGTTATCTCACCTGCTGCTGCCTCTGCTTGCTGCCAAAACAATACAGAGCCTTTGCATAAGTGACATACATAGCAAGAGTCCCTGGGGAAACATATTTTTTCTCCTTGTCTATAATGAAGACTCCTTTACAAAAAAAAAAATGTGTGCACAAGCATGCACTCACAGTACTCATGACCCGTCCTGTGGACTGAAAGCCGCATCTCCCTCCCACCACAAAAAGGCTGGTAGATCTCTGGCATCTGGTCCTTACGGCTGTAGTGAGGAACAATTGGCCTTTCCACCTCTACTTAATCAGCGATGGAGGCATCAGGTATTCTTAAAGCTTCTCCTCCAGGTGAATGATGTCTTATGGTATGGCTGTGTTTTCTTTTCCTATATTATTTTCTCTACTGCGACAGAGGGTTTTTGAGACACTGAGCCGCCAGTGGATACGAGGCAAGCCATGGGAAAGGCAAGTCAGGGGAAGGGACAGGGCTCCTCCAGCGCCTGTGCTGGACCCGGCAGCGGCTGCCCCGGAGCCCAGCTAAGAGCAGGGCTGCAACCCTCTGGGGCAAATTTCTTGTTGATCTGCAGTACTGTGCACTCTACAGCAACCATTTGTCCTGAGGGTTGTCTTAATCCCCTTCCTTCCTGATGGGTGACCTCCACAATAACACGAAGTGCAGGAATAATTACACACAATTCTGTGAATCCGGACAAGTTACAAGCTTTTGATAACACTGTATTTTAGTGGTGTGCTATGTTTTTCACTCATAACTGCAGCAAGCTCAGCCCAGATCGCCAAGTGGTTACTGAAAGCTTCTGCTGATAATAAACAAATATATGATATGAACCTACACCATTACCATGTGAATTATGACCTTAGATATGTCAGCCATCAAATCTCTTATTACCAAAGATTTGTCTAAAGGAAGCTGGAGTATTCATTTTACACAGCTGATGACATATGGTTGTTTCAACTAGTATTGTGCAGAACAAAATAATTTGAATATCAATTAAAATGGACTGACTTAGCAAGAAGAGACGTAACTTCACAGAAGGATTTGTCATGCTTATAGACTGACAAGGTTGCAGAATGACTGTACTATCCTAATAGCTTCTGTTTTCATTAATGGCTTAATGAAAACATTTCCTTACAATTACAAAACATGACTGTAGATCTTAAACACTGGAATGTGAGTTCTTTATCAAAACACACGCTGCTGCGGCTACAACTGATGCTGCATCACTCTGGGATTTCAATGGAACCCAATGAGAGATAAACTGTTTACATTAGAAGACTCTATCAAAGCTATTTTGCACCTAGTTTCATCCTAATCCATCTGATTTTTCTATAGCTTTGACAAGATGACCTCTCTCACTGTGTGTGCAGTATTGATGTCATTACTGAAGAGCTGTTCTTCAGCCTTTCTGCTGATAACAAAGTAAATGGAAATATAGAGAAACCTTAGGGAGGTAAACAGCTTGTTCAGGATCCAGCTAAAAAACATGAAAAATTACAACAGGAAAGGATATCTATTGTTACAACAAAAGGGCTCACTGTTCCACTTTAAAAAGGTGTTTACATGATACAATGGAGGCATATCGTGTTCTGGAATTTCACAAACTTTTAAAAAAATTAACTTGAGTAAAGGCTTTGAAAGCTCAGTACGCATTGTAAGAATTCAATGCTCAGCCTATGACTGATCACCTTTTTAGACTCAGCTACAAAGTCAAACATTTTGTATGTAATTACCTAATAGTAACCTAGCGGAAAAGAATTATGTTTGTGTAAAATACAAACCATAGAGCAGAGCCATGGATTATATGCACGTCTTGTGTTTGTATGGTTATCAGAGAAGTGGTAATAAAGTGGCAATCATTAAGGGAAGCATGAAAAAAAAAATCAAATAGAAAAGAAAAACATCTTATTGATTTGTTCTGCCAAAACCACTATATACATAAAATACTGAAAATGGAGCAGGTCTGTAACTACTATCAAAGTTTCTTTGGTTCAAAAACACACAGAAGACTAGCAATGTGCTTTAAATTAAGTACACATTTCAAAGGTTAACAGGACTATTCCTTAGGCAGAACAACAAAGAGGAGCCGGTTAAAGAAAATTGGGTACACTACAGCTACTTAAAATACTGTATCCAGGCAAAACTCATTTGGATGCCTTTGAGCTCAAAGCTAATTTGAATTATACAGAGGTGCTTTAAAGAACAAAAAATACTAACCTGTGTTTTATCTCAGCTCTTTTAGCTGAACTGAGCTACTAATTAAAAATCTTCACTACTCTTCCTAATTTCTGATGTACTTTTTTAACAGAGTAATAAAGCCATCTAAAAGCTCTGTCCTTCCTCACAGAAGAGTGTTAACATTAGCATCTCTGAAATGTCCTGTCATCTAATGGTTTTACTAATAACCTGTCACCTACCTTGACCGTATCTCTCGTAAGTCAATCTAAAAATATTGCGCAGTAGGACATCTGAATGCAATACTGATGCATATGCCAACGTTGCTCTCAGTGACAATACTACAGGAGTTTACAATCCAGGCAATGCTTAAATGTAACAATATCTCTCAAATAATACATTAAACAGATGTGTACCTGGTATTATAAATACGTGACATAAAAATCCATTGGGTTGGTCAGTGTGCATATTAAAAACCATTCAACTAGGTCAAATTGTGGATAACTTAAAACTTTAAAGACAGCAATTTTAATAAAACTGTCAATACAATTTTCTTTGTAAAAACATTTGAGACTGATTATGCTGCTTATATTGAAAGAGAAACACGAGGTCTATATCTTTAGATCTTTTATTGAACTGTGAGCACAGCATCAATAACTGCTTCTCAGCTCTAAATGAAAATTGATTCCAGATCTAACCCGTGGTTTTCTGTGTGCCTTTAATCCCAAATCACCCGCAATGAGACATAAGAATCAGCATTTTGTCTATGGGACAAAGCATGTGTCCCATGGCCAGCTACAAAGTGTCTACACTGAAGATACTGTAGGGTGTGTTTATATGTATTAGATGTAGGTGATAACTGCGGTCTCTCCAAGGCCCAAAAAGTGATGACAGGAGTTTGCAGCTGGAGTGGAATGACTTGTAACTTGCCTCATGCTCTATTGCAAAGATCAATATGGTCCAAAGCTTTACAGATCTGAAGTCTGAAGGGACCTGCAATGAACATCTCATTGGATGTCCTCCACATCACAGCCCAAAGAAATTCACATGACAACTTCTACATCAAGCCCACAACTGCCAGAAGTCTAAAAGGAGAGGGAAACCATGAGGCTTCCATGCAATCTGCAGCAGTTTGGCATTAGTAGTTTTGATTTCCAGGCAGCTCTCACTTGCTGAAGACTCTTAAGTCCTCTGTGGTGAAATTAAAGTGTACAGCCTCCTTTCAGGAATCATTTTCTTGGAGATGTGTGGCTAGGCCATCATCATGAGTGCCTTAACTCTTTTTGGCCAAACCAAAAAAGACCTAACATCCTCTTAATTAAGGAAGGTTCTTCAGATCGTGTTTATAACTCTTAAGAACAACTTCACGCTACTCAAAATCCTGTTTGAGAAGTTAATGCTATAAGTGGGCAGCATGTTCACTAACAGCCTTGCTAATACTATCTATAGAATAAATACCTTCCACAGACTTCACCCTGGTAGTTTTCATCTTCTCCAGAAATCAGGCTCAACTTCTTAATTACACGACTGAGTGAAGCTATCATGTATGTTGTGTTTCTCCTCAGCAGTGGGGAGAAAAAGGAGATGTTTAACACCTGAAAGAGCACAAGGTCCATAAACCCCTAAATAAATGCAACGCAGATCAGAAATCAGTGTGCTCGTTGATAGAGTGAGAGAGTAAGAAGAGCTTTGTTTCTTGCAGACAAGCTTCTAACAGTCTTCCACCATGACAAATGGATGACTGGTAGTCTCAGAAGACAGGCTGATAGATCAAACTCTTTCCACATACTATAGACATTCACTAAAAGTTGAGATCAAGGTGCATTTATGGATCAGTGTCCCTACCGCCCCTGCCATGAAAAGATTGAAGGGTCCCTACCAATTCTCAAAGGACAAATCCTAGGGCTCCCTACCGACCACTGCTCTCAAAGAACTTCAATTTCCTTGAAATATGAGTAGAGATAAAGATAACAAACTTGATTTTTACATACTATATTTTTTTTAATAAAAATGAGTAAGTGTCAGCTCATGCTTCACATTGGCTGCAAGCCTATAGCAAAAAAAAAAATCAGAAGGACTGTAAAGAGAATGATTCGGTTTCCTTACAGCAATGTTGCATAGACTGTCAGAATGGTTTTGAGCAGAGAGTTTTAATCTTTTCTCTCCCTGTCAGGATGAGCACATGTGTACAGCTGAATTGCAACGGTCATTTGACTGCAAAATCTTCATGTTAAGAAAAAAAAAACCAGTATTTTTCTAACCTTGGGCTCCACAGCTGACCTTTCAACATCGTAAAATTCACATATTGCAATTGCCTTGCTCTGTCCCTCATGAAGATTTAATATACTTTGTGGAAAAAATATTCTGCAGTCAAAAAGCATTGTGGTTACTCTGTTGATATTTATATGTCTGACCAGTTTCTTTCCATTTCCCATCCCTTCTCTTCAAAGAGATAGAGCAGAAGCTGCTAAAGTGTGAAGGCATTGCCAGTGCAATGGGTGAGTGATGCAGCAGAGCCATGCTGCTCAGCTTTGCAAGGCCTTTAGTCTGGGATGCAGTGTGTGACAAAAATCTAAAGGACAGACACATACAGCCATTCATTCAGGAAACCTAAAAAGCTGTGGGATTCTTTCCTATAATGTGTATAACTGTCTACACCCTCTGCCTGTAATACAAATAAAAGAGATGCAGCCATACATATGTGGGGTACATAGGAAAGGTGAAGGTTTCCCTTGAAGTGCAGGGCACTTAAGAAATATGCTCAGCATGCTTCCTGTCCAGAGAGTTCATTTACTTTTGACGTGACTGGAAGCGTTCATGTTTGGAATCCCTAAACATTCAGACCATAATCTGTTTCTTAAGAAGATATTTGGGAGAGCTTAAGAGATCTGAATCTATTCTAATGACTTAGAGGGAGATGAAGCTCACACTGCCAAAAGGAAAAACCTTTTCTATGTACTATAAAATTTTGAGAAACTACATGAACGGTCCTTATTGTGCTCTCTTGCTGTCTGCAGCTTACGCTGTGAATGGTATTACTGGAAAGTCACATGGAGTTTCGGTGCAGTCTGAGGCTTCCTACAGCTCAGGCATACCACCACCAGACAAGGACTCAGGCTGCAGCCCCTGAACTGGGAGCAACGTGACACTGCTCAGGAGCATGACGCTGCCTTTGGGTAAGAGGCACACACATACCACATGACAGCAATGTTGTTTTGAGAGCTATCAGTACTCCACTGTGCACTGTAGGTGTAACCATGTCTTTGCTGCTTGGGATTAACATAAGAGATGACACCTTATCAAGTCGGTGAGGGCTTTTCATTTGATGTTAGCAAACGCTGGTTCAGGCATTTGCTTCTTCATTCTGCACTGATACATGACTTCACCTTAGCAATGTAAATTATGTAAATTTGGAAGAATTCTACTTAAGTCACTAGAAAACTAATACTGTAGGAAAATAAAAGTAACTCCAACCTTACAATGTATTTCCATTTCTATATTTTGGGCATCTCAGTATCACAATGTCATTTTACAGGACTATTTGGGCACGTTTCCAACAGATCAGGAAATCTGCTGGTTTCATAAGCCACCTTGTTTCTACAACAGCGCATTGCACAAGTACAGGCTTTTGAGCCTTTGGCTTCAGATGAGAGCGCAAGCCTATCTGGGTGCTCAAAAATACTGACTTGTATGATTAAGGGGTCAACTGACACCAGAAGGTAAGTTTTTCCTGGCATGAACCTAAAGGAAGGATTAGGTAGGTCAAAGGAGAACATTTAGGTGGCTTAAAAATAAGTAAGAAAGAAAGATTGACTTCTAATTAACGTTTCTCAGGTTGAACAGATGATCTTCTGCTGAATCACTACATCACCTTCCTCTCTATTGCAGACATTTACACATTTGAACCTATGGCAAATATAAAGCAACATGAGGGATGAATTTAACTCAAAGACTTTTTTTTTCTCATAAGAATGTTGAGAATATGAATTTCACCACCCTTACTTCCCAGCATTATCCATAAATATTTATAAAGTGGAAAGGATAGAGAATGACATGAGCCAGTTTTCTGAAAATGGTTCTTCATTAATGTCCCACATAGGTTGAGAGACTTCCAGTATTGATTTACAGCTACACACTGAGGATTCCCCTTCTCACAAATGGGAATCACTGGATTACCTACTATGGACTCCCTTACTCACTGACGGCAACAAAACTTATGGACCCAATCTTCTTGGATGCAGTTGTGATAATGGTCTGATGTGATCATTTTACACCCACTTCCAAAAAGGTCATCGATTTCAGAAACTGATTGCAAAACAAGTGGAGGCTGTTTCACTGTTAGTTAGGTACAATGGAGGACAGAAACTGAGAACATGTAAGCTGTCTCTGGGTGACGCCATGTGTGGTCTCTTACTCCAAGGACAGCAAGTCATGTTTTGGGTTAGTTTAAACCACTTCACAAAGTTAATTCAGAAAAACTGGTAAAATCCACTCCTTTTTAGGAGTACGTTTCCTCCCACAGAAGTTCTATGCACAAGCAAGATTTATGCTAATGGATTCTGCAGCACCCCAAAATGCTTTTGATGCAAATATAGTAAACCAACATGCAATCACATTCAACCGACGAAACAACCTTGTCAGATTATATGGTCTATGCATTTATCTCAGATGTATTTACCTGGTCATTGTCATCTTCATCACTGCTGAGTTTCAGATCATCCTCAAGCATTCTGAAAAAAAAGACAGTACAGAATTACATTTAATGAATTAACTTCATATACAATGGGCTGAATCTACCCTTCAGCAAAGTCAAGGAAAATCTGCCTTTCAGTTCAACAACAGCAAAATCAGTTCTGTGATAAATAAACTGATGAATACTCCCTGTATGTACGTATTAGTCCTTCTGTGTGGTGCTAGGTAAGAACAAATGACTTTCAGACTCATCCATCATGAAGTTTGGCATTCAGCTCTTCTTCCATATCCTTGTTTATTTGCACATTGTCTCACAGTGATTAGTCCATATACACCTATGTGTATTTCTAAATCAGACACTGGAAGGAAATTTCAGCTCTGAAACTGTTAAAAAACAAGGAGTCCTCCATGTTTCATTCCTGATCTAGGGCACCACTGATCTTCTTCGAGGCTGATACCAATCCCCACCTTAGCAAGAAGAGGAGGACCTTGTTCGAGGTTTGATGGGGCCTCACAGCTGCCAGTATCTAAAGGCAGAGCAAACCTTTCCAAGCTCAAAAACTGCTAATTCATATCCCCACTTTATTTTATTTTTTTTTTTAATACAGGGAAATCTCACAGCACTGCTCCCTGCTCTTGGTTAAAGGGGAAGGAAACTCCTAAAAGATGTGGCTGCCCCAGTGCCTCCTTCCTTTCCTTTGGCAGAAGAAAGAGCTGAATAATGCATTTTACTATATTAAAACTCCTCTTATATTACTTCCTTTTTTTTTTTAATCCAAGACTTGGATATGGCAAAACACATGGGGTAAGAAACCATATTATTTGCTGTTACACCTTGGCAGAAAAGGTCTCTTCTTTTAAGGTCTGTTTACCTAGAGACACATGACTAGCAGGCACCAAACACACTCCCGTGCAGCTTCCCATATATTCACACTTTTATCTGGTGGTCCTCGTCAGAGCTGATATTCCTTTGGGCACAATTCTGCCTCACATGCCTCTTTTCCCCTTGACAAATTCTCTTATCACAGGATGACGTATGAATGAATCGGCACATATCACCCAGATCCGCTGTGACAGCCACTAAAATTGCTGAGCTTCCCTTCTCCCATGGCAGGAGGCTTGCAAATTGCAATTACTGTTTCTTTTCTGCCTTCATGGAGACTGAAGTCCATGATTTTTTATTGTTAGCCTTTAAATAACTGTAGCAATCAATGGATGTGCTGTTAGGAAGATTTTTTTTTGTTTGAAGACTACCTGTAAATCATGGAAACCTCCTGGTATACGGAATTTTAAAGAGGGGACAATAATCCCAATGTGGAAATATCAGAAGGTTTGAAGCCCTGCTGGTGCTCTTAGAAAGAGAAAGTGCAAGGAGATCTTTAAACTGGTTTGTAAGTCATCTGTCTTTTGGAGACCTCTGTTGTTGTGCAGCTCAGTGGTTACAAAATATCTGGACAAATAACTACTAGTCATTAAGATATTGATAAATGGCAGATACCTTCCTGTAATATGTGAACCCACAAAAGTAAGACTGTAGTATGGATAAAGAACCTTCTAAAAGTAAGAATTTGCAGTGGGTTAACCGTGGCTGGACACCAGGTGCCCACCAAGCCGCTCGGTCACTCCCCCTTCTCAGCTGGACAGGGGAGAGAAAAATAAAACAAAAGGCTCATGGGTCAAGATAGGGACAGGGAGATCACTCACCAACTACCATCACCGGCAAAACAGACTCAATTTGGGGAAATTAATTTAATTTATTACCAATCAAATTAGAGTAGGATAATGAGAAGTAAAACTAAATCTTAAAGCACCTTCCCTCAACTCTCCCTTCTTCCCAGGTTTAACTTTACTTCAGATTTTCTCTACCTCCTCACCCCGAGTGGCACAGGGGGACAGGCAATGGGGGTTGTGGTCAGTTCATCACACATTGTCTCTGCCGCTCCTTCCTCCTCACTCTTCCCCTGTTCGAGTGTGGGGTCCCTCCCATGCGAGACAGCCCTCCACCAATTACTCCAGCCTGGGTCCTTCCCACGGGCTGCAGTTCTGCACAAACTGCCCCAGCGTGGGTCCCTTCCATGGGGTGCAGTCCCTCAGGAACTGGCTGCTCCACCGTGGGTCTCCCACGGTCCCACAGGTTCTGCCAGCAAACCTGCTCCAGCGTGGGCTCCCCACAGGGTCACAGCCTCCTTCGGGCACCCCCTGCTCCGGCGTGGGGTCCTCCCCGGGCTGTGGCTGGGGATCTGCTCCACTGTGGACCTCCATGGCTGCAGGGACAGCCTGCCTCACCATGGTCTGCTCCATGGGCTGAAGGGAACCTCTGCTACGGTGCCTGGAGCACCTTCCCCTCTCCTTCGGCACCGACCTGGGTGTCTGCAGAGTTGCTTCTCTCACATAGTCTCAATCCTCTCTCTTGGCTGTTGTGCAGCAGTTTTTTCTCCCTTCTTAAATCTGTTACCCCAGAGGCACTACCATCATTGCTGATGGACTCAGCCTTGGCCAGTGATGGGTCCGCCTTGGAGCCGCCTGGCATTGGCTCCATCGGACAAGGGGGAAGCTTCTGGCATTTTCTTACAGAAGCCACCTCTGCAGTCCCCCCCTGCTAACAAAACCTTGCCATGCAAACCCAGGACAGATTTTTTCAGGAAATATTAATCTTCAGCGGCCTGGACTTTGGTGATGAACAGGAACTTTTAATCTTGTTTATCTAGCAGACACATTCATTTGTTTCCCCAGTGTCATCACTTGCTGTGCTGTTCTCAACATATCGCTGCACCTCGATCTAGCCAGAGCCCCAAAGCGTTATCTGCAAGTCTCATTACACACCAGAAGGACAATATCCCCAGGAAACCGAGACCATCTTCATGCAGGACTGTATCATTCTGACTGTTAACTCTAATTCTATCCTACACTCCTACTTTTAAACCTACATCTCACTTTAATGTGTAAATTATCTACTGCTTTAAAGCAGCACTGCTAGATAATGCACTCTATTATTATTTTTTAATGCAGATCTAAGAGGACATAATGCAAAGGATCTTTTCATGAACAGAGCCCAAAAGGTGGCGGGTTTTTTATTGCCAGCTATTGCTTTTTTTCCACTGGTCACATGTTAAATTCTTTTTTGACATATCCTGGTAGAAATAAACCAAAAAGGACAAAGAAAATTCCATATTGGATAAATGGAAAGAACAAAGACGAAAACATAAAAAAGATAAATGAATACACTCACTAAACTAACCAAACAGCCATCTGAAATGGCTGATTAATAACTGTCCTCATATCCTCATACAGCCTATACCGCAGACAGTTTCTAGCAAGTACAGTAAGCGCAAGACATGTTTATTGAATATTGAAAAATATAAAATGGATATAAAACATGATTAGTAGGAAGGACAACTGTTAGAGTTGGTTTCAGATAAACTAAATTTGCAGGATTTATGATTTCCCTTCAAGAGACTAATGGATGTTTAGATGACTAAAGAGACGAAAAAAATTGGATTTTGGTATTTCTTTAGCAGGTCCAAGCTTATCACTTGGAGTATATAATTCTTCTTAGCCTCCTCTGCTAAATGAAGAATGTGTCATCCCATTCAGTTACAAAACTCAGAGGTTAAACAACTAAACCACACAGCTTCTAAAACGCATCACACTCTCCTGGCAGATGGAATAATTAAAGAGAAACCGAGTATGGTATCCACAATAAATATATGGTAGCCAGAGAAGCGAGGGAATAAATTAAAAATACACAGTTTGTGCAAACGAAAGTAGAATGCTGAAGAGTTCAAATAACCTGCTCCCAGAGAATATTGGTTGGAAGAGGTAATATTTTACAGAAAGCAGAAGACTAGATGCTCTTCCACAATTTTAAAATGTGCTTAATATTCTGAAGACATGGGTCACAGTAGCTTGTACTGTTTAATGTTTCTATTAACTCTCATTTATAAGCAAGTAGCATCTGATCACACTCAAAGCCCAATAAGGGCTTTTTAAGATTGCCAGCAACCTTAATCCAAGGTGACAATTTCACCACCATATCTACAGAGGTAACCCATTTCAGCTTAAGGCCCTGAGACAGAAGAGCCCTGTGTCTACAGCTCTCTCAGACACTGTCTGCATGGTTTGAACGTGAAATTAGGCCCTCCTGAATGAGAGTTCCCTGTAAATATGCATACAATCTATTCTGCTCTATATAACTCTTAACCTCAGAAACACCCAGACTGGAGATTACAGCGTGTATTTGTTATGAAGATCAGGCCAGTTATTAATAAAGGCCAATTTGGCGGACATGTTCAACTTACAATGAATACTGTCAATGAAGGCAAATCAAAGAGAAAACTGCCTGTATCAGAAAGCTATCTCCAGAGGTGTTATGAATTCATTTTATTTCCTACTCTTCTCTGACCCAGCTGACATGATTATTGAATATACATGTACTTGTTTGTCTTTTCATCCATAGCTAATGCGTAACACCACTTTAGGGAAAGAGTGGGATTAAGTAGGATTTTTTATTTCATTATTAGAGCAATGCCATTTACTGCAACAGTTGAAGTTGTGTCAGCACATTTATTATAATCTACAATTTTCAGAGGTTTATAATTTGGAATGTGAAATTATTGCAAAGCAGAAACGTTGGGACAAAGCAACACATTTATCTGTGGTGTAAGCAGGGGCAATCTCACTGACTGACTACAATACCCACTTCCTCCAGGGACGAACTGGCTCCCAAAGCGGATTGTTCCTACATTACAAACCTAACTAGACAAATGGCTGAATGAGGGCTTTATTAGGACGAGTTCTGTAGAAGTCTCACTAGAAATAGTAACAACTAAATATTATTTTTAGAAGACTTCAACTTGCACAAGGCCTCAGATGATGATGAGATGGACCAAAATCAAAATGAGCTATTTTTAAAACAGTTTATTATGATTTTGCCACAGCAAGCTAAATTTTTATATTTTCTCTTTGACTCTTCACACATTTTCCAAAAATATCATTAAAAAATTAAGCCATGATAATAAACCAATTTAAATATAATCAGAACCCCCCCTGTATCTGTTCTCTTAACAGACAATGTCAGAGATAACTCAAGTCCCATCATGGTTTCTGTTTCTCAGTCGGACAGAGTCCGTTTTATACCTTTTTCCTCTCTATGTTCAGCATGAGCCATGGAGCGCCTCTAGCCACTCCAAACAGTTGTTACAGCACGAATTACTCAGATAAAATATAAGTCTAGGCATGTATTTTTTATTGCTTCAGAGAAGTCATGAATAGTGAGAGGCCAAAGCTGCAGAGCAAGATGATCTAGGACCTGATGAGACTTTTGGGGTCACTGAAGTAGGTTTTCCCACCCACCAGTGCTGGGAGGAGAAAAGGCAGCAGAACCTCAACCCCGTTCTGGGGTCTGGGCTGAAACTTACTGGGGTGTCACCAAGCTCAGCTACATGCACACTGAAACTGGACGTGTAGCCCAAGCCCACCACTGAGTTCAGCAGGTGTTTGTGCACACCAGACCTGCTGGTTTGGGATCCTGTGCATAAGCAAGTGAGGATTTGATTCGGAGATGTGAGATATTCTCCTCCCTGAAAAAGCACCATCGTGATGTAACTCATTTTCAGACGTTTTTATAGAAGACACTGAACTTCTTAAAGGAGTGTTATCACAGCCCAACATCCTTTTTTTGTTTTCGTGTATAATGTATTTAAATGCTTTTTACAAGTGAATAAGGTCTGGGTTGCCAGCAAGCTTCTGAGAATGCTATGCATTTCTGTCTGCTCTGGTTGTGTAGGGCTATGATGGGAGTACACTGTGTTTATAATAACATGCCAGAGGTTTGGTGAGAGAGCTTCATCAAGGAGGAGGTGCTTAAAAGACAGCCTAAATAGGATCCAGGTTCTGCATTTCTAATTTGCTCTGGGATCAGTTCACTGCTGCACTGGAACTCCACTCAGACGTAAAAAAAGCGTTGTGGGAATAAAAAGGATGGAGAAAAGGGAAGTGGGGATTGCAAGCAGACAGCGAAGGGAATACTGGGCAATTCCCTAATCCTGAGCTGCCCAGAAAATTAGCTCACTCATGTCAAACTATGTTTGTACAAAATGCATATCCCATCTGGGTCATATCACAACAAACACAAGTGTTGCTTCTGCAGGGAGGAGGACAGGCAAAGGCGTTCACCAGACATACAGAAATGACATTCTTTTCTTGCCAGGTTTCTGTTTGGCAAAATGGGAATATATTTATAAGATTCCTGCTTTTCAAACTATTTAGCCCATTTGTTTTTGTAAACCTGTAACATTGTCCTTGCAACTTCAATGGGCAAACAATGCTTCTGTCCCACTAGTGGGGTAGGACATATCGCTTATTTTTGGCTGAAAAGGCAAGGATGAAACTGTGCCTAGCGAAACAAAAGACACAGCAAAGTGCTGATAACAAGAAGCAGTGGCTGGTACGGGAAGCATACAGAGGATGTGGGTGTTCTCCAAGGAAAGAGTTCCCTCCTGCTTCAACCTTCCACTGACATAAAAGGACAATATTAAATGGTGGGCTGTGTGATTTAGATCGGAGTAGCATGTGCTACAACTAGTTATTCTGTTCCATATTAAAGAGAGACCTTAGACTGTTACAGCAAATTTCATCCGTGATACTTAATAAGACTTAAATCCAGAACAGGCAGGAATCAAATAAATGTCTCTGAGGTGAGAAAAGGAGTACATTACCATCCTGAGCTACGAAGCCCTTGTCGCACTCTCGTTTGCAGCAATACCTATGTGGAGGAAACACTGTCCATGCAAATAGTGACTACCACAGAGATACCACCTTTTCTATCCGTGAACTTTCATGGAAGTGAGGCCATCAGTTCAACACAATCTATGCCAGTTTACCCTACGGACTTTAGATCGAACTTGTTTTTCATTTTCCTAGTGCATTTCTCTGCAGTATAAAGACTTCTCTGAGAGAGGTAACTCAAAAGGTATGATGCAAATGACAAACTGTATAATGGAATTCAGATGTATTTTGAGAAAGTGTTGCACATACTGGAGCAAAATTTTGTCATTTATCAAGGGGGAAGAAGGGGGCCTACGTGTGTGAAAACATCTAACAATAGATTTCCCCCGAGAAGTTTATAATACAGTGGACCAAAAAAATGGGGAAATGAAAATAAATGGTTGAGTAATTCCAAAGGAAAAGAGATCTTTTGTTTTAAAACATCCCATCGATAAATCTTGAAACCTGATATTCATTCTTTTGCTGAAATGTGCAAGTCATCTTTAAAATATTTCCTCTGAGATATTGTAAGAGTTACAGTAAAAGAAAATCTCAGAAGATTAAATGGAATTTACAAGCACCATTTACCTTAATAGTCAGGGACACTTGTCCAGGAATTTTATATGTACTTAAATACAGTTTATTAATTTTTCCTTCTCCTTGTCCACCATTTTCTTTCATTACATTCTTGTCAATGATGAGGTCAGTCTGACAAACTCTTCCTCACAGGAGTAACTTCTACCCATTTGAGTAGTTTGAGTGGCCTGAACAGGACTAATTTGCTTAAGGACAGATCAAGTCCTCGGCCTCTGGCCTGATATTGCCTCTCCTTAGAAACAACTGAAGTCAGGTTTCGCTTCTTCACTGCAAAAAAGCCTGTGAGCTACAGAGGTACCTGGTCTCTTCCCCGCCGCAGAAGGCGGCACACATTAGCCTTGTAACACGGTCAGCCTCCCTTCGGCCCAGCTGAGGGAGAAAGACGGCTTGCTAAGAAACACTCCATTTTTTGTTGTCACACTCAGCCTGCCTTAGTGTTCCTGGCACCATATCAGTAATTAGTGTAATTACAGCTGGTGAGAGAGAAGTAACCCCTGTGGTTATCTATTAGGTACCTCACAATCAGAGAGTGCACTTCATTACTCATCTCTCCGTATCATCTCTTAATTTCAAAAGGATTAAGCAAAATTAATTCTTTCAGTAGAAGAATTTCTTTATCTAGCCATCCATTAATCTCTCTATATAAAGAGCTCTTCAAGGCAACTAAAATATTAAGTTACTCCTAAGTGCATTATAACTACTGCTCTGTTGACAGGCATTGTGTTTTTCATTAAAGCTGAGACAAGAAGTTTGGGAGCAGGGAGAAACCTACTGCCAAATTTTATCTGTAGATTATAAGCGTAGATGGAAATCTGTATGTTTAGCATGAATAATACTATAGCATACCCAATGACTTTACATCCACATTTAAGTCCAATCCTGCTCCCAAAGAACACTTCCAACAGAGTGTGAGCAGAATTGGGTCAAAATATTTTACCAGCAGTTTAAATAGTCAAAAAAAGCAGCATCTTTTTGTTTCTAGCTGGTGAGTTGATATTTTTGTCTTAATAACACTAACACCACTGTTTATGCCTTCTGTCTAGCAAAGCACAACCTCTGTTACACTGTGTCTCCCTCACTGCTCCGTGACTCCGCAGTACAACACACCTCTCTGCTTGGCAAGGCCTGAGAATGATGTATCACTGAAGAAAACGGGAAAAAGTAAAGAAAGAGAGGAGACAGAGACAAGAACAAAGAAAAGTATGGGTCCAGGAAAAATACAGGGAGGGAATAATAATAGTTTCTAAAAATACCATTGTAAAAATTCTATTCTTCAAGATTTTGAAGAATAAAAATGAGGACCCCACATTTTTTAGTGTGCCAAATTCTGCCAGTGTGCACAAAGCTTTTACTATTTTCACTTTGATCAACTGCAACAGCTGATATAATTTTGAGTTCTGCTATTTATCAAGAGCAATATATAGTCCAAGAGCCATTTCTGTGATACATACTCATTTCCAATACATGCCACATGAAAAACACCTGCTTACTGCAACCATATTTGATTAAAACTGTCTCCTAGCCAGAGGACCAGTATTTTCTCTGGTAAAAAAGCCTTCCGTTGGCATATTTACACACAAAGGCTTTGGGAACTTAGCACACAGTTAAACAATGATTGATAATTCTATAGCAACTTGCAAAGGTGACTTCAAAAAATCATACCAGAAAATATATTAAAAAGAGTTGTTCAATAGGGAACAAATAACATAGGACTGCCTCATCTATCCAATGTTCTACAGTGCATATGGAAGGACATTAATTTTATTCATTGATTACATTATTTTATCCCTTTTTTAATCTGGTAGCAAAGTGAGTCCTTCAAGGAGTTGTTTGATGAGCTGTCAGTACCAACATGACATTCACAAATCTTCCTCTGTGTACTGCTTTCCCCTTGCATAGACCAACCTCACAGAATCACAGAATCACAGAATCACAGAATCACAGAATGGTAGGGGTTGGAAGGGACCTCTGTGGGTCATCTAGTCCAACCCTCCTGCCAAAGCAGGGTCACCTACAGCAGGCTGCACAGGACCTTGTCCAGGCG
>Ga0065711_1003993_pt1 | contig 27750 bp, 14 predicted proteins | sample Hoacrofraction12_FD_59098 | JGI IMG/M metagenome (GOLD analysis project Ga0065711, IMG submission 59098) | Hoatzin crop microbial communities from Cojedes, Venezuela - Epithelial fraction 12 v2 (version 2) | ecosystem: Host-associated > Birds > Digestive system > Esophagus > Crop | place...
CCCCTCCTTCCCCCCCATCTGGTAGAGCCTCCAGCTAGGTCCACACTAGTTTAAAAATACAGTTCACTGGTACCTAGAAAGGAGTTCTTTCCATGGGCTGGGAAAACAAGGTGCTAAGATACGTTCATTTGTGAACCTGACATATAAATTCATAATCACTTGACTAGCTAGAAACAGCATTAAAAGAAGCTTGTTACATTTGCTAGTTTGTATGCAATAAACAATAACTATAAATTGTATTTAGAAAATGGAGTTGTAAAATGCCTTTTGGGGGAAAAAAAAAAAAAGACAATAGAGCTTGCTAGAATCTTTAAAGGAGACCAGTCTTCCAGAATGAGAATGAGTCATCTATAATCACACATCACATTTTCTAAGCAGTTCTTTGTCAGGTGTATGTGTTTAATTTCCTGCTGGGTTTTTAATTCTTCCAGAGTGGGGGAAAAAAAAAGATGTTTGAGTCATGCGAATTTTTTTGTTGTCCTCCCTTCCCTGCCCCTTCTCTAAAACTGTCATCTGGATGGCTCAAATTTTGGTCTGCTACAGTGCCAAACAGAGAGAGACAGCTACCATTTGCAGCAATAGATCTGACCACTTACAGTATTTTTACTTTTATTCTTCTGGAATTCTAACAGACTTTATTTTTTTTCAGCCATTGTCCTAAAAAGCAATGGACTGAGTCTCCTGCATCAGGGCTCCAGTGCGAGCCATACATCTGCTATGGCCTCTGGCCATTTTAAAGCTCCAAACCACAGCACAGGCAACAACTGCAAACACGTGTGTGACTGCAGAGAGCTGGACACTTCTCCAGCTCTTAGAAAGGCATGGTGGAGACGTAAGGTTGGAGGAGCTATGGCAAAAGCCTTTCCACAGCAACCGACTAGGGAAAAGTAAGGAAAGGTGAGTTGTCTCCCTTCCTCACACTGCAGTAAAATGTATTTGTTAATAAGCGTTATGGACCTCTTAGACTTTTTACATCTTTTACTTAAGAATGACAAACTCTCTAAACAAGGAACAAATTCAGGTATATGTGCTGCTAATAAATCTTCTTTTGATCCTGCAATGATTTAGAATTTTCTCAACTGTCAGAAATGATTGACTGTATGAAGAGTTGATCTTCTGACCACTCAGACCTGGGCCATGACTGGAGTTTTCCATATTCCTCTTCTGAACATCAAGGAGTCAGACTGTAGCTGCTGGGGCAGCCCTGAAGAAACAGCATTTTCCTTACAACAACCTTTTCAATAACTTCAATTATGATCTGCAGATGGAGGTATTTCTGAATTGCTTTGTGTTCCTTGCCCTTAATTTAAGTTTTATATCTCCCAAAGGGGTGTCTGGAATCTGGATCTCTCTCTTACAATGCACAAATGGGAAAACACACAGCAGCCTGCATGGATTTAAATCACATTTTAAAATACTCCTAAGGCATCTAGATCCACTCTACGTCCCCTAAAAGGTGCCTCTCAGAACATTAGGGTGTATAATCCTCTAGTAAGTGCAAAGCAGGCTGCTATTTTTCCAAGCAGAGCTATTCTTTTTCCTCCCCCACATTGTCCTCCAAGAAACGTAGTTTTCATAAGAGTAAAATGGAGACTCTATTTCAAGTCTCTATAAAAGCACACACAAAGAATGAAAAAAAAAAAATCAATATGAGTCCCTTTGGCAGCTGAAATTAGATGCTTCATAATGCTGTGCCAATCTCACTGAGCATCATGTACCTTCCCTTCTGTGCCTTTTCACTTCTTTTTGTCCCTTTACCTATGGGAATAAAATATGGTCTTGGGGTCTTTTTTAGTCAGCTTTTCATATGTGTTAGGATTTTTTTTTTAATAATCCAAAAAAAAAGGTCACATCCCAGATCAGTTGTTGGTATGCTTTTTTAATGAAATGCTCCCACGTCAGGTGTTCCTAGTTCAATTAGGTTGTCAGGGACCATGTTTTGGTTTTTAAACAAACTTAATCAGTACCTTTCATGAAAGCTCACTGCTAAGGAAGATGCACAGAGCAGCCAGAAACAGTATGTGTGATTGGGTGCTCTGAGACTGGCTGAGGAAACATGATTTTGGGACATTCCTGAATGTATTAGCGTTTTACTGGTGAAATCCCGCCAAAAGGAAGACTGAATTTCCAGTGGCTCAGTAAAGTACTTTTGGATGCTCAGCCAGATAGCACAATGTCAAGCACAACTTAGGAAACATTTCTGTAACAAGAGGGTTGTCAAACACTGGAACAGGCTTGCAGTCGATGCCCCAAGCTTGTCAGTGTTTAAGAGGCATTTGGACAATGCTCTTTACATGCTTTAACTTTTGGTCAGCCCTGAACTAGTCAGGCAGTCGGACTAGATGATCATGATCGGTCCCTTCCAACTGAAATAGTTCAATTATTCTATTCTATTCTATTCTATTCTATTCTATTCTATTCTATTCTATTCTATTCTATTCTCTACCTTAGACTGTGCTGTTTAAAACATCCTATGTAGCAATTCTTCAGAGCTGTATGTAAACTACAACTTTTTCTAGTGATATCCGGGAAAAGACAATACCATTGAACATTCCTATGAGAGAATAAGTGTGTTTTGGTGGTTATCTGTGGCCTTTGTTAACCTTTGCAATCCTGATTAAATCAAGAGGCTGAGTACTCTGTCTGGTTCAACACGCTGACTGACTGAAGTGGCACAGAGCAGCAGGAGAAACCCACTGAGAAACACCCCAAGATTTTTGTGTCAGAGAAACAGAGGATGGTGCAAAGTCTGGGCACACGGGCAGGGAAAAACAGTCAGCCCTTCTGTAACAGAGCAGCTTATGTGGGACAGGGCAGGGGGGAGCAGTTAAAGCTGGCCAGTTTTTTTGAGTGGAATAAAATTTAGCTATTTTATGTACAGAAACCCCTGATCATTGCCTTAACTTACTTTCTGTTTTTTCTTTTCTTTAAAAGAGAAAATGACTATTGAGAGAGATTCAAAACAGAAGGACGTGATGCTTGTTACGAGGGCTACAAAAGGAAAACCTATAAAGAACTTGATTCTAGCATGTTAGCAATTTTAGTTGTTAATTTCAGCACATTGAGGGGTTTAATAACATCTAAGTTTATTAACTGATGTTACCAACAGCAGTACAAGCTAAAACTCAGTCCTCGTATTTCAGCCAATTATTGGGTGACAGTGCTCTGAGCTGCAGGCAAGGCAACAAGTGTACTCCCTGCACAGCCTGTACCTCTGCCAAGGGTACAAAATGTTGAATTCCTCATCTGTGACCTTTATGTAATGAAGAAGGTCATTTTAATGCTAGGGCATCTGCACTAAACCATATGGTGAGCTAGAAATGGTGTGATCACCACTCAAAATACGTTGCAGAGATATTATTCTGGTGCCACATACCCTCTGGTATCTTCAGGAAGAATCTTATTTCTCACACAGTAAAAGCATAATCACTCGAAGAAAAATGACCTGCAGTAGTTTAAAAAAAATCAAATACTTAAACAGAAATATTCGCTGCTAGATCTGAAGATCATCTCATGGACATTGCCCTCCTACATGCCCTCGCCTTTGGCTTAGGATGCATATTGCATTTGCTGCAATCCATCATAGGACCAGTGAAGCTAGGAGCTCTCACAAGTAATGAATTAATGAGGCTAATTAGAGAACCGTGGATTATTTCTCCTCCTGTTTGCATGTCATCATGATGTAAGCCCACAGTATAGCTCAGGTACCAGTCAACAGGATGAGAGGACCCCAAAATGGTGGGCACCCAGACAAGCAAAGTTCCTTCAGATAGTCTGTGCTCTGTGCACTGAACATTGTATGAACTCAGAAGGAACTGGCCAAAGTCTTAGATTTGTCCATGTATGTGTCTCTGTTTTTACACAGCAGAAACTGTTCAGCCTAGTGACGCAGGATAAGAAGTCCCGCTGCACAGATGGAGTTGGTTTTGGATAAAAGGAGTGCTGGAACAGGGATTCAAATCCCAGATAAATAGCACTCCCGTAAGAACACAGTTCAAAATAACCAGGAGAGCCAGTTCACTTGTTCTCAAAAGCTGCCCTACTATTGTTAAGCGTATTAAGAGGATTAGAATCAGGATGTGCTGAACACATGTGAAACACCTGTGATAAATGCTCTGAAAATAACTTAGCAGTGCAGAGCCCTTACTGGGTCACAAATTACTTGATTAAAGTTGGAAAAGCCAAGGTTATTTTTGTTTTTCTTTATCAAAGCCATGATCATTTTTTCTTCCAGCAAACTATGCTTTAATGTTGAGTTTTAATGGGCATCTTATCATTCAGATGCAGAATATAACATTTTAGTGATTTTCCTGTTTTTTTTTTCTAACATTGTTATTCCACTGTTACTTTTGAAAATCTTGACGAATGGATAAAATGAAATAAAATGTGAAGTATTTCACAGAAACAAAGCAAACCCATTTCCAAGAAGATTCTTTGATTTCAGGAAAAGTTGCCCTTCCTTGTTATAAAGAAACAGCTTCTGACTGATCTGTAAAGTTTCTTCAGGTTAAGAGATTGACAGCTTTGTCTCAGTAAGGTAATTTAAACCTGCCTCTGAAATGGGCCAGCAAAACTACTATGCTTTTTTTTTGGAAGAATCAGAGATGATGAAGGAGATTACCAACAAGGATGTGTAGTTATAGTGGGTGGCTTTCTTTTTTCCAAAAAGCTTGTTTCCTGGAAGATAATTAATAATTAAGAGAAATTTCGACTTGGTGCACAAAAATATGGCTTTCAGCATCATGACGAAAGATCACAAATCGAATGTCTTTAGGGGAATAGTTTAGAAACATGAATAATCAAGCAGCAAAACTTCTAATCTACTAATGAGATTCCCAGTGAGCTCTCCAAAGCTTTACCTCTTAACTAGGGACAGGCTTTTGTCCTGCAAGTTTGCACGTCTGAGGGTAATAAACGTACTTGCAGTCTTTCTGCTTGTGATATCTGCCCTTACAGTGGAAGCACGTGGAAATCAGTGTGAGCACTACCCAGACAGGCAGGGTTCAAAAACTGGGTTTTAACAATTCTCTCTGAGCTTACAAAAAACAAACTCCCTACGGGTATTTTTTCAACTGAAAAATCCATCTAGAATATCCTGCAGCCGCAGCATGAGCCTGGCAGCCGTAGAAGGAAATGGGGAAGGTTGTTACTTCCACCAGCTCCTTCCTTAGCAGAGTGCTTTTTCTCAGTAAACACTAATAATCTTCCGGCAGCGCATGTAGACTTTTGGACAATAAGAGTGTACTGCGGGGAATCTGCACTTTGATATTTCCCCTTAACTCTAAGAGAAGTCTCCCCACACACCAGTTTAACTACAGGATTGTGTTTTCAGCATATGTGCAGTTGGTCTCCAGTGAAATACTGTATTCAAGAGACCCGCTAATTTATTTCTCCTCTTGCCAACTGACATGCCCTGCGTATTAATATTAACAATCATGTTTGTACAAATGGGTCCATTAATTCAAATTTCATTTCCTTTTCAATTGGTGATATATGTGAAGAACAATAACCAATGCAGCATAATTTTACCCATGGCTATTATAAGTAGGTACACAGTATCTTATTTATTTCCTTCTAAAAGCATTGCTTTTAAATGAGTAAAGGATATTACAACAGTGTTAGCTTTTCTCCTTCCCTCAATGCATTGCAAAGATATGGGAGGGTTGGGGAAGGAGAAGCCATTTCAGCTCAAACTGGAGTATGATATTATTTGGGGGCCTGATCCAAAGTCAGATTCATCCAATGGGTACATTTTCTTTTACTTTCCTAGGGTTTGGTACGGCCTATGATGAGCATTAACAAAGGTGTCCCAGCAGACAAAGAAAGAGAAAATGTTCCAGAAACTACACTTTCACTTTGCCATAATAAACTGAGTTTGTATTTAACCAAGTCGTTATGAGAAAGGGAATAAATGTATTACAAAACATGACTGAAACATTACTGTGAATTTCAACACCAGAGAAAGCTTAATTCTCAATCCAAATCTTCCATGCCAAGAAAAAATTAGCAAACATTCTTTTTTAAATTAAATTAAGATTATTTTTCAGATTAGGAGCACAGAAGTGGGTCAACTGATAACTGCAATCATACTTCAGTGTTAGATTCTACAGCAGGGAAGGCAATCAAGAAAGTTAAAACTACCTTTGGGAAATTCAAGCCATAACACTTAAGGAAACAGAATGGAGTTGCACTAGCTCTTGAGTTTTTATTAGGCAAGACCCTGAATAATGAGGAAAAGGACAATTATAGCCTTTGTTGCAGGCAAAATACTAAGAGGATCAGATGATCTTATTTCTATAAGAAAAAAGGGAGATTGCTGAGAATCCCTGGCAGCAGTATGACTAGTGTTTCAAAGCTAGGGTCATATAGATTCCCACGTAGCAAATCCCAAGAAAAAGCACTTCAGCCCAACAGCAGTACTGTCATCTTGCATGGTCAATACTTGTAAGCCAAACTCAGCACTTACATCCCATTGCAGCTGCTCCCATGAATTTGAACTTTAAACCGTTTTTTTCAATTGGATTTGCTAAACACTGTCTATATTTTTAAAACTTTCCCAAGATGGGCAAAAAGCATGGCTTTCTAAAACTAAGTTTTACCACTTCCTATGGGAAGCATTTTTGTTATCTCCTACCAAGTCCATCTTAAGATCCTCTTACCAAAATGGAAAAAAAAGCATTAGAGTGTGTACATCAAAAGAAATTTCCCAGTGGAGTAAGTGTCTTTAAACAACTGAGCTGGCCTCAGTGAGTGGAAATATGCGGTGCCACAGGAGATCCCTCCAGCACCTAGTCCAGAAATAAGCATTGCGAAGATAACAGAAACAAGGTGACAGACAACTTTCCAGAGCAGTCAACATATTTTACTTTTCCGTATTGCTTAGTGGTGGTTTATTAGGTCATTTCTGAGGAGCAGCTATCATGTAGCTCATAGCCCAACAGAGAATTTGGCAGTCAGTACCAAAATGTGATCATCTTTCAAGATATCTTGGGTTTCTTTTTCTTTGAACTAGACCGCTTCGAGAAATGATGGTCAGATATTAAGTCTTAACAAGGTAAATGCACTGGATGGGAGCTGGTCAAGCCTATTTAATTTCATCTAGAATTTAAAAATCGGAGATAAATACTTGCCATGGTTGTATGGTACGAAAACCTGGGAGTAGGAATCCTGTCCAAGAGCATGTTCAGTGCTCTACAGGGAGCAGGCTACAAGCTGGCATGTGATTTCATGGCAAACTTTTCTACATGTGAATGGTGTTAGGTGTCATGAAATGTTTCTTTCCTCTGACAGGTTTATCTCCCTCACCGACACAGGCAAACACAATAAAAATTAAGTTCAGAAAGGTCTATGGGTCTTTACTTCATAAACATCTACACCAAATGCCCTTGAGTAACTTCAGCTTACCTCTCAGGCTTGAAGGCTTACTGTTAAACAGAAAAAGCACATTATTACAATGTGTCACAAAAACAGAGCAGAAGAGATCGAGGGTCTCTGCAATAGGGAGAAATTTATGAAGGCAAATTCATGAACTGTTTGTGGTAATGCCCCATGCAATAGGGAAAGCAAAATAGAAATAAAACAGGTCTCAAATATCTGCCCTGTGGAAATATTCTTTCCTGCCCACAAATGAGTCAGTTTCTTTAAACTTGAGCAAGCTACACTAATCAAGCCCCTGCGAAATTTTAGAAGCAGTAGGAGTATTCCTGTACCACTCCCCACAACTTGTCTCCAGTGCTTCAAAAGAAAAGACAACTCCTCTTCTCTGTTCCCCATCCTCTATTTCCCTCCAACCAAATTATGTATCCAGGGAAAAATTTCCCATGCAGCTTTTTCTTTCTCATTCTCTTTGCTTCACCTTCCTTTCCAGTATCCCTTCATAGTAATTATTTTTGGAAATACCCTCTGCATTTAGATTTAACTTCCAGAATCAAAACCCACTCTGAGTAAAAAGTGTCTGTAGCATAAAGTTGGCAGACTTTCTTCCTTGCTGATAACAGGCATTTGGGTATGTTGCCAGCAGTTACTTTGATAGTAGTCACACTATCTTACTGACAATTAACGTAGGCTTCCCTGTTAGACTAGTAATTAGGCCTTCAAAATGTCAGATTCTGGTGCAGGTTGAATATTCTGAATAGTAATTGTGAATAAATAAATCAAAATTTAAATTTAATGGGAATTGACAGTATCTGGCTGAAATCCAACCTGGGTCCAAGAGCGATCCTGCTCACTGGTAGGGATCACGGCAGGCCAGGCTCGTTCGTCCTTGCAAGCACTGAGGGGTGTCACCCTCCAGCTCACCCAGAGAAATCAGGGCGGTCGCTCACTGGCTGAATCAAATATTTTTTGCATGAGTAAAGAAAACAAAATCTGTCACTGTGCAAGACAGAGTGAAATCCTTCTGAAACACAAAGTGCCACTGCGGTGATTCATGTTTATTAGCAGTCTTGATGAACACTGCAATTAAAATGGCTGGAATAAACCTTATCCTCCAGTTACACAGCAGTCAATGGCAGAAAGACAAAACCAGGAGTGGGAGGGCTCCCATTTGTGCCCAGCTACGTAAGAGGACCTGCAACAAATTCCTGCATACTCAAATCGGGAAAATCAAATAAGGGGCATCTGCTATTGCCCTTTGTCCTAATAGTTCACATATTTGCAATACATGCCACTGAATCAACATAAATGTTCCTTATAATTTTACCTTCCCTGGGAGGATTGGGAGAGCAAAGCGGCTGCCAGTTGTTGAGGTGCATAGCCTTCCTACCTCACGTGTCTCTGAGTCACCTCTGTTTTCAAAAATACTGATTTGTCAGGAGACAGACATTTAACCAAGTTCTGCCTGCTAAGCTATAAAACAGAGCTGCCCTTTTTGACCCAAGCAGTTAGAAAAGAGAATTTTGGCTCAAAGGAAAACCTAACATTAGACAGACATCTCTCCTGTGCAACCTGTGTACTACCGACTCAGGTTCCCTGGCCAAAACAAGAATAAAACTTGGGCATAAGGACGTTCACAGCCCCTTTTTATTTAGCCCTTGCTCCTAAAAAACTTAATCTTTAGTTTTCTTCTACTTCTTTTTCTTAGACTCTGTAATGTTACCCCTGCCTTTTTTCACACAGAGGCATAGAAATACACTTATTTCCCCATAAAAGAAGGAGAAATCCTTAACTATATGCCTTTACCCACATATGCCCCGCTAGTATCCCAGGGATGGTTTTATCCCAGAAGGTTTTATACCACCTCGGTCTTGGGTAGGAAACATCAAAGGTTATTTTTTTAAAAATTATCTACTAATAATGATGGATGTGTAATATTAATGTCTGAGTCATTTATTTCAACCATAGCAACAAGTTTTGCTACTGTGTTCCAGTTTAATACATTGGAAATAAGAGGGAGATTCTATTTCCAAGTTGTGTCAAACATAATTTTTCAGTACACATATAAAGGAAATCATAAAAAGCAGTTACAAACTTTCTCTTCTATATGGAGTGAAAAAGACTTCAAGGGTTTTTAATTTCAGACAAAATATATGTGTTTTCATTAAACTTTACAGATTTCACTTTTAAATGAAGAATATGTTCTAGCCTTGGAATAATTATCAGTTGGCAGCAACCTTATTCTGAAAGATGGAGGAATTTTTCTTCTGAAGCAGCAGAAATATTGTTTGTATTTTGTGTTGGTTTTCTTGTGAACTGAACAATCTGGTTATTTGAAAAATAAACCAAGATATTTCAGCCTGTCATATTCTGCAGGCAAAAAATATCAGAATTGCGAAGTGCTGTAATCACTGGAAATGGGAAACTGGAGTTGATAAGCTTGGTTTCCCATATAATCATTTCAGGTGAGTTGGCGACAGCTGAAATCAAATTCTGAGGATGAGCAGATGTGTCTTTAAATGGCTGAGATGGCTGAATTCCTCCTCCCTCTTCCCTGCATATGCAGATTTAAGGAAAAAAAAAAAGATATTTTAGGGGTTTGATAATAAAGCTTTTAAACCAAACTGTCTTTTTCATCTCTGCTAAAGTTTTTGAGAAGAAAAGGGTTTTTGATTGAGAAAATAGTGTAAAATCCAGACCCTATTTTGAAGCACAGCTTCTTCCCCTCTGTTTCAAATACCATCTCTATTGCTTTGTATTTACAAATATGTTTCTTTGTTGGACTACATGTGTGTTGGAGTGATAAGGAGGTCATGGACTTGTCAGTAGGCTAGAGGGCTGAGTGCTCCCACTAGGAAAATCAAAGAATTATTGCCTATGGATTTGATTTCACATTTTTCAGTTTAAAGTTTTTCAGATTTTTCCACAAGCTTCTCTATAGCTAGCAGAGAAGAGAAGAGAAATTCCAGCTGTAGCAGAGCTCAGAATGTGCAATTTCTATTTGATAACTCTTCATTTTAGGTAGGGTGGGTTAGTAATTTCTGAGGTCAGCAGAAGACATGGTCATGAATGTGAGGTGTTGGAGATCATGACTCTGGACGTGACAGGAATTCGGGGTGAGGAGAGATGGAATTAGAGAAACCTGAAAAGGGACAATAAACATTTCCCGCCTGAAAAAGGGATTTTAGTTTTTTTTTTTTCAGGTAGAAAAGCAAATGGAATAAAAGAGGATAAAGGAAATCTTGAGGATGGAAGCTGTGACCCAAGCATGATTAGCAACACAGTAGCTCCTCTGAACTAAATCTGCATTTCTCTTATCCTATTAACCGAGAAGGCCGGGTTATATTTACCGCTTGCTCCAGTTAAAGAGCAGCGCAGAGCAGCACCACCTCCACAAGAGACTGGGGATGAAGCCTTTGCCACAGACTCTCTGTGTGATTCCTCCTCTCCTTCCTCCCTGCCCACCTCCGAGCTGAGGAGCCCCCTTGTCATCCTCTGCTGTGGGACCTCGCATACCCTGGGCTTGGCAGGGGAAGGGCAATGCGCAACCCAGCTCTGCTTGCGTTTAACCTTTCCTCACCAGCTCTGTGGCCATTTGGATAGGAAAGGTGGAAAAAAACCTCTCCTCACTGAATTGTAAACCACAAAATGGGTGGCCAGGGCATTGGGTCAGAGGATTATCTTTAAGAGTATTCTCTGGCCACGTGTGATTCAGGATCTTCAAGAAGTGGCAGAAATCTCTAGAGAGGGCTTGACACACACAAATATCTCCAGTGAAGGAAAGGAACAAGGTGCAAACACTGCCACAATGTCCCTTTTACCTGCCAGCCATAAAAAAGAGCTATAATGAGAGAAAAGATCCTTGAAAAAGATCATACTCTCCCGAGCTGGAAGGACCTTTCTCGTCATTTCTAAAATACAAGGAACCTGCTAGACCATTCAGTTGGATTTTCAATTGCTAAAAAGCTTCACTTTCCATGACAACTGGGCTGACTCTCATGGGTCCTCTCAAGGGGCTGAGAGGTCCTTGTTCACTCTTCAGTATGCCACTGGAGCTGGCAGCCATCCCCACACACCACAATTCTTTTATTGCATTACACCCTTTATTTTACGCCTAAGATTAATTAATCAACATTAAAGATTACCCACTAAAGGTGGATTGTTATGCCTCAGTGGGGGCCACCCAGGGTGGGATAACTGAGCTCGGTTCTTACTCAGACATCTGCAGGAACCGTGCAGATGCGCAGAGTAAGGCACAGGGGGATCACGCAAGTACCTCGCCCTGCAAGCCCATGCGAGATTTAACAGCCTAATGAAATATCCACAATGCCGCTCAGCGCCTACCTTGCTGAGGACTGCAAGGGTTGTGCCGGTAAGGAAAATCTAGGCAGGATTAGTCCCGACTTAACACACAGAGCCTTCTTTTGCACCTCCTTTAAGAGCCGGATTGGCCATCTCACGTATTTCTTCTCTTAGCAGGTATTAGAAACTGCACATCTGAAATAAAGTTCAGCAGAAATTCCAGCTCGCATTTGCAGACATCGTTTCTTATGAATGGGCTCTGATCTGGTGGGTGCCTCTAACAGAAGATGGCTGCTGTGTCAGACTTGGACGAGCAAGCCTGTCCTGATTATGCTAGTCTTGTTACGTGAGAATTTGTAGCATATTTCCCCTGAAACAAAGAAACATGGCACGTCAGGCAGCCAGAGACCGGCACGCATTTCTCTCCCGGAGCTACTGAGTGTTATTATCTTGGAAGGCAGCACTGCCATCTGGGGGATGGAAAACCAATATTTCAGTCACAGTTCAGCTACCATGTTGGGGAGGGGGTGTGGAAACATGGAAAAATAAATAAAAGCCTGCAGTAGCTCACAATGATTTTCTTACAGTATACATGAATCAACAGTCCCCTCTCGGATTATTGCTTTCAAATTGGGTAACATTATTTTTCACTTTAATACAAAGGTTCTACCCTTCCAGAAGAATAAGTGGGGTCTTGCCTTTTTAATGTTTATATCATTTAACAACCAGCTACATGGTGCAAACAGTCTGTAATGAATTCCCTGCAATCCCTTGAATTACAGTATTATTCCTTTTTTGCTCACTTATACCAGTAAACAAGGGCAGAGGTGATTTGCTAAGCCCAGCTAATAAACTCTTCCAGAGGCCAGTCTGTAGTCTTTGAAATTCGTAACAAATAATAATGCAGATATTACCATACCCATATCTTTTGACATCCTACTGAGCCTACTGTCATATTCTCTTCACACAGCATTTATTCTGAAACGTGTCTTATTCCTGGGAAAACTGTGGTCCTTGCTTCTCTCTCATCTAGGTCTGTCAGGATTTCCTTCTGTTTCACTAATAGAGAAATTGCTGTGCATACTTACATAGCTAATTATTTCCCTGATTTAGCCTAAAGTCCTTGTAGAATACAGAGCTAGCAGTCTTAAAAAAAATCCACAAACTCAAAAACACACTAAAAAAACAAACCTAAAAGCCAGCAACGTGATTTATCAACAATTACAATATGCTGGCATGTACTCATCTGCTTCTGATGTCCTAAACTGCCGGTACATTTTCTGCATAGGCGTGTTCATATCGAGTGTGACAGCACAAGGATCATAAGCCGACCTGAGATCACACTGAGGCCAGAAAGGTGATTCCTGCTCCTGCTCTGCCCTTAGCCTTGTGCTTCCATCCTTTCGTTGTGTTGGCTCAGCCAAGCAAATTGACCTTGCTCAAAACTTTGTGGTTTGTTTGTTTGTTTTTTTTTTTAGTTTTCCCAAACACAGGTTAGTCTTCAGCCAGATCTGCTCCCTGCTAACACTGGCACAAGGGAAAGATGAGATCCTGCAGTTAAAATTGCTATTTTGAGAGGTGGTACAAGATACGTGTCTGCTTACACTAAACATGAAAGCTCATCCTCCCATATGCAGTTTACAAATCTAATAACTGAGTCGTATTTGAGGTAGCATATATAAGTCCAGAAGATTATTGTACAAAAATCCTGAGAGTCCATGAGTTTACTAAAAGAAAAACCCCATTTTTCTTGTAAGACATACAGAAGGCACTTTTGTTTTAAGTCCAAAACAACAGAAAACTGAAGAGTCAGACTTAAGAGTCTGAACAAGACTCTTAAGACTGAGTGCAGAGATTTCTATGTAGCTTCTTATATAAATAGATTATATAAGCACACCCAAATGGGTTATCCCAAACAATATTATTTGAACTGACTCACTACTTATTTTTTATTTGCCATTTAACTGCAAATAACCGTCCTCTGCATGAAACCACTTTATTTTTATATCATTAACTAATTTAGCGAGCCCATTTATCCTACCTCTGCTGAAGGATTCTCCTGCAGTAGACAGAGAGCATTTTTAATTCTGTCTCACAAACCTCCATTTTTACACAATTTTGATGGAACAAATCTTCATAATAAATGCCAAAGACCCTCTTATGCAGATGTTCACAAAATACATCTGCCACCAGACAGGCGTTACTTACCCGCAGGATAGAAATTCTCTGGTGCAGCATTTCTGCCCTCAAGCTATTTGGCTGTTAGCTTAAGAACAAAGTGACCAGAGGGTGGCTCTTCAGCCATGTGCAATTCAAATGTGACTCCCCAGCACAGCTGGGTCCAGCTGTTCCAGCTCTGGGAGCCTCTGAGCCCTCAGTTACCAGGAGAAGTGACGCAGGAGGGAGAGCTAAGGTCTGCCCTTGCAGCTGAAATCCAGCCTGCAAAATGACTAGGAGAAAATGCCTGCCCTCTTTTCTCATCTCTTCTATAAATATGGAAGGGGTTCTGTTGATGGGGTTAATGTGAAGATTTTGGAACCTGTTGTTAAGGCTGGCCACCCTTGGTCCACAACATCTTGAAGTAAGTTATTGCATATTTGTCATACCACAGATAACTGCTGCTGCTACTGATGGCTGCCAGAATTTTACGTACTTTTGTGAGTACCACATTTTGCTCTAATGTAAGACATTAGAAATATTGCATTTATACTGAACAACAAAAAATAGTATTCTGGCCTTTTAGTCAACTATTTTAGGAGTAAAAATTAAATATACTTCATGAGTACATTTAACGTCAAGGGGTTTGTTCATTCTTAACCAACAACATTCCCTTTCAGTTACAATAAAGCAAGCTTTGGCCACTTCACACAGAAACTAGTGTGTTGAGTGCTAAGCCTGCATAGCATTCTGTGATCTCAGGTCAGCTTAATGGCTTTTTCTTCTGAAAGTCTCAAAACACTTACAAACCCATGAAGATGCAGGTGATGTATTCAAAACTGCCCAGGGGCTTTGGACACCCAAATCTCATTAATTATAATGGAAAAATGGGCTTTCAACCCCCAGAGGCAAGTCTGAAATCCTCAGCCAGATGGTATTGTTGTTAAAACACAGAACTGGGAGTTAAGAGCTGCTGTGAAGAGCTGCACAAAGAAAACAGTGCTGCGCACAAGAACAATTAGCATTACTGGATTTACAAAAAAAATACAGGTACATAATTCAATATCATCTGTTCTACGTTTATCAAAAACCTAGGAGCATGGGCATAAAAATCCTTATAGTTTTCAGTTTTCTCATGTCCTGTTAGATCTCTCTAAGCCAATTCCTTCCTGTCTGCTGGAATTATTTTGCTACTGCAGTAGCACCTATGAAAGCGGCTGGTATATGTCTGGGTTTTATATTCATGCTTTAAAACAAGTCTAACCATCATTATCTACTAAGGGGAATCCAAATAAAGAGATTATGTGGTGTTTTCTTTCACTGATACTTTTAAGTTATTGTTTCAACCCAGTGAGTGCAACTTATTCTGAAAGCTCTATGCTAAAATCACTTTAGGATGGACTACAAGCCAATGTATATGAAGGCTTCTAACAGCTGAGAAGAAATAAAAAAAAACCTAAAACCCACCTTAGATCACTTTGAAGTGGATGCATGAACTGCCTATTCAGTAAAATAAAATAGCCTCATATTCTCTGCTTTGTGGGAATCAGGTAATCAAAAGGAATAGAAATGCTGTGTATAGACAAACAAAAAGCTGGGCAAGGAGAATATTAGAGCTTGCTTTCAAAGCTAGATTTTCCTTTAAATTACACAGGCCTTCCACAAAATATGGCGGTGTGACCAGCCAGAGGCAGATGTAGCCATGTCCTAATCAGCACTGGAAGAGCTGCTTGCTGTAAACACAGACACTAAATTTGCTTGTGACAGCACTCATTTTAATTTGACAACATTCTGGCCCTTTAATGGGAATAAAAGCTTGCAGACAGTCCGTGGCAGCACAGCTCATGAGACACTGCAGTTTTGCAGAGTGGAAGGGCATATCCTACTGCAGACCAGCAGCAAACGCTGGGACCATCAGGGGCTGTGTTAGTCATAGTCTGCACAACTGTTGCTTCCTTATAACCACTACAATAACTGAAGTTGTGTCTCAAGGATTTGTTAGATGCGTACTTCCTTATCGTGTTATAGCAGAGAACCATCTCCGTTGCTCCATATTACAGGATATTGCTGGACTCTCAAAAAATCACAGCCAGAGGAAGTTATGTATTTGAAAGAAAATGTAGGCATTACAATTCAGAAAACGTCTGCTTTGGCTCAGGGTCAAAGCATTCGTAACTTACCAGTTCTGTTCATCCTCCACACACTCCGGTCCCTTGTTTTTGCAACTGAGTTCCAGCCTTGGCAGGCAGCATCTTGTGGGACACAGTGGCTTCGAGGGTCTTTGAAGTGTGGGAGTTGCATTTGCTCTGAAAATGAGGGACCAGAGAAGGTGGCAATGTTTCAGCTCTGTTACATGCAACATTGAAGCCTTTATTGGGAAAAGTTAAAAGAAGTATGTTTAGGGTGATTCTGCGAAGCTAAATGGAGTAGTGTGCCCTTCCTGGGGAAGCTGAATGCTTGTGGAATAGGCTCAAAACTCTTGGTGGAAGTAGTGAAACCAAGTCATACCTATAAACAGCTTCATCTGTAAACAGCTCTCAGAGGAGCTAGGTTTAAAGCACTGCCACATTTACACAATTGCAGTAAAGGACTTGCTAAAGTACTTCAGGAAACAGAAGCAGAAAGTATCACAGAGCAGCAAAAGAGCCTCCAGAGAAGTAGCCACCTGAAGGAGAAGAGAGAGAGGAAGCAAGCAGGGCGGGACCTTTGGCTCCGTCCGGAGAGTGGTGAGGAAATGGATGGAGGGTGCAGAGCTGTAGACTGTATAGAGAACTATCAGCGTCTGATCGGCCACTGACAACTATCAGGGTCAGAATATGGGGTTTGAGAAGCCTTTGGCCTGACCTCTACAGCTGCTCTTTTGTCTTTTACTGTTGTGCCAAGATCTGCATACTTGTACTGGTTAGTGAGAGCAAAGATGATGAGTCTATGCAGCTATTTACTTCCACTGGTCTTTAAAGAATTCAGAGATGACAGTTCTCTGAGTAATATGGACTTAATCAAAATACGAAATGGAGGGGCAGTTCATGAGAAACAAGGAAACTCAAGTGCAAGGGCTTTTCAGAGGAGATTTATTGATGGTTACCCTCAGGTCTGTCCCAGGAAATACGACAGTGGGGCCATGAGAGCACCCAGCCCTTCAGGCTGTTCAGACCAAGCAAGACACAAAAGCTGATAAGGCCAGAAGATTGGTGACTTAGTAACCTGGTCAGTAAGAAGCATGCAATTGGTATCAGTGGTACACTACGTATGTGGAAGGAAATGTTACAGCTTCTCTGTTTTGTTTGTGTGGGTTTTTTTTCTAAACTAAAAGTTTTCTCATCCCCACATTTAGAAATTATGTTATTTTCTCTTAAGTTACCATATAAAATAGATGGGATGTTTCACACAAACAGGTTTATGGTGGACACACTAAAGCTGCCTGAACTGTGACAGGTGATAGTTATAGAGAAGAAAAAACCCAGCTCACTGGGGAAAAAAAGTCCTCCTTCTTTGCCTTATCTTGAAAGGCAGCATGAGAAAATTTTTTCCCCCTTCTCATAAGCAGCCTTGCCTGAGGCCATTCTCTAGTCACACTGCAGGGGATGAGCCCAGAGAAGCCATCACATGTCCCAGCCTGCCCTTTCTAATATGTATCCTTTTTTGTTAAGGAGGCAGCTTTAACTGAAAATATGTCTGCTTGAGAAAGAACAAGGGTCATGAACTTGCTCCACGGTGGGAGCCTGCAGGAAAGAACTGACCTAGCTTTGTTAAAATGCCTTTCTCCACGAGCTGGATGCTATCTCCGCAGAATTCAGTCCTGCTCATATGCACATCACCCCTACACCTCCTGCTCCCAGTGGCTCAATTGTTTTGTGGCTGGTGCAGCAGTAGTAAATCCAAACAGGATACCCCTTAAAGACAGCTTTTCGATAAAAGTGAGACAAGGCATGAGGCAGGGCACAGACCCTGTGTGCAGAGATGCCCATCATCCCTGGTGCACAGCCAGGTCAGTTCATCCCATCCACTGAACAGCGAGGCATATTGCAGATGCCCATGCTACAATTACTATTTGTAAAACTGTCCTAGCTTATGCTGTCCTAGTAATTCCCAGTTACATCATGGCATTTTGCCCAAACAACAACAACAACAAATAATCCAACACACAAGGCTGCAAATCATAAAATAGGGATTAAGGCTTCCTTTGACTGTGAAGTTTACAAAAGCAGCAGAAGAAAAGAGGAGTAAAATTCATGGTCTCATTACCAAATCTGGTGGTAATTGTACTGGCTACAGCAAATCTGAAACTTGAAGCAAATGTACTCTAAGAAAAAGGATTTGGTCCTCCCCTAGACTGGCCTTCTCACTTTTGTTGATTAAGTAAGATGATCTGTCCCATTTAAAATAATTTCAGCCCTAACCCAACTAAACAGGGCATTTAGAGACTTCTATCCTGAAAATGAAAGTATGCTTTCTTTCCAAAACCTAAACTTTTCCAAACTCTGAAGTGGATGACTCCGCCTCATTACACGGGTACCACTGCAGAGCCCCACTGTCACTGCAGATGGACTCACCTGCAGCAGGCCTACCTGCAGGAGACCTTCAAAAAGAGATCTGTGCTCCTGAAATGGCCGGTGAAAGCAGCAGGAGGATTAGTGATACCTCGTTTCTCCTGTCTGCTACAATCAGCTAGGGACTCGGAAAGGACAGCTTTATTCTTTTGAAGCCTAAGTTGTGTGGGGTAAATTGATTCTTTTACCCTAAATCTTTCTGCAATGGTAGGAGCTGAACTGATTTCCTCCAAATCCCCGGGAGTGTCATAGCAGGTTGTCCGTCATTCCATTAGGCTGCTCCTGACACCTCTTGCTGATGGCAGAGGCAGCCCCATTTACCTGTTGTGTTTTTTTTTTCCAACAGAGAAACCACAACAAATATAAGTCAATCACTCTCCTTTGGAGAGTAGCAGCAGGAAGACAGGAACATTGCTCCTGAATTACAGCTATTCTAAAGAAATTTATTTTCCCCCTCGGCTAGTACTGGAGGGCCAGCTTGTTAAATGGTGTAAATCAGCACAGTCACAAATTCACCTAAGTTTCAAAAGAAAGGGTTTCGCTGCCACGCTGAAGAGAAACCTGACCTCTATGATGTGCGTATTTCCACGTAGCACTCTTGTAAACCATTGCCAATTGAGAGCACAGTATAAATTTTGATGATGAAAAGCTTCGTGTAAACAGAATGACTGGCAACACAGCACCAGCTTTGCTCAATCAAAAGCAAACGTGATGTATCCAGCATAACCCAAAGTTACTGTGAAAAGCAAACACATTTGTAATTCATCTGTTAGATCAGCAACAGAAGCAAATTAACTGACTGCTACCATCTGAGAAACAGGATAGACGCATTTTAGTTGGAAGCAAAGATCATATGAGTTTTACCTCATATTCTGCATATTCAGTTCTATTGTCTGAATCTGAGAGGTCCTGGTTCAACAATGAATTCAAGTGCATTTTTAGGCTTTGCTACAGCAAACAGAACCCTTGCAAAGCTTTTGGGCTGCCAATCCATAGCCCAGTAAGGCAGCCTTTCCATTAAAATTCAATGGTTATATCTACCCTGACCTTTGAGGGCCCCCTCCGCCTGACGTTTCAGATGACGTCAGTCTGTCCTGATTCTGAATTTGCTCCCTTCGAATCATTTGAAACCCCAGGTGCCTGAGAGTGTCTTGGCCTTAGGTGTCTTAGGATGTCATGAGCTGACATCTGAAGTTGCCAGAGACTCCCACAGAGCCTGCCCAGAGATAAGGGCATGGGCTGAGAGCTGGGGGAGGCAGGGAGGGTAGGCAAAGCCACCACCAGTGGCACCCATTGAGGGCTGTGCAGGCAAAACCAGCCTCAGAAACAGACCCCTCCCGAAAAGGCCTGGACTGCAATAGTTTAATCCTAAATTAGGAAAGTAGCTATCAAATTAAATAAAGACATGATTGTAGTTAACCAGATCTGTGGTTGGTTAAAAATTCAAGGCAGGCATTTTCCCCCTGTAGTTTTGCAATCTAATTTGAAAGACATTTATTCCCTCCCTGCTCCACTTCACCCAACTGTGACGATCATCAAACAGAAGTTGTACAGCCTCATTGCATGAGATGTCTGGCTCACGAGCAGGCAAACCTTCTCTTCCCTTCCAAACTCTTTTGTAACTAAGCTATTGATCACCCTTTTTATGACAATAGTTTACAGGTGTAGAACTGTAAAACAGTAGTGTGGAGCTGTAGCAACCTCCTGGTGACTCTTTTCACGGGGAGGGGGGAAGAGAAATGACAGGGGACAGAAGACACACGTTTTGAAATGCAGATTAATCACAATTGTTATTCTAACAGAAAATTTCCATCTGTGGTTGTACCTAGTTCTCATTTTATGTCACTGTTTTTATCACTCCCTTCAGCTAGGAAAGGAGGAGCCCTGGGTTTTGATTCAGGCTTCTAATGAGAGAAGAACAGAAACCTGCTGGAAAGAGCAGAAGGTACCCATATGGGTGAGAGCAGTAGCCAGATAAACAGTGGTGTAAATTAAACTGCTACATCCAGTCCTTCAAGGAAACTGAGTCTGGGAGGGCTCCTAGGGTACTATCGCAAGGAGCAACTCTAGCCATTGATTTAGAATATAAAAATTGATGTTGCAGAGATAAATAAAACCTGGTGGAAGAGAAAGACATGCCAAACAATACACTTTCCTTAGGAAATAAAGAAATTGAGGTGAAGGTGGTCATATAACTTGCATTAGTGATGTAACGACACGGGGTAAAAGAAAGAGTAACACAGACACAGCAGATTTTTGTCTGAGTAGCAATCACTTCAGGGAAGGGTAGTAAAAAGCCTCTGCCGAGACAGGTTTTTTTCCTAGGAGAAACAATTATGGACACCTAGAGGGAGATCCGGAGGGCATAGAAGTGAAAGCATCAGATCTGGGGTTGAAGCAAGGTATCTGAATTAATTATTCTGCTATGATAAGTTGCAAACAAGGCAAAAAACGACAAACATGACACAAGATCTCACATCAACAAGATGGTATGTTGATCCTCAAGCAGTACTCCATTATCTCTAGAACTAAAGAGATATAAGAAAAATTATATAAGAAAGTTATAACCTACAATTTACATGGACACAGAAACCCAAGAAGATATCCTGGCAAAAGCCAGCAGGACAGAGATACGTTACACATTTTAATTTTTCTGTATGCTTCACATACATTTTCCTACCAGGACCTCATCTGCAAGACAGACTTTTTTGTTTCCATGTGCTCAAGATACCTGACTCACAATGGAAATGCTGTAGATTGAGCAGATGCAGTATATTTTTCCTAGACTGGCACAGGCATCGAAAACTTGAGCTATTGGAAGAGACTAGCAGAACTTGGCTTGTTAAGCTAAACTGTGTGAAGAATGAGGGTGGAGAAGAGTCCCATCTATTAATACATAGGGTGGGGGAAGAAAGAGTAAATGCAGACATACAGGAACATTTTAAACTCAAAGGCAGTACTACCACAAGCATAAATGAGTATAAAGCAGTCAGGAATACGTTTAGGCTGGATATGAGAAAAGGTTTCTAACAATCACAGGAATGAAGCAGCTTTATAATAGGAAAAAAAGAGGTCAGAAATTTAACTAGTGTTTAAGACAGAACTTAAGAGCTATTGTTTAATGAATGGAATTGAACGTGACAGTGATGAGAGGAGAATAAACTCAATATGAAAGATTACTTCTAGTTCACATTTTGCTATAAAAATCTCTTCGATTTTTTTCTAGAGTCCTAGCTAAAGATTGAATAAACACTTTTTCTTTAATTATTGCCTGTAAGTTATTTTCTAAATTACAGTAACAGGAACACTAAAGGACACTAATTAAAATGCAAATGTCACGCTAATAGTCACCTTTCTCTCCTGTCTTTTCATTTGCCATAGCTCAAAATTGGTGTGGGTGACACCAAAGACAGAGATCTAATGATCGTCTAGGAAAAATCCAAAAATTTTATTTGCTGTGTTCGAAGTTTTCCAAGGGGAGATAAATTACACCATTTTATGAAGAAGGCATAGAACTTACTTTCAAAGCATGTGGGATCATTGCGTTGTTTGAGGAATCGTTGTCCCCGGATAAGTGATAAATGAGAATCAAGGTGCTCCTTTTTTTTTTTCTTGTTCCCTTTCCCTTTCTGAATCACAGCATGGGATAGCACAGGGAAGGAACCTTATGGTAACAAAAAAATTCTTACTTGCTCTTACTGCTCTGATGGACTGATGTCCAGTGCTACTAGGTTTGCCATAAGTACTTTATACTTAACTCTACTGACACAACAATCTATTAGCTCACACATGCACACACAAACACACAAGATATTAATCCATTTCTAGATGCCCTTCCTCATCCCTTGCCTTGTCAGTGGATTTCATGTATGAAACATCCATTGTAGGCAAGCACTTGTAGGAGGAATCTCCTCTTGATATGCCCTGTTTCATTCAATCTTCTCTTCACAGAACATAGGTCCTACGGCAATACATAGACTTTGCTTAGAGAGGTAGCATACACACCTGGGCATATCATGCAAACCTCTGAGAGCCAATGCAAATTGATATATCCTCTACCTTCTAAAATAAATGGGATTTTTAGCTTTTCTATAAATGTGGAGTCCACCAAGGACTAACAGAGTATTGCTGATTTCAAACAACAAATATATGCTTAAGTACCACTGAAATCCAGTCAATGTCTGTAACTGTCTTTAGAAAGCCAATTGTCTTATCTTGTTCTGCACATTCAAGTAATTGTGTTATACAGCACTTTACACAATTATATGAGTATAACTGCAATACTCTCATAAACTATTTTAAACTATATTGAGAATCTGTTTATGCTGCTTGATGCAAAAACCTGGTAACTATGTAAGATGAGGTTTTGAACAAGTTCCATCAAATCCTAGGAGGCATATTAAAGAGTGAAGAGTAGAGCTTCACAAAATATTATAACACGAAAAACAATCGCTTTATCCATAATGTCTATATTACTTTCATAGTGCTTAGTTTAAGTGCTTCGACAACTTTTGTTATTACCTTCTCAATGTATTACAATCTCAATGTTCACTAGACCATTTTTGTCAACATATCAATGGAACCACTGATGTAACAGTTGTAGCTATCATTAATAAATAAAACTGAGCCTCAAGCAAATGGAAAATCCTGGAAATATTAAGAAAATCAGGAAATATTAAAGGAGCCTTCCACCTCTTGAAAGAAGCATGACATAGTAATGATCTTCAGGGAGCTAATGGACTCTTACGCAAAACAGTATTTAAGAACAGGCAAATTCATAACCTGCTGCTATGTACCAAGTGTGAAATCTACACAGAAGAGAGATATACTTTAAAACAGCAACATTGCAAGACTAAGAGCAGAATGGCAGAAGAGATGGCTACGTTTAAACAAAGCACCAGTTATCCTTCTCCTTTTCAGCCCTGCCTTTGTGCAGCAGAAAGTGGCTGGAAGAAAGCCTGAAAGCCTGGTGAAATCCTGGAAAGTATTACTGAAAGATGTGTAAGAACACTGTAGAGGTAAATGTCAGTGGACCTTGTGTAGTAGACAATGTCATTACCTAGCTGATGAATGAAGAAGGTGTTTAAGAAACTGTTGACTCCAGTGGGAGCTGGACGGGTCTCTCAGCCTCCAAGTTGCTAGTAAATTACCCCTCCTGGAGTCCTGCGTCCAGCTCTGGAGCCCTCAGCACAGGAAAGACATGGACCTGTTGGAGCGGGTCCAGAGGAGGACCACAAAAATGATCTGAGGGCTGGAACACCTCTCCTACGAGGAAAGGCTGAGAGCATTGGGGTTGCTCAGCCTTGAGAAGAGAAGGCTCCAGGGAGACTTTATTGCAGGCTTTCAGTATTTAAAGCGGGCTTATAAGACAGACGGGGATAAACTTTCTAGCAAGTCCTGTTGTGACAGGACAAAGGGTAAAGGTTTTAAGGTAAAAGAGGGTAGATTTAGATGTGATGTAAGAAAGAAATTTTCTTTCTGGCATAAGTGTGGTGAAACACAGGTTGCCCAGAGAGGTGGTAGATACCCTATCCCTGCTAACCTTCAAGGTCAGGCTGGACAGGGCTCTGAGCAATCTGATCCGATTGTAGACATCCCTGCTCATTGCAGTGGGTTTGGACTAGATGGCCTTTAAAAGCCCTTCCAACCCAAATTATACTCTGATTCTATGTTCCTATGAAATTTGCCCTTGAGGCTAGTGGTGGGGAGGGAAGTGAGGGAACCAGTTCAGGGAATTGCTATAACAAAGAGCAGGTACTGCTGCAACCACCCTGAGCAGTGGGCCTTAGGTACCACAAAGATTGTTGCTGTAACTGGGACAAGGACCTGCAAAAAGCTATACTGGGACTCAGAGGTTAGTAAGATTGCATCAGGCCAGATTAAGCCCCCTCTTCTGGGAAGGAGGAAGTTCAGTCCCGTACATCTGTAGAAATGTTAGCCTTTATTCTCATTGCCAAGGCCTTCACCACTACTACTACATAAAAGGCAGCTAATGAGATAAACTTGGCCTATCTGACTTGTGGGGAGTCCCTAATTGGTTTTGTCTTTATGTGTTATAGCTTTGCAGCCTGTTTCCTCCTCTTTGGTTAATGTCTTTTCAAATAGTACCATTGACTGTCCTCTCACTCCCTGAAGTGCTCATCCCTCTTTTTCACTCAGACACTTTTGCTGTGCTGCTCTAAATTCTTAAAAATTAAGCCAATGTGTTTGGCTTGATTTTTAATTTGTCTTTTGAATCCATTCTGCAAGAGAAATGTTTTGATTAAGCTGGCCACTAGCTGTCCAATTCCCTTATCATAGGGCGATGCACTGATCCACTTTGATTTGTATACAGCAGATCTGAAGATTTAGTGACGTATTTCTCTGCCAGAGTGGACAAAAATCAAGCAACTGCTTTGAAGTAGGCGCTACTGTGAATGGTACAGTTTACTGGAGTACGGAAGTCAGAACAGTCATTCAGATGACTAACGATTTGGTATACAGCCAAAACAGTTTTCCAGGATAACCACATCAGCACTCTTGTAGGGTGATCATAAAAATTGCTTTCTCTCTGTTGCCAAACTTCTTTTATACAGTTACAAGATCATTAATAGAGGTCCCTTTGGTACTGAAGAGGCAATGAGGATCAAGTTAAACCTGAACCACAACCACGACAGAAATCTATTGCTATCCTGAAGTAACACTTTCCAGAAATATAACTGAAAATTGCATACTACAATGGGATAAAGAAAAAAAATTAGATAGCAATTTGTTGGTTTTTGCTAAGCCATTTTACTGAAGAATAAATGAAGAATTTACCCAAATGAAACCTTGGCAGTTCTTCTCAGGTCAATAAATTTCCTGATGAGACAAGATATAAATGAAGAGATGCAGCAGAATTTCCTGAAAGAAATAGACATGATGTTTTCATTTGGCCTTCCTTCTAAATGAAATCTATTCATAATATCATACTGATGCTTTGAACATAAGCCTTGCCTTGAGGGAAGAACCACAGCCTACAAATTGCTTCACAACAGTTCAAGCGTTAAAAACACACAGGCTTCCTGATGAGACACTTCTTGGGAAATGAATCCCATCCAACATCCTTTCTGTGCTAACTCCAAAGGTTTCTTCTGTCTGCCATAGCGTTCTTCTACACTTTCTCTGCTTGTGTCTATATGCCAATTCTCTAAAGTATTGCCCTCAAAGTCCGCAGGCCTAACAAGACATTTATCATCATACAAGAGTGCTAGCTTGAAAACCAGAAAGTGTTTTACAAGGCAAAAACTGTTTCTTAACAAGACGTAGAAACAGTAGACAACAAATTAAACAAAAAATAACTCCAAACCACACCAAAAGTAAATAAACCTCCTTGAAATATGAATAAATAGTGTATCATATATGTTTTGTAATAAATCAATATTTATTTAGATGCCTTTTTATTTGATCTGTACACTGTTATGGGGCTATCTGTTCTACAAACCCTTAGAAGATCAAAACCTTGGACTTAGGAGAGCTAACTTTGGCCTCTTCAACGAGCTACTTGGAGGAATCTTATGGGTCAGGGCTCTAGAAGGCAAGGGGGTCCAAGAGTGCTGGTCGCTGTTTAAACATCACTTCCTCCATGCTCAGGATTGGTGCATCCCCCTGAGAAAGAAATAAAGCAAAGGAGGCAGGAGACCTGCATGGATGAGCAAGCAGCTTCTAGTGGAGCTCAGACCTAAGAGAAAGGTCCATGGAATGTGGAAAGGTCACTTGGGAAGAGTACAGAAATGTTGTCAAAGCATGCAAGGATGCAACGAGGAAGGCTAAGGTCCACCTGGAATTGAATCTGGCAAGGGATGTCAAAGACAACAAGGGCTTTTTAAGTACATCAGCAGCAAAAGTAAGTCTAGGGATAATGTGGGCCTGCTGCTGAACGAGGTGGGTGTCCTGGTGACGGAGGATGCAGAGAAGGCAGAGCTACTGAATGCCTTCTTTGCCTCAGTCTTCACTGCTAAGGCTGGCCCTCAGGAATCCCAGGCCCTGAGGGTAAGAGAGGAAGCCTGCAGAAAGAATGACCCTCCCTTGGTTGAGGAGAACTGTGTGAGGGATTGCTTAAGGAATCTGGACACCCACAAATCCATGGGCCCCAATGGAATGCACACATGAGTGCTGAGGGAGCTGGCGGACATCGTTGCTGAGCCACTCTCCATCATCTTTGAGAGGTCCTGGAGGACAGGAGAGGTGCCCGAGGACTGGAGCAAGGCAAATGTCACTCCAATCTTCAAAAAGGGCAAGAAGGAGGACCCAGGGAACTACAGGCCAGTCAGCCTCACCTCCATCCTGCGAAAGATGATGGAGCACCTCATTCTCGAGGTCATCATCAAGCAAGTGGAGGAAAAGAAGATTATCAGGAGTAGTCAACATGGATTCATCAAGGGGAATTCGTGCTTGACCAATCTGATAGCTTTCTATGATGGCATGACTGGCTGGGTAGATGAGGGGAAACAGTGGATGTTGTCTACCTCAACTTCAGCAAGGCTTTCGACACAGTCTCCCATAACATCCTCCTAGGGAAGCTCAGGAAGTGTGGGCTGGATGAGTGGTCAGTGAAGTGGACTGAGAACTGTCTGAATGGCAGAACTCAGAGGGTTGTCATGAGCGGCCCTGAGTCTAGTTGGAGGCCTGTAACTAGTGGAGTCCCCCAGGGGTCAGTACTGGGCCCAGTGTTATTCAACTTCTTCATCAATGACCTGGATGAAGAGTTAGAATGTACCCTCAGAAAGTTTGCTGATAACACAAAACTGGGAAGAGTGGTAGATACACCAGAAGGCTGTGCTGTCATTCAGTGTGACCTGGACAGGCTGGAGAGTTGGGCAGAGAGGAACCTGATGAAGTTCAACAAGGGCAAATGCAGGGTCCTGCACCTGGGGAGGAACAACCCCATATGCACCAGTACAGGCTTGGGGTGGACCTGCTGGAGAGCAGCTCTGTGGAGAGGCACCTGGGTATCCTGGTGGACTACAAGTTGACCATGAGCCAGCAGTGTGCCCTGACTGCCAAGAAATCTAATGGCATCCTGGGATGCATTAGGAAGAGTGTGGCCAGTAGGTCGAGGGAGGTTCTCCTCTCCCTCTACACTGCCCTAGTGAAGCCCCATCTGGAGTACTCTGTCCAGTTCTGGGCTCCCCAGTTCAAGAAAGATGAAGAGCTGCTGGAGAGAGTCCAGCAGAGGGCTACAAGGATGATGAGGGGACTGGAGCATCTGTCCTGTGAAGAAAGGCTGAGGGAGCTGGGCTTGTTCAGCCTGAAGAAGAGAAGGCTGAGAGGGGACCTAATAAATGCTTATAAATATCTGAAGGGTGGGTGTCAGGAGGATGGGGCCAAACTCTTTTCAGTGGTGCCC
>Ga0065711_1032225_pt1 | contig 27750 bp, 15 predicted proteins | sample Hoacrofraction12_FD_59098 | JGI IMG/M metagenome (GOLD analysis project Ga0065711, IMG submission 59098) | Hoatzin crop microbial communities from Cojedes, Venezuela - Epithelial fraction 12 v2 (version 2) | ecosystem: Host-associated > Birds > Digestive system > Esophagus > Crop | place...
AAAAAAAAAAAAAGAGCTCTGTAGCCGCGTTTGATCGCTGCTTAAAGCAAACACCTGTAAAATTCTGGAACGATTTTTAGTCTTAGGTGATTAGTGATGTTAAGCGCATATATATGCGTGTGTTTAGAAAGCACGCCCTAGCTGGATGAATTTACAAGCAGTTACACCAAAATGGAAATGTCTGATATTTTTGTCCTCATAAAACATAACTGCTAATTCAGATACCTCGTAAGTGGAAGGGCAACAGTCCGCATCCCATGGGACACCAATTAAGTTTGTTAATTATTAGATGTATAAATCCTATGTTAGCACTGAAGAAATGAACTCTTTTTCTGTCACCTGAAGAAAAGAAGTTAATATTTCCACTAATTTTAATGCCTAGAAAAGAATACAACTTTGCTGTGTAAAGACGAGCTGATTTCATGTGTCAAATGAACCCCGCATTTTATCTTCATTTTACTTGCAAAATGCGCATTTGATTTTCTGTCTATTAGTATCACCTATGTAGGCTTCTATATAGGTAGCACCTGTGTAGATGTGCATTCAGGCAAGGCATTTCAAATGTGTTTTGCTCACACTACTGATTAGAGGGTTGCATGCTTTGTCATATGAATCATATTCCAATGAATCATTAAAGACTGAGAACACGAAAACACACTGTGCGGTTTCTGGTAACTGAAAACAGCAAGATCTACGATGGCACATAATTTTCTAAGAATCATGTCAAATGGAATTTAATTTGGACCTAATCATTTTTATCTTCTTGATATTATTACCTCTTTGTATGTAAATACAGCTGTTGCTGCTCTCTGTTCGTATGCCTGTGTATCACACAGATGCAATTACTGTTGGTATGCTGTGTGCAAGTACAACCTATTCAGTTGTACCAGGTACTAAAACTGAAATTCAGTTTGGCATCCAGAGTGCTTTGGACCTCAAGAGGATTCAAATTCAAAGCTAATTTAAATCCCTTTTTTAATAATTTTTTGTTTTTCATTGCATTTAATGGCCTTTAGACTTGGTCTTTACTGGAAAACATTTGTGTAGACAAGAAAATACATATTCTTCCTGCTGCATTTCTGGAGGGAGTGATTACTTGCCTAGTGTTGTTGCATACAGATGCAGTGTTGTATCACAAACTTGTATAGTGTAAATTCAAAAATTCCCTGTGTTTTTTCTTGATCAGCAAAGTGTAGCGGTCAGTGATGAGGTGTCATTTCTTTTAAAGGCATTGCAATGCAAGCAAACAAAAGCAAGCCTCATAGCGTGAATAAAACAGGCCAACTGGATTAAATTAGGACAAGTGACAAAACCGGTAGGTTTACTGGAGAAGCTGTGCTATCCTATATATTTTGCATTGTTATAAAGACTTTATGTTTTTAGCTGATCCCATGTTCTTGGGCAGATCATTCACCTGACAACTTTTACGCTTGATGAAAATGTCAATCTTAAAAGCCATCCTTCAGCTGAAGACCTGTCATGTAAAGATAAAAGCAAGAGGCAGAAAGAAAAGCTGTTTAACTGAAGCTATGTATTAAAGATATCGTATAGAAACAAGGGTTTGTTTGGCTTTTATTTTTAACAAAAGAGTGATTCAAAGAACATTTACTGACTGCTGCATAGAGGTTTGCACATTTGTTTTTGACAGGTTCTCAATACAGCCTCCTCTTGGCCTTTCAAACACGCATGCTGCTATTTGATGGCTGAATCACATAGTGTGAAGAACAGCTCCACCTGGGTAGGACAGGAATAAGCATCATGCTATAACCAGCATATAATTTAGTCATTCTGCCACTTGAAGACTTGTCATCAAGATTTGAGATCTCTTCTGCATGAGTAAGATTGGTTAGTTATGTGCACTGAATTATGAGGCTGTGAGTCTTTAAAAAAAATTTAAAAATCGAAAAAAACCCAAAACACAAACATGAGGTGCACAAATCAATATAAGGCTCTCATGTCCAACTGCAGCTATCCTCTGTCACAGTTCAGCTCAGGTGCTCTCAAGCAATGTTTGTAAAGCATTTATGCTGTGAGCCATTTCGATCCTCACACCTGACATGGTTATGTACTCAGCTGTGCCACCTTTTACTAGTTCTGTACTTCTCATTGTATTTGTTTTAGTACTTCCCAGATTGGATTTGAAAGAAAAAAAAAAAAGGCACCAATACCCCCCTCCCAACACCAAAGGAAAAAAACCCCACCTTGCTGTCTAGCGGAGGAAAAACAAGTTTTACTGACAATACTCCTGGAAAATTATTTGCAGTGAGATAGGGTACAATGCTAATCAAGTTTTCACAACTTGAAGATGGATATAAGGGTAGAGAAGAGAAAATTGAAAAATACAATTTATAGACAGTTTGCAGTGGTTGAATTTAAAGGTAGGAAATTATTCTGGAGATGCTACAGGCAAACTCACCGCACTTTCACCCATGTAAACTAATGGGGATGAATTTTGACATTAAAATAAGCTGTATATGAAACAGGGTTACTTCATGGCTTGCACACATTGCTCACATGAGAATCTGAATAGAAGCAGCCATTGTAGAAGACTGGCTTTTCCTGTGAGATCTGCAGTGGGGCTTTAGCAGTGGCATGGCTAATTCAAAACTGAATGCATGACCACATGCTGGAATGATCCCTAGCTAGGAATGCTCAGATTTGTACTGTAATAATCTAAAAATAACTTGTAGTCACTGATGTCACAATGTATGATTCTTTTTTTTTGGCTGTCTTCTGTGCTGAATCCACACACCACTCAAGTGTCATAGGACGTACTTCGGTAAGTGTACGCTACTGACTAGCTTCAGTAGAGGGTTAGGATTTTCCATGCATGTCTTTCTTCTGTTATTTGTATGCTCACTGAAATTTGCAACTTGATGTGGAGGCTGAGCCTTTCAAGAGAGGTGAGCTTTGAAAATGAATGGCACTCATATTAGAAAAAAATATTTGAGGCAGTATCACAGCGACTGATTCAGCTCACTCTGAAAACTAGAGGAGTACACAGCTGTCATAATTCAATGTTATTCAAATAACTTCCTTTAAAAGAATTATTTTTCATTGCTTACAGAGGGATTATTTTTAATTATTGCACAGACTGAGACAGAATCTTACCGAAGAATGATTCTTTTATTAGATAGCATGTAATAATTTAATAACAATGTAATTATATAAGACATTTATAGAATAAAATGTTTGGTTTTCTTCCTAGATTATCCAGCAGTCAATTATAGCTAATTCTGCAGTGGCTGTTATGATTTCATATATAGAATGAGTTGGCTCATTTTTATTTACTTGTATATGAATTTATTTTTAGATGTATAAAAAAATAATTTTGACATTTAGTTATACACATCATTGAGATGAAGCCAGTTCAGTATTTCATGGTAATAGATGACAGATGAAGCAGTAGTGGCATGATTTGATTGTAGCAAGATTCCATCTAACACTATCTTTCAGATTTGCATCTATTGAATGCAGTAGACAAAAATACATAGCCTGCTGCTTCTCACTGCAGATCAGTCCAGAGGTAAGACCCTTCCTTTGTTCTCCAAGTGGAGGTGGTCACTGTCATTTGGGAGAGGTCTGGTACAGCCAGAAATGGAAGAGGACAATCACAAATAGGATTTCCATCTCAAAGTGTTGTTTGAAGTTGTCTAATGGCTTGACCATTTTGAAAATGCCTATTGCTGTAGTGTCTGGGTCGGTAATAGGCCCAGCACAGACCTGGAAGGAACAAACTTGCCAACTGTTGGGAGTGTGCTCTGAAGTGTTCCTGGCAAGTTAATGGTTTTTCCAAGTAAGACTGACCAGCCATGTTGATCAGTGCCATCATGTGGTGATCTTGTGATATTGTTTCCAGACGTCTCTGGGTTGGCGATCAAGCTGCTTTATGTTTTAGTGAGTTTGAACCCTTAGTGAAGAAATAGTAAATTTAATGGCAACAAGTCTTCTTTCAAAAAAACTGTTTAGAAATACTGTGGAGGTGACTCAAATAAAGTAGTTGTATTTTTGCAACAGGATTTCTGCTATGCTTTTGAACTCTGGTGGAAAGTAAGTGGACGAACTTCAAAAACTCTTCTGTTTGATGTTTTTTTATTCTAAAACATCCTGTGCAGTAGTCGGCTCCAAATACCTATTTGTTCTATTCCAATAAACAAATACTACATTATATGTCATACTTTTGACTTCTGATATATAAAAGCCCTACTTCCTATCCATCCAAATGTAATAAAGCAAGGACAAAGCTGCTAGCCTCATTTTGAAATAAAGAATTTGGAAAGGAACCAGACTTGTGTCTATTTCTATATCTTCATTTCATGCTGACTTTTGCAGTCCTGATTTTAGACTTATTTATTAAGATTTCCATACATCTTAAGCCTGCAAAGTAGATGTGCTAGCCAGTTATTCAACTGTTAAATAAAGTTATTTGCAGACACTAAGCAGAGCTCTGCTATTAAAAAGAGCCAGGAATCACTCAAAATTTATCAATATTACAATTATATATCTGAAAATTGTTTTCTGAAAATAGATAAAAATTTTCTCCTTTCTTTCTACTACTTTACTTACTTTACTGCACCAATTTATATCACTTACACATGAAATATTTCTTTTGAGCACTTGGGCGTATACAAAACATGTTGCAAATCACCTGAGAATTATACAGGGAATATACTTATGCTTTGAGATATGATTCTACCTTTTTCTGTTGTGCTGTGAAAGATTCCCAGACCTTTCTTTTCAAATAAGCAAAATTAGTATATTATTCATATGCGATCATACAAGATATAAGCCAGATGCTGTCTAACGTACATTGAATTTTTACTTGTTTTCCTATTGGATGTAGCGTAGACCATTAATATTAACAGACTTGTGTAATAGAACTGAGATTATCAGACTGTTGACAGATCAGTGTCATGGGACCAGGTCCTGTTGGATTCAGTGTAAAGATTCCTGTTAATTTCAAAAGGCTTTAGGTCAGGTCCTATGAGTAAGAAGTATTTGGATAGAATTATACAGAGTATTTGTGTAGAACTGGCAATGTCATAGAGCTTAAACGTTTTCTGCCAACTTCATGTGAAGTTCTGATAAAGAAATTGCCTTCAAGCCTTTGAAAAGAAAGAAAGCACTAGACTCTGAAAAATAATACATCTCCATCCCTTCCTTGAAGAGCTTGTTATAGGTGTGGATGATTATGCACATTGAAACAGTATCCTAGATGATGTAGGGGCGTGTACTCTCTCATATTCTGTTGGTGACTGTGTTGATAAAGACAAATGGTTGTACAGACTTGTTACTGTCTGTTACAGTTTCTTCCTGAGGTTTCTTGGATTTGCTTTTCAGCAGAAACTGGGTGCGTGTTAGTAACCAAACTGATGAAGTACACACATCCAGCTTGTACACCTTTCCATGCAGTCGTCTTGTTAGCTGTGGTTGTGCCGAAGAGACAGTTTTCGCCTTGTCTCCAAACCAGCTTTGAAATATTTTTATGTTATCTGCTTGGACATTCAGTTGTACTGGTTTTAGATCATAGATTTCAGTATTATTTTATAGGCTGTTGTGATAAAAAAGGGCAAAAGTTGTCTCCTGGATTCCAGATGAATTGTGGAAGAAGAGGTGAAGCCCATGTGAATCTTTGGTATGTCTGCCATTACCAAAACTCTCTGGAGTTTGTAAAGTAGTAGGAATGTATCTGGATTTCATGGGATGTCTCAGGCAAATAAAGCAAAAAAAAATTCCAGCAACAACCAGAGGAAGCAGCTAGTGAGTTATTGCTGTATGAAATGTTCCCTTCATCCAAACTTTTGAGCAGGTGGTTCAATGGAGTACTTCAAGACAACACTCATCAGTCAAAATGTTGCTTCTCAGTCAGGTACATAATCACTGATTTGTTGGTTGAAGTCTCCCAAGCCAAAGATACCTCGATCACCGATGTAATTATTGTCATGTCTGCCTACTGCATTTTACATTATCTACATTAAAGCAAAGATAAACTCTCAGTACACAATGGTGTGAGGGGAAGTAGAACCTTCTGCAAATTATGCACAGCTGGACAGATGAGCTGTGGTGCCAGCGGCTGTGAATTTGTATTAACACAGCCAGCAGTAGGTCTGCTGCCCAAATTAGAAATGTTTCATGTGTGTAGTTTCCAATGTGCAGGTGGCAAATTGGGGGACAGATGATGCAGATCCACTGGTTTTGACAGATTAAATAATAGCAATTGGCATAACTGGAAATTAATCTTGGAGCTGGGGCAGATCTCTTTAGGAAAGAGCTAGGATATTAATTTCATGCATATTGTGATAATACTTTAGTTCAGGTGCATAAGTTATAGTGCAGGATAGGTGGACTTACTGTTTCAATCTGAACTGGTTAGCAGTTATTAAGAAAATACATGACTTTTTGTTTAATCTTGCATTTGTTATGTCTTTTTCTCAAGATCTTGTAGCTGAACTGTGCTTGAATGACAACTTTTGAAGAGAAATGCTTAGTGTTTATATTGATTTGATGTCATCTTTACGTATAGATAATGTTCAGATGCAGTGCTTTAGGAATTTGATAATGCAAGCCAGCTGGCACTTACATGTAAAGAACAGAGTAAGTTAGAAGGGTCAGTAAGATCTTTATACTGCTGGACTCTGAAAGGCATGCTGCATTGATTTGTCTGCCATGATGTGGTACAGAGGTGAAGTGTTAGAATCATAGAATCATAGGTTGGAAAAGACCTCTAAGATCATCAAGTCCAACCATTCGCCCAACAACACCATGCCTACTAAACCATGTCCCGAAGTGCCATATCTACATGTTTTTTAAACACCTCCAGGTATGGTGACTCAGCCACCTCCCTGGGCAGCCTGTTCCAATGTCCGACCACTAATGCAGTGGGTTAGTGGTGCAGTTGGTATGTACCATTATCTTACAGTGAGTTGTTATGGTCATGGAGTGACAAGCAAAAGTAGTTCCCTACTAGAAGAGCTGGCCCATCTTTGTTTTCGCTATAGTGTAGCAAATAAATATTTCTTCTTGGAAATGTTAGTCTGTATTTTCCTTTCGCTGTTTGTTTCAGAAATAAGGTGTTCTAGAGAACTGCCAAAATCTATCTTGTGTTAAGACTTTTGGCTTCAGAAAACTGAAATTAGAACATGTAGTAAGGATCTTTCATATTTCTGCCTTTCCTGCAAGTTTTGTTTGTCTGTTTTTTTGTTTTCCTGTAACTTTGTTATTTGTCTTAGCATCGCAGATCATGTGAAGTGCTTTCTTCCATTCCTGACTTATTAAAGATGCAACAAACACTGGTCAATATGATGGCGATGGCTTCAACAGCTAAAGCAAAAACCCCATTATCTCTCAGGTGATTTGCATTAGCATTTCTGTTATGCTGAATTTGCCTTTTTGTGCAGGATTTCTTGTTCTGGCAACAGAAATTATATTGGCAATATATAAGTTATATTAGCAATGCTGTAGAAATGGCAGGTAGTGTATTGAATTCTCTTAGCTATTAGCTAGATAAGAATGGAAAGCTAAATAAATCTTGTATTTGGTGTATGAGGAAATGATCACTGGACCATAACACTTCACAGAAACATCCTTATGTGGTAGATTTTAGTTTCTGTTTTCCCCTGGAGGGTGGTCATTTGCTTAGGCTTGATACTTCACTGCTTTCTGAAACCAGTTAAAGCTGGTTTATTCAAGAGGAACCAAAACTCTTGGAGTTGGAGAAGGTACTGTCTGGAACCAGAGGCATCAAGAAGGATGATGGAGAGATGGTTCCATTTTGGAAGAAAATTCATGGGTTTCTTAACAGCAATGATGGCATTTGTAACACCACTTCTACCACTTAAGACTGAAAGCTGAGCACTGAGCATAAATATGCTGAAAATGGGGAGACTGCATATTCCACTTCTTACCTTTTCCTCTGTGAAAGATGAGGGTGCTTCTTAAATGACTCTTCTCCTTCTCTTACTCATCATCCCTAACTTGGTGTGGTGTTTTCCTTCTCTTACTTCTCATCGTCTCAAGATGCCCATGCTAGTCAGAAACTGTAAACAGGCAATGAGTTGCAGACAGATTACCAGTTTCAAAGGAAGATTAACATGATTAGCTTTCATAGAAAATTAATATTAATGGAGAAGAGTGAGTGGGATGAGGTAAGAAGTCAGTTGCAGTTGGGACAGGGTGCTCACGAAAAAAACAATAGGAGAGTGTAAGAAAACGATAGGAATGCAGGGATGACATAGGGACAGTAGACATACTAGAGCATGGAGAGTAGTCTAGTAAGAGGAAGGACAGTTCAAATACTGGATTCTGGAGACCTTATAATAGTGGGACATGAGTCAAGGCAGAGTTACTAGAGGAGGTGATGCTTTTGGACATGAAAGTTTGGTTTATTCTGAGGGGGTGCAATGTATTAGAAGTTCACTATATGGATCAGGGTCAAAATAGGATTCTTAGTACAATCATCACTCTGTAGGGATCTGGATTGCAGTCTTTGAAATTGAGTCTGTTTTCCTCTGAAAAAAATGTTTTAAAATGTTTTTTGTCCAAATAAAGCATTTATTAAAATATCACCATTGCTTTTTAAGGAAGCCATATCCAGTGGTATCATCACTGAATATATTTCTATTTAGGATTGATTGTTTGCTTTTTTTTTCACTCCAGTTTTTCCCAAGAATTATAATAAGTCATCTTTTCTGTTTCATTTCAAATACGTGGAGTTTTTTATTGTTGATTTTCTTTTATCTTTCTTGGTTTGTTCATTTGTGGTGTGTTTTTTTTTTCCCCCTAGTATGGCAATTTTCACTGTTAACCTGCAGTTCCTGAGAGAAATGAGTCTTGCAGAGAATTGCTTGCAGAATGTCGAGAAGTTTTTCTGGGATTGTATAAGGGCAGGTTTAACAAACTATGTGGGTTTTCGTAGTTCTGTTACTGGTACATGGGGGAGGGAGGGAAGAAAATTAGACTAAAATGTATTTTCATTCTACACATCTACATCACTCAAAGATGTTAATGTAATAGTTGATTAAGAGTCTGTGTAGGGGCTGCTGTACTACTACTGCACATCTAAGTTATAGTCCATAGTTATAAATCTTTACTTTGATATCACTTTTAAAAACAAAATAGAATTGAAGTACCCCTGCCTAGCCCCAGATGTGGTCTTTTAATATAGTAGATCTTTGACGAGCTGTAAAGCAGCCAGAAGAAATCAGTTTTTCCTCAGAGTATCCAGAGTACTAGCCTTCCTTTCGTGTCCTTAATAAACAAGCTTCCCCATAGACACAGAGACATAATGCATGTGTCATCACTTTTAAGAGCCATTTTTCTTCACTTGCTGTGAGCTGTGTATTTAAAAGATTAGCAGCATGACTAAGATCTCATTAACACTGTTTTTACATTGTTTTATACTATTGTCTTCAGTGGCACTGTGCCCAATATTTGAGTGTCTAGAAGTATTAATTTAGTGCTTAAAAAAAGATAGTGAGGTTCCAGGATTTTTCTTCTTTTGCAGCTAACATCTCATCATTTAATGTATTAATTCGGCAGGGGTCTCTTTTCAGCTAAGAAGAACTTGTTCTCTGTGGAATAAATTGTTTATCAGCCAGCCATATATGTTTGCCCTAGTGAATGTGAGTGAAATGGTCCATCAAAATGCGTGTAACTGCATTAACCTTCTTGACACTGTGACTCTGAAAAGTTAAGACAAGGATAGGGGTGAATGACAGGAGGTGGTGAAAATGAGATTCTTGAACATGACACACATTTTACTATGTGTAAATAGGCTTAGGACATAAGCAAATGATTTTTAGAGATAAAACTATCTTTTAAATCTATTTGTCCTCTTTAGACCGTTCTTGTTAAACAGGAGAGTTTTGTTTCATCATAGTTCAAAGTCAGGTGGAAATGTTTTAAATTCTGAATCCATGCTAACTTCCATTATGTGCTTAGATTTTGTGCAGGTAGGAGTTTCATGTATGGGAAGATGAAAAATGAAATGGAGGATAAAAAAAATCCACTACAACCTGCTTTATTACCTTATACCAACTTCTTTTTCTGCTCTGACATGCACCAGGATTGATTATTTATAGTACATACCTTCTAAGAATAAAGAAGCACTGAATTTTATGTAAGGAGATATCTCAGCCCAGAAGTAGTTTTCTAGAGAAGATTGATAAAATGTTTGGCTGAAGAATTCAATTTTTTGTAGAACAATATTTTGTAGAACAATCATTTGCAAAAGCACAAACATTTTTCCACAAAAACCAGATAGAATAGGTTAGGAAAATATAAAGAAGCTAGACTTTGTCTAGACTGTTACATGCTTTCCAGATTCTTTCATGTATCTTTGAGAATAGGGTTTCTTCTGGGGGGAGAGAGGAGCAAAGAAATTATTTTTAGTTGTTTTTTGTTTGTTTAGTTTAGTTTTGATTTGGCATATGTTCTGTAGGAGGGGAAATGGTTTTCAGGTATCTAGGCTGAGAAAGCCCCAAACCTGCAACACCATTCAATCCTGCTTCAGAAATGCACAAGATGGCCACTTTGGGAAGGAGAGGGGAAGGTAAGAATGTAAACCTTGCCCAAATGCAGAATCAGGATATAGCTCCAGCAGTCAGACTGAGAAATGCTTCTGGGTTCTCTAATCTGAATATAACTAAAGTCATGCCAGGAGTCACTCTGGCCTGTCCACCATGTTTAAAGGTAGTAAATTGACTTCAGCTCTTTTCTTTTTCTATGGCTGGCATTCTAGAGACATAGGAAAGAATTCTTGTTTTAGAATTTTGTAAATACTGTTACACAAAGGGTGCTGGGACAGTCTTACATACAGAGAGTTTTATTAATGTGGTCTAATGATCAATGTTCCTTCAGGCAGAAAATACAAGAAAAATAGAAACCAAATGGGAGAGAGGAAAGAACAGGACAGACTCTCCCCAGTGGCAGTCCAGTAAAAGCAGTGGCAATGGTGGGAAGTCCTGGTGAGCAGCTTTCTCTGGGTTTTTTCTCTGGTGCAGCAGGTGGAAACAATGAAGATGACGAGGTTGATGATTGGTTTTGCCATGCTTCTCTTCTCGCCCTGTATACTCAAGACCATGTGAAAATTCCCACTGGTAGTTTCAGTTCTTGATGCTATTAGTGCTGATAGGAGTACAGTCACTTTTAGGTTTAAGTGTTGCATGTTAGTTATCAAAAATTATTATTGGATAATATTTGCTAAGTATTTAAATTTCTATTATCTATTTTGCTGTGTACTGTATTTTGATTTTGTCTATTATAAACTAAAGTCTACAAACCAAAAGGTAAGGAAAGCTGATGCTGGAGGGTGGGCAAAAGAGTGGCCGTTTTCACTGTAGTGGTAGTTGTTTCCGTGAGTGCCTACCATAACAAAACTATTGGGATTTGCAGTTGCAAGACTGTGAGAATAACTACGTAAGACCTAGAGTTTGAGAACGTGAAGGGAAAAAGAGAAGTACTTATACAGTAGCATTGGAAAACAGTGCCTCAGTGGCTTAGGGGAAAGGCTACAGATCTGCAAATTGCAGTCCCTTGGCATTACAAAGGCTGAGGTGCTAGCAAAACATACCTTAACAGCATTCAGGAATAAAAAATTCCTATTAGATCACTTAAGCTTAAAATTGCAGATACGAAAATTAGGATCATGTAGCTGTAGCTTAGAACTTTCTCCTGAATAGTGCCTTTTCCTCAAAAAGGGAGAGCAGAGGCAACTCCAAGGGTGTTTTTGTTTCTTAGCTTGCTCTAGGCAAAGGTGTAGCATATCAGTACAATACCTTTATTTTTAAACTATTTAGTCATCTTTTAAGACAAAATAAAAGTTAATTTACCTTATATTTTGCTATATTCATGTAACTAGATCCAGTACTTGTTTTTATACTGTTTCAAAGCATGAGGTGACTGTATCCCCTGATAACTTCTAATATTTCATAATGTATCCTTTGAAAGATAGGGTGACCTCTCTTCCTAAGACTACAGCTTTTATCAAACAATAATTGCCATGGTACATTTAGATGCACTATGACTTTGTAAATCACCACAAGAATTGCCTGATATCCATATTACCCGATGCCTCAAGGTATTCCAAAATACAAAATCTAGCCACAGGCATTAAGAACACATACAGTGATTGCTGTCATATCTTGGTGCTGTTCCCAGAAATGCCACACTCAGAAGGCTGTACTTCGAGGAATGATGTTGCAGGATCAGATGGCTAAATTCATTAGAAGCTGAGATAATACAACAGGGAGTATGGAGTTATCCTTGATGATCATGGCTTTTGTAGTGGCAAACAGCAATACCTGTAGTATTTCTTGATCTGAATATCAACTGATTCAGTCTTCCAAACTAATCCCAACAGTGGCAGGTTTTCTTCATCACATCTTTAAGCCTAGCTGCAGTTTACTTTCCTGAAAAAGCTATGCGTGAATGCAAAGATTTATTAGTAGTCCACCTAACTACTTTAGATCATGAGATCAGTTGTCCAGTGGCTGGATGTCTCAGACTAATTATTCTTAGAGGTTGGGTGATGCAAACTAAAGAAGCTGAGAAATTGTGGTTGTGTAGATTCTGGACTGTTCTGGTACAAGAGAACCAACCCATGAAAACTGCAGCAAAAAACCCTTTTATTTTACCGTATTTCTCACTCACTCATTAGCAGTTTGTGAAAGATCCTTGCAAGGCTGCTGTTCTGTTTCTCACTGTGAACTTTGTATGTGTTCAGTAACGCTGTGCTTAAATATTTTTATCGAATAACTATTAAATATATTACACAAACTAGGAGAGCTAGAAAAGAATGCATTGTATTTTTAGGTCCACATATTTTAGCTGATTGATTCATTCTCACATGTGCTGAGCTGTATGACAAAAATTTCATGTTGACTTTTTTTCCTACACCTGATTCAGTGAAGATAACTTTGGCGTGATCCAACAGCCTCTGGATTTCAGTAATTTGCCCTGCTGGTGAATGAGCATCTCTCTCAAAGATGTCCCTGTCAGATCAGTGAGAGCTCTATCTGTCTGCGTGAGAGCTCTGTCTGTCTGCCAGTGCCCTTTACTTCCTGAATCAGGCTTTTATACCCCTAGTTTAGCTCAGATGCCACTGAAAACCAGTACCATAGTTCTGCATCTCTTGGAAATGCAGTGGTTTCTAGTTGTAACTAAGAAAAACTATGAACTTTACATTTGTTACTCTTCTTTCAATCCAGATACTATGAGCTACTGACCAGATTAACTGCCTAGTAGGATCATTAAAAGTATATGCAGATGACTGGTAAGATTTTAAGGTTTTTAAGGCAAAACCTTGCTTGAGTCCCCTGTGAGATGGTTCATCTTGCGTACTGGAGGTCTGCATTCAAACTGTGGACAATTTTGTGCAAGCTACTTATTCTAGGCTCTCATTGCAATTTCTGGGAAGAAATAAGAACTTTGGGATGCAATTTAGGTTTTTTAAGGTCTTCTTTAGAATGAGATTAAGCATTTATGGTTAATTTTGGTAAGTAATAAATTAATTTGATCAGGTAAAACTTGATCAATGAATGTCAGTGTGATCTTGGTTGGTTTATGTTATTGCACAGACTATATGCTGCTGGCTTTCCTGTTCTAAGGCCTTGTCTGAGACACCCCTGTTATTTGTGGAGCAAAGGTCCCTTACAATTGTGATTTATTGTTATTTCTGTTATATAAAGTTACAGGTCTCCTTTTAACTTAAAGGACTGCACTTTTCATGGCAATAAAGTTCTTGACATTTGACCATTTATGTAATTTTCAAACACATTCTCCTTACAAAGGTGTGGGATTGTTGGATGTTTGATATACTTGAATGGCACTTACAGTCTAGGCTCCAGACTTAATTTGAGGTTATTACTGCACGTGTCGGAGGCCTGAATTATCAGGTTATTGTCCTTTTTGAACTTTTGTCTGCTAGCAGGTTTTTCACAGTTTGTTGTGGGTTATTGGTGTCAAAAAACTTCATTCTTCCATCCAACATTGTCGTTCAGTGGTTTTAGTTGTAGGTGAAGAATAGAAGTTATTTAGTTATGATGGATGCAGATCATTAGGGAAGAAAGAGTATTTTATATGCTGGTTATCTACAATTACATTCTATGTGAGACACACTCTTGAAAAAATGTGTGGAGGTGTTTCATAGGGTTTTCAATTATACTGAATTTAAAAGGGGTAAAAAAATTTACCATTGGGATAGCAGCTATTGGAAACAATTATAATGGATATGTTTTACTGTGGGTGAGGTCTCAGGACTCAGGCTACCATCTCTTACTCCTTTGTGAGTTTTGCTAAGCAGAAAACAGTGGAGATGGCTGATTTTTTTGAGAGTGGTGAAGCGCAGTATAGAATGTTTACATTTAGAAATTTAGAAGACTAAGTTCGCAATATAGTTACTTGAAATTTCATAGGTATTTCAGAAGGAAAATCTCCATGTGAGTTGCCTGCTTAAACATATTTAACTCAAGACATAAAATTTAAACTTCGAAAAGCAGCAACAAAACCAGAAGTTTCCATTTCTAGTCAATCCTGAACATTCTAAACTCCAAACTTATTTTGGCATTATAAATTTATTGTGATATGAGAATTTGGAAGCAGAAGACTAGCTTCATTATTTATAATCGTGGTTGAGCACATTATATAACTCTAATTAATCACAAATATTTCAATTCTATTTTAAAAATTTACCAAAGGGTACAATCAAGGGAATAGCTAATATAGTGGTTGTTGCAGAACAGGTCTCTCAATTCAGCAGCAAGAGTTAATATTTCTCACATGAAAAGGGCTAAATGATTAGACATGCTTCGATTTTTTTTAATTGAAACTCATGTTAAAAAATTACTTTTCACACAAAAAATGTTCAAGTTCTAATAAAAATTTACATGTATATGTATTCTTCAGCTCTTTTAAATGGTTGTTGGTTTTTATTGCCAAACAAAAGATTGCATGTATCCACTTGGTAGTCTTGAATGGCTTTTAGGAATAGGTTGTGTATTTTTTTTTTTTTTTTTTTTAATGCATGGTTTAGGAAAAAAAAAATTGAAACAAATGCAAACTCAAATTTAAAAAAAAAATGACCATCTGTAGCAGTTCATTTGCTGTTAACATCTGTCTCTTGAATGCCAGCTAGGGAGGTTTGTTTTGTGAGCATATACATTCCAGTCAGATTCTTGAAACAGTAGCATTTCTTTGTGCATAGATAATCAGATGGTGACAATTTCTGTTTACATGTTTGGAAGTGATTACATAACACAAATCTAATTTTAAAAGAATATGATCTGTGTTTGCTATAGATAGGATTTTTTCTCCATATCTCAAGTTCAATTTCAACTTCTCAGAATATTAGTGAAAAAATATCTAAGGCCTTTTCTAAAATAATGCAAAGTTAAGAGCTCTATTGTAAAACAAGAAGAAGAAAAAGAAGCAGCTTTTGCCACGATATCCTATTGTTTACTGAGGGGATTTAATAATTGAATTAGTAACTAAAACCAGCTGATGAATACAACAAACGCATTTATCTCTTGTCCATCTGTGAGTTTCAATTGCATCTTAGGTTAATAGAAAAAGAGAATGAAAAAGAACTGCAAACTGCAATGCTTTTATGTGTTTGTAATATAGATTATGTATTAGTGGAAGATCTAGTGGATTTGTAATAACTTCAAATGGTTCCTTGCATACTGAATATCTTTGTTAGCATAGTTACCTATGGTGAGAAAAATTTCTACAAATAGGCAATTACTTTTTGAAAAATAACATACAAAATATTTGGACTTTGCAGTGCTCAAGACAGACATGGGTTTTATTGCTGCAGTGGTTTGACACCAGGGGGGTCTTGTGAGGTATTAGTGTTTGAAAGCTTCTGAAAATCCAGCCACTCAGCTGCCTGATGTGAGCTTACACTTTAACATTATCCTCCATATTAATATTAAAAGCACACATATGTTTCTGGAGTTTGTGTGTATTCAGAGTAGTACTTCTACAACTATTTTACAGCACTGTGCAACGCGTAACTCGAAGTTACTTGGAGAGCTGGACTCAGGACACATACCAGCACAGTGACACGGCAGTGTTCTTCAGCCCTCCAGACACTGGGTGCTTTGCTGGGGTGGAAAGTCCTCTGGTGTTCAGCTTCTGGCACCTGAACTGTAGTCTTTGTGCAGCACTACAATGTAGCATGTGATGTGCCAGTTTGGTCAGTTGGCTTTTTTTCTCTGGGTGGCTCAGGGTAGATCATCAGTTCTTAAAGCTTTTTGAGGTGAAATTTGTCTTGTGGCAACAGTTTTGCCTTTGTGCAAGAGACTTCTAAAATATGTTTCTCTGTAATGCTGTACTTAAGACCTTGTGATAGTTGATGTCACAACCATGCGTTTAGGTGTGATTTATAGTTTTCCAGTAGTAGCTACCACCGAGTATAGTTACCTGTGTCCTGTCAGAATTTCCCCCCAAGATTATGTGTCCAACAGGCTGCAGCCAAGTATGAGACAGCAAATATGAGACGTGGATACTTGGACTGACTTCTGCAGTCTGCTGATCTCATGAGGACTTTCAGTGACTTCAGAGGGCTCTGGATCAATTACTTAGTTTCTGCTCAAAGCAACTGTAGCCTTTCTTTGATTTGGGGAACTGAAAGCTAGAAAGCCAACATATTCATAACGCATTCACTCCTGGAATATCTCTCTTCTTCCAAGCAACAGCAGGGCAGAGAAAAGCAATTGGCTTCTCAACCAGATAAGTGGAAAGAGAGTGGAGATATTGGACTCATGACAATCATAAATTTGTTTTTGTTATGACCTGTAATAAACAGTATATGATATAACCTATTGCTACCGCAGGCAGGAGATCTAAGGATGACTGACAACCTTGAAGAAGCAAGGTCTAGCCGAAAACGGAATGTCCTAAATACAGAACAATATAGCGCTACAGTGAGAGAAATCTTTTCATTTCTCTCTCTGATGGGAGACGAGAGAGGATTTATTAGACTTTTGGGAAACTTTAGAATCTTAAACAAGTATTCCAAGAAAATGGAAATATTTTATGCAATTTAGTTCAAGTAATGGCGTTTAAATAAATTTACCAACATATTGATTTCCTGCCCTGGGGAAATTTAAGGGCTTTTATTATTACTGTATTTGTTATTAGCTTGTTCAATTAATTATTCTACAGTGTCTGGTGCTAATTTTGGAGAACTCTAAATCTAACAGGTTCATTCAGGTCTCATGCTTCTCTTGTGGGTGTTCCAGGAATCTATCATCACTCTTAATCTTTATCTAACATTTGCTACATGGTTCATTCAACACAATAAAATTAAAATGAATGAATAAGTTATATTTAATGAATTTAACTTTCTGCATTTGACTTGAATTTTAACAGAAACATTAAATAAAATGCATTTATTGCACAAATATCTTTTGAAAATGTCAAACTTAAAAGGATTTTGGGCCATATTCTCACCTTCACCATGTGGTTTGAAGACAGCCTCAAGTCAAGTGCAAGGAAGGCATATAGAGTTCTCTACTAAATTCTTGCCTCAGCAGTTACTTGTCTCAGATTTGTTTCGTGAACTTGTGAATCAGTTTGCTGCAATATGAATAAATAAGGGGTATAGATAAGTATAGATAGAGAGACATTAGTTTTGAAAGACAAGATAATATTCAAAACAGGAGAGGGATGAAGGGAAAGCTATTACACCATTGCATATTTTCAGAAGGTTGAGAGGCATATAGTACACCTCTTCTTTTTTGTTGCCTCTAGCACATTCAGAAATTAAGAAGATGAGGTGAGACAGAAATAGTCAAAATAATTTGCATTGTAGAAGATGTATAACAAATGGCAGTAATGAGTTGAATGGCGATATGCTTTGTTATTCATGTTGTATTAGTCTACAAGTATAAATTCAGATGAAAAAGACAAAACACTCAGAAGTTAAAAAGTAGCGTATTTAAGGTTGTTTAGGAAAACCACAAATTCTTCCAGTCTGTGCATCCAAAATGTTAAGTTAAAAAAAAAATAGGTAATTTAATTTCAAATTATAGCCCTTAGTAATGTCACATCGTAAGGGGATCAAATTAACATTGCTTTGGTAAATTCAGTTCAGCTTCTGAATTAAAAAATTTGCAAAAGTGAATAATGTTCTTTCAACTTTATGACTTGGTTTTCTGTTGATTTTTTATATGGTCTTCACAGAATGTTGTAAGTCATAGAAAAATAAGAGAAAATCAAAACCCAAATGATGCTAAGTACATCATTCACCACACCTTCTGCAAAACACCTTGAAGTCAAACTTTCAAAACTCAACATGGCTTCTTGCTTGAGCTACAGGACTTCACATTGTTCAGCTGACAGTAATCTGATAGTGAAGAGGGAGGTTGGACTGCAGGTGCCAAGTCCCAGTTGTAGAGGCAACCTGGTTTAGTTTTCTGTCCCCAAAAAATCCATCTCACCTCCTGTCCCAGCCGCACTTCCTTGTTGAGATCAAGGAATGGGGTTGGTCATGAGATTCCTGTCAAGACAGGTTCCCTTGTCTTTTAGTCACTTCATGCACTCCCAAAAAAATAGTAATGCTGGTAGCAGCTGCCATCATTGCTGTTATGTCACATATTGGCTGTAAAAAAGGATACACATTTTAAAATATTTGCTTTTTTGTATACTATGAGTTTGGCAAACTGCCAAAACTTTGCTGAAAACAGAGAGCCAGAGAACGGAAAACTGATAGTTTCAAGTATAGCCCAGATAAGCCAGAAAGGAATTTAATTTGAGGAAGAAAGGTTTCCAGCAAAAGACTTTTCTCCTCATTGAATTTGAACAAGAGAAATGGTAACCTTAGATACAAATTCTCTATAATTTTATTGTTGCTCTTTGTTACCAAAGTAAATTCTGTCTGTGTTCAGGCTACAAGCTGAGGCAGGATCTGTAATAGTTTGGGCAGACTGGGCTATGGGCAGACTGGGCCATGATCTGGAACTGCTGTGTTAGTCCCTTTTACTCCTCTCTTCCTGACTCCTACTTACAGATATTTGATCTGTTGGAAGGAACCCCCGCATATGTAAAAGTGAAAGAAACTGTGATTTTACTAGGAAGCCTTGTGATGTAGACAACTGTGTGAATGAGGCCTAGGGGAAGGCAGTAGAGACAGAGCCATTAAGCTGCGAACTTGGGCTTTCATAACAGCCATGTGAAACACAGTCTTGCGGGTTTCAGATGTGTTTGTGTTTGCTCACAAGGCTGTGGTTGCCAGATAGAAACTTGAGTGCTCTTTCCTTCTTGGCAGGGAGGCTAAAAGAGGTGTAAGGGTGCCTATGTCCTGCTTCATGTCATTGAGTTCTTTGTAGTGCTGCAAGAAGATGGAGCTGTTTCTTTCCCCTTGTTCTGACTCTGTAACTTTCCATTGGTAGGCAGGTGATTCTGTACCGTGATTTAAATCAAGTCGGAAAGAGCTAGTAGACAAGTTTTCACTTGTCTTTTGGGAACAGAACAACCCCTAGAGGTACAGGACTGTAGCAATCTCTGTTCTACTTGACTTGAATCAGGCTTTTGCTCAATTTTGCACAAAGATACTCTCTTTGAGATGTGGGAGTTTAAAGTTCAAGCTGGTCTTCGGTTGCTAATACTAGATGACACTGCTCCATAAGGAGAAATAAACATCTGAGTAATTGATGAAGTGATTCACTGGCATGAATTAGACATAACAAAACCCTGGACATCCACTATAACCTTTGCAACTGGAGTCTGTCTTCTCTGAGTCAGTGAAGACTAATTTTGATGGCATATTCCGTCTTTCTTGAAAAAGGTGCATACATTTACAGATCAAAGCAGAGAGTGACTGGTTGAGGTTGGAAGGGACCTCTGGAGCTCATCTTGTCCAACCCCTCTGCTCAAGCAGGGACACTTACAGCTGGTTGCCCAGGTCTAAGTCCAGACAACATCTGAATTTCTCCAAGGAGGCAGACTGTACAACCCCTCAGAGCAACCTGTGCCAGTGCTTGGCCACCCTCACAGTAAAAAAAGTGGTTCCTCATGTTCAGAGGGAACCTCCTGTGTTTCAATTTGTGCCCATTGCCTCTGGTTGTGTCACTGGGCATCACTGAAAAGAGCCAGGCCCCATCCTATTTCCACCCTCCCTTCTAGTATTTATAAACACTAAGAAGCTCCCCCTGAGCCTTTGTCTGCTCATCCAGCCTAGACGTCATCAGCTTCTCTATGAGGAACTTATGGGAAACAGTCTGGAACGCCTTACTGAAGTCCAGGTGGACAATATCCACTGCTCTCCCCTCATCTACCAAGCCAGTTGTTTCATCATAGTCTATCAAGTTGATCAAGCATGACTTGCTCTTGGTGAATACATGCTGCCTGCTCCTGATGACTACCTTTGTCCTCCATGCACCTGGAAATGGATTCCGGGATTAGCTGCTTCATCATCAAAAGTTTTGAATTAAGAAAAGATGTCTGGAGAAAATCTATTTAATCAATACTTGAATGCTTCTAGACACACTGGTTGTTTAGACTGCTAAGATGATCCTATCAGATTGCTGTTGTACTTTTGGTTTGTTGCTCTTTACTCCCTAACCCCCTCACAAGTTATTTTTGTGATAATGTTGTTCATTCTTCTTCACCAGTCATTTAAGACACAAATAAGGAGGCTGGAAAAACACCTTCCTTGCAGTTTAAATTATATGAGTTTAGTCCATAGGTCTATGTAGAATGTGATTGTTACGTCTTCCCCTAGCTTCTGATGACAATTTCTACACAGGTAAAAAACTACGTAGAAGAAATAAATTATTAAAAACCTTTTGGAAGGATAAGGGCGAAGTGATAGGGAGGGAGATAAAATGTCAAGGTAAATGAAAGGGAATTATGTCTAAATGGTCTGAAGATGTAGTCCAGAGATGACCACCTCTATATATTTAAGGCAGTTTGAGACATTTATTTTCACCTGATGATTTAATGCAAAATGCAGAGATGGAACCAATAACCTCATTGCCACTTCTTTATATAATGCTTGCTACTAGGATGAAAGCCAGTCTTATTTTATTTCATTTTTGTTTGCTCAATTTTAAGACAAGTTCTTGTGTTAAAATTTCAGTTAGGTAATCTCAAAGTTTAGCAAGGTTTGTAAAGAGAGTTAACATCACTCATTTTACCAACAGATACGCTTGGAAAAAATTATGAGGTTCTGGATGTAGCAGACCACCTCCTAAGGGGCTGAAACCAAAATAGCAAACTTTGCACTGAACACTTGCTAGCAACAAATGTTCTGAGCATTGCCTCCTAAGGAAATGTATATACAACCCCTTTCACAACATAATGAATCTATCAGTTAGACAATTTGAGATGCTGCACCTCTGTACCAGGCAGGTGCTAAGTAGGTGGCTCAGTCGTGTAAAACACCCAGAAGATAGGCTAGAAGAAAAAATGAGGGCTTCTCCAGAGGAAAGACTTAAGAGACAGTAATAAGATTAATGTCTCTGTGGAGTCTGTAATTTTGACTACTCATTGGAGTTAAGGAATTTAGTGCTTAGGTTTATCTCGGAGGTTTTAGTTAGTCTGGGTCAAGAAATAGAGTAAGTTTCAGTAATAGAGGAATATTATAAAAAAGTTCAATGGTAAATAGTTGTTTTTACTTGTTTCCATCCTTGACTGACAGTGTGATTGTGTGCACTTCCGCTGCAGTGTTTGGTGTGGGGTTTTGTTTGTGTGGTTGTTTGCTTTTATTCGACATAGTTTCCATAAAGGTGGCTGGCAAAGAATGTATCACAGGCTTAGGAGTTGTGGATTTAGGTGATTCAGTTACAAGTGGAATGACAGCTGCTTGAAGAAGGATGTGCTCCTCGTGTCTTTAGCCATGGGTCTGGTTAAAGTTGGATTTTTTTGCTGTGTGAACAGTTCACTTGCAGTTCTGAACTTAGTGACCCTGTGTCATGGTATCACAGTGGCCAGGAGCATCAGGGGCTCCTCATGGTGGGTCAGGGCAAGGCCTGGCAGCCAGGGCCCATCCCACCTCAGACAGGAGCAGGGCAGCGGGGGGGCACCGGGGCAGCCGCAGCCCTGGGCATTGGGCACCTCCCTGGGGATGGGGGTGGGCTTAGGCCAGGCTGGGACATGGGCCCGCGGGTGGGGCCGGTGCAGTGGGACCCGTGGCCAGGCAGGGCAGGCTGTGGGGAGCTGGAGACCGGCCCTGATGTCGGTTTGATGTCTGAGATTGCAATTTCTCTCACCTTACACTGTGTATTTTGGGGAAGGTGTGTGAAAAACAGCTCAGTGGCTTATATTTTGTCTGTGCATTAACCAACAATGATAGTATCTGGCACTCCATTTGTGTATAGATAAAAACTGTTTCACTCATGAGAGGGTTTTTGCATATGAATTGTCATTGAATGAATTTTCAATCATTTTGGTCTTTATGACTATGAAAATTTTAAGACACTTTCTTCCTGAATTACCTAGGCTCTTAAAAAAATCACATGGGAGAAAGGCGGATATATTTATCAGAGCTTGCTCGTGCACAGAGGCATATACATTTCATTAAGGGTAGCTGCTTTACCAAGTTCGAACCTGGAAGTGACACAGACAGCCAACGTTACCTCGAGCATAGTGAGAGCCTGGCTGTAATAACTGTTTAAGCACCTTTTGGTACATTTCTTGCTGTTAGTTTCAGAAACACAGAAAGAATATTGAAAGGCCCAAGGAGATTTAACTATATACTTGAAGTGAGGACTGAATAGATGATCTGAACTTCGTGCCACTGGGTGGATTATTCTGTCTTCTATTCATCTGATTCCCTATCTACAATCTCTGAAAGCTGTACCTTGACAGGCTTGAGGGTTATTATGTGGAGTTCTTGCTGTTCCAGCTGATCTTTAATTTCAGTGTATCTCAGCATGGTTTTGAAGCTCCCTTTGGATTCTATTCCTTTGACTTTGGGTTTGTCCTTAATATTTTTCTTTATTTTTTTTATTCCGATTGGTCTTCTCTCCTCCCCTTTCTACTCTTTTTCTCCTTTAGCTGTATCTTGTCCTCCTTTTTCTCCTCCTCCTTAATCTCAGGTTTGGCCTTTCTCTTATCCTTGACTTAAGAATCAGCCTTTTCTTTTCACACAGGACTGGCACTCTCTCCCCTTCTCTTTGACCTTAGTCTTAGTCTTTCTTATGTCCTTCGTTTTTACTATGTCTTATTCTACATGCTTTCTCAGCATTGCTACTTTCTGGCCTGGAGTTTCCCTAAGGGGATTTATCATTCCATTTACCATTTAGAATTTCTTAATGCGGCACATCACTCTCTTCTGCCTCATCAGCATTTCTCTTGTGTGTGTGTTGCTGTTTTGGGCTCAGGCTTCATGAGTTTAATTCTTCCTGACTTCTCATAGCAGTTTACAAATTCTTCAGAATTTTGTTTTGATTCAAACTCAGTCTAACATCTTTGTTTCCAGCCTGCTTGTTGTGTTTCGGGATTTTTTTGTTTTGTTTTGAGTTGGTTTCTTTCTTTCCCTTCAGCATTTTTTTTTCTGGAGAATTTTGGGTTTTTGATCTGTAGTATTAATTATTAGGTTTGTTTGGAATCTCATTGTACTGATACTGTCATCCTTTCATCCTTTAGAGTTCTGTTTTTCAGTGTCGCAAAAATCTGCAAATTTTCTAATGAAAAATTTTATAACGTCTTACCTGCTGTATCACACATGATATATTTGTTTTGATAGGTAGTGGTGATTCTGATATAGCTCCCATGAGAAATGAACCTGTCTTTTGCCAGTCTTATTAGCAGATATTCGTATCTAAATACTTTTGAAGGCAATTTTTTGTTTATAATTTTCGGTAAAAATAAGGACTTCTGCAAATTCACATCACTTGTTCCTAGCTGCCATTGTGCGTTACAAACAGCTCCATTCCTCCTCCCTGGTCTGCATTCTGTGGAGATGGCCTCAGCCTTTCTGTTTCTCTGTTGTATTCTGGTGCTGCTGCATGTTTGGTAGCAGCCCATTTTCTCTGAAGAGCAGCCTCTGATTCATTGTGTTAGGCTGTTCTGTCTGCTTTCTCTGTTGATTTTTTGTCTCTGATAGGGTTTTTACTGACCTGGTAGACCTTGCCACAAGTTCATGCATTCCTATTCTTTCTTTTTCTTGTAGTTTCTATGTGAAGCCACCCACCTCTTCTATAGGATATTCTAGTTGCTTGTGGCTGAGGATACAGTCCCTCAGCTCTGACTTCAGAGGAGTGTCAGTCTCTTCTTTTTCCTGCTTCCTCTGAGTGTGCTACCACAAGAGGATCCTTGTGGGACAGGCAGGAATTGAGACCAGAGGCATAGATATGTTCATAGGTTTAACTATTTAAAACAGAAAGAGATGAGCAGAGAGTCACGAGAAAACTACTATGTCAGAGAGAGAAAGAAGCAACACAGGTTCCATCATATCTTTCTGATCTTGCTTGAAGACAAGGAATACAACTTAAAATATATTCATTTAGAGAGAGTGTGTGGATGAGAGGCTTTCTGTCTTCTGATGTACTGCTTTTGTTTGAAGTTGAAATCCCCAAAATGTGAGTTTTTTTCTTGTTGGTGAATTTCCTCTTTCTAGGCAAAGAAAGAGTTACTGCACATTTGGCAAAGGAGAAGTTACTTTTCACTGCCTTTGCATTATTTGATACTTAATTACATTTGTTTTAAGTAAAGAAAATAAGATACTATCACTCATTTCTTAGGTATCTGTACATCAACATTATCTCAGTTGATATATGTGGACAGTGGGTTGTTTGTTTTCCTCCTTCAAGCCCACGCTCTTTGACTGATGGAGATAAATAAGCCTTCTACCACTTGGGTTGCATATTTTTTCCCACTAAATACAAAGGAAGCCTGAGGTCAGATTTAGTTATTTAGCTTTCAGATACTTAAATTAGGGAAAAAGCTGATTTCATCTGTATACTTCTGATAGTCCTCTAGCTGCTCTGTGTCCATTTGCTGTTGTGAGATCTGTCTCTAGCTGGCTTTCCTCTTCCAAACAACTCCTGCTTCCAAAACTGTCCAGGCAATAAACAGTTGAAATAGCATCATCTGCTTATCTGATATTCTGACTTCTGGGTTATTGATGCTGAGAGAACAGCACAGAACTGCCCAGATGCATTTACCCATTGTTTAGTCAGTGATTTTATAGTTAAGAAATTTGATAATTTAATTGCTACAGAATGTGTCACTACATATGAAATTATTGAATTTAGCAATGGAGAGAACTTATTATTAAAAGGTTCCAAAGAAAGAACTCCATATGAAACCGAATCAGTGGTGAAAAGTATGTAAAAAGACACAGATTTAAAAATTTACTTGAAGATGCTAAGATTGCATTTTAAATGGTACATTTTCTCAGTTCCTTCATGAACCTGTCTGCTGAAACTGAAGTTAATTACAGTAGTCCAGTCATTGTAACGAATAGAGTTGAGCACCAAAGAACAAAAAATATTTTTAGCTTATATCAGGGTATTGTCAAGAGCTGTCAGAGGTTTTGGGAATAGCTGGAAAGAGTTGGTCATTATGTTAAAAAAAACCCCCAAATTTTTAAAGACAGAGATTTTATGTCTCAGGTAAAGACTAAGATAAATATTTAAATATAATGACAGAACATCAGTCTTAGTTTCTTGCTGTTGTATCACCAATAAATTCAGAGACTGTTGTGACAATTCTGAGACATGAGCCAATTAAGTAAGCTTAAATTAAGTAGCATTAAAACTAGGGTCATTATAGCACCATCAGATTTAAGTTACCTATGAGTCTGTGGACTACTGAGAAAACCTGTTTTAAACTTCAGGAAAATATGCTTAAGAAGGACTGCCAGATTCCCTTAATATTTTTATTAAAATTTTATAATTATGAGGAAATCAGTTGTCACAAATATGGAGATAAAACAACAAAAAGAAAAATATATGTAGATGACGCCTATATTTTGTCTTAGAAATTTGACTACTAGTCTTTTAACATATGTGCCCATGCTTCCTGATACCAAAGAAATGAAGTATTTGCAGTTATTTTTTTGAGAGCATTTGCCTATTACAGAAAAAGTTTAAACATGATCTGTACATGGGCAAGAGAGAACAGTGTGGTTTACTAGAATGTGTAAAGTCTAAATTGTAACCTAGTCATCTGCAGTGAAAATCAGTCTGGCAAGGACAATTAGAAGATCTGTAAGATAAATGGAAGGTGAAAAGGGTAAACACATATGTACAAAAAAAAAACTTGGAAAATCTAGTTCACAAATAGCACTTTCTTCATTCTTTTTAATGCTTTAAAGCTGGAGACTATTTTAGTGCTATGGAAGGACAGTAAATGCAATCCCCGAGTTTACCAGTAAAGCCGAGGTGAGTTTTGTTCTCTTCCTGTAGCAGGAACCAAGCTATAAAGGCTGCCAAAATAAAGAAATGCAAGTTTAAAATAACTGAGAAGGGAAGCTGTGTTAGCCTTAGTGGATTTTCACTGTCCAGCCATTCCTTAAATCCTTCCTTATTTCTTATATCCTAGGTTTAATCACCTACTACTGTTGGAGAATTGGAATGGCTGTCAAAGTCTACATGAGCAGTGAAATCTCCAGTAAAAGCGCCGCTGTCATGTGGAGACATTTAAGACATTACCGTAGCCTGGAATAAAGATTGCCCTGAACTTCAACATCTGATTCCTCAACGGGTGTGTATGAAAAGTTGCAGTGTTGCCAGGCTTCCCCTGCAAGTGTCCAGATGGACACTTTCACAATTTAACTAGAGTGTTTCACATGTTCTTTATTCATAAAGAATTTTGCTTTGTTTCCGTATTTGTGAATTTCTCCTTTTCAGACCTATATTCATATAGCCATCTGCTGGTATTTATTTCCAATTTATAGAGATAATCACTGTCTTTGCACAGAATTGAGGCCTGTGTTTGCAGCTGTCACAATGAATTGCACTTAGAGGGAGTGGTTTGGCTGTAGTGAGTCAAAACATTCATGAGAGAGAGTTCTTCAGTGCTATTAAGATTGCAGATTCTGCCAGTAGCAAGTAAGTGTTAAAGCCTGATGTCTTTTACACCACTGATTTTGGTCAAAAGTGAAGTCTAAAATCTGATTTTTTTTCTTTAAATGGTATGGGAAAATTTTCTGAAATACAAGATGGAAACTCGGTGCCGTGATTCTTAGGGTCTTTATTGCTAAAACTAATTTATTTCTTGAAACATGGTAGAAACACATGCACATAAAGAGAATGTGTTTGTGTGTGCGTGCGTGTGTGTGTATTGTTTGTGATGATAGTCCATACTGTGTCAGTTATCTGGAAGTCCTGTCACAGAATCACAGAATGGTAGGGGTTGGAAGGGACCTCTGTGCGTCATCTAGTCCAACCTCCCTGCCGAAGCAGGGTCACCTACAGCAGGCTGCACAGGACTGCGTCTAGGCGGGTCTTGAATATCTCTAGAGAGGGAGACTCCACAGCCTCCCTGGGCAACCTGTTGCAGGGCTCCGTCACCCTCAGAGGGAAGATGTTCTTCCTCATGTTCAGCTGGAACTTCCTGTGCTTCAGTTTGAGCCCATTGCCCCTTGTCCTGTCACTGGGCACCACTGAAAAGAGTTTGGCCCCATCCTCCCGACACCCACCCTTCAGATATTTATAAGCATTTATTAGGTCCCCTCTCAGGCTTCGTCAGGCTGAACAAGCCCAGCTCCCTCAGCCTTTCCTTGTAGGAGAGATGCTCCAGTCCCCTCATCATCCTCGTAGCCCTCCGCTGGACTCTCTCCAGTAGCTCCTCATCTTTCTT
>Ga0065711_1032226_pt1 | contig 27750 bp, 15 predicted proteins | sample Hoacrofraction12_FD_59098 | JGI IMG/M metagenome (GOLD analysis project Ga0065711, IMG submission 59098) | Hoatzin crop microbial communities from Cojedes, Venezuela - Epithelial fraction 12 v2 (version 2) | ecosystem: Host-associated > Birds > Digestive system > Esophagus > Crop | place...
ACCCACCCCCCCTCCTTTAAGAGAGCAACTTCAGGAGTTTCCAAAGTATCCCTTTAAATTAGTCTACTTAGAATTGTGTTTGAAAAAACAGTAGTTGTTAAGGCTCTCCTGTAAAGTACAGGAAATCCTCTATGACTCTATCTTAATAGCAACATGGTCAAAATAGGAATCTTGTAGTTGACTTTCATAGCCTTCAATGACGGGAACTTTACGCAATAATTAAAGTGATTTAGATCACTTTTAGGTTCCCTGCTGTAATAAGCTTCTTTCCATCCCCTCAGCCTATTAACCTTTCTCCCCTACACTGTGTATCCTTGCATCCAGTTTACTGCAGCAGTTGACTGTCTCTAAGTTTATATTTCTGCAAGGGCACCCAGTAAAGTGCTGCAGGACGATAAGCAGTAGCTTTGACGTACCTGATAGAATTGAGCTTTTTGTTCAGTTTTAGTTATGACAAAACAGGCAATGGATTCTTTTGTGTGAATTGTTGGTGATGCCAAGCACTCAGGACCAGTTCTTTGGGTTTGTTTGCATTTTTGGTAAGATAATTTCTTCAGCAACATCACTGTCTTCACCCTAGGACACAGAAGTGACTTGTACACAGGCTTTTCTGAATGTTTGCTGCCCTGCCAAACTGCTGTAAAGACTGAGGAGGTGTGAGAGTGTTCGGTAGTACCCCCAGCAAGTTCTGAATAATGGGTCATAGTGTATAGGCAGTTAATTTCTGGAAAAATCTTATAAAAAAAAAAAAAAAACAACCCACAAAAACCCAACAAAACAGAAGAGCACTCCAATTGGCAATCTGTTGTAGCAGAGCAGTTTATCTCCTTTCCCAGTTGTCCCCTAAAGCTCAGTTCTGTCATCCTCTGGTTTCCTGGATGTCATTTGTAGGTTTATTTGTTGGTGGTTTTAAGGACCTTCTCTTGTGTAGCATCTTCTTTCAACTCAAGCTTTTGAAACAGAAATCAGTTTTATTAATTTCTAAAACCAGTATTACTAGCTGAAATTTTCTTAGAGTGACACATAAAAATCTGAATGTGAAAATTCACAGACCGCACCAGTATATATTCCCCGGTGCTGTTTTTCAGAGGCTTGACTAAAGTCGCGTGTGCATTGCATCCAGAACCATCACAGGGATTTGTGAGGTTGCTAGCAGAGCAGCGCCCAAGCCATGGGTGCGATCGCATCCCCCTCTGGTGGCACAGCAGCAGAGCACACAGGTACGCAGCCGATCCGGGAACAGTGAGCTGCAGTTCTGGCACTGCCAAAGAATGAGAGAGGAGGAGTGGGGACAGTGACTTGCTTCATTTTTAAATACATATAAATGACAATTAATTGGCATAACTAGATGCTGGTTTAAGCAGAATTCCAATTTTCTGCGCAAAACCAGAATCCGAAGAGTCCTTCACTTCATCAGAGATCAGAATTTGTCAAACATTTCAATAACTAGTAAAGGCCATCATTAATTTGTCAACCCACAATAACTCAACAGAGGAAAAAGCAGAGAGACACAAGGATTAAAACATTTTGTATTTAAGATATTTTTGAAGGACCAGTGGTTGAATTTTAACTGGAATCTTTAAAGGCAATTTCCATAATACATCGCTGCAGTCCCTTATCGATTGTTTTAACGATGCTGCTCCTAAACACATTCTTCTCCTCAATGAATTTCTCAAAGAGGTAGATACCACCGCCAACCCCAAAATAAAGCACTTTGCTTGCCAAATACACACGGCCGTTTTTATCCAGGAGCTGAGCCAGTGTATCGTGCAAAGCACTGTAGTAGTCAGGATTATAGATGGTCTCGGATGTGAGAATTATATCGTACTTCAAAAAGAGTTCGTTGCTGCTTAACAGGAGCTCACTGACTTTAGACCATTCTCCAGAAAAAAATCTGCATTTGGTGAGCGCATCAGGTGAGCACTCTGCTTTCTTGGGCCTCTTCAAAGGAGGCTTGCTAGTTTTTCTGTGGTCTCCACTGCCCATCCTACTGCCTTCATTTATACAGTTAGCCACCACATTGGGCAAGGTTATTTCATCAATCACTGTGCTGTTGTAGTCCTGAAAATGGACTTTTTCAGCTTTTCCCCTTAACGCAACTATTCCCAGCAGTCCAGCCCCGCAGCCAAGATCCAATACTGTCTTGTTGGCAAAGTGTATTTCAGCCTCGGAGAAGTAATCTATGAGATCAAAGGTGCACTCCCAGATTTTCAGTCCTCCCTCGTAGACTCCTGGGATGAGATCGGAGCGAGAAGAAACACTTTTAGACACAATGCCTTCGGCATCGGCACCATGCACGCACATCATTTCCACTACGGACATATTTACGTAATACAGGCCTGATAATGTTTCCAGGACTTTATTTTCCAATACTTTGTTGAGATCTTCAGGTATCTTGTGCTCCTTGGCAGCTTTAAAGCAGAACTTTTTCTCTGGTGGTGTCTCGTCTCGTCCCTCACCAGCACCCAGCCTTGGGCTGGAGTCCGCTACGGTCCCAGCAGTTTGCTTGCTCTTTTCTGTGGATTCCTGCTTGCGTTTCAGAGTGCACCGCTGCGCGTCCACCTCGTCGGGAGTGGCTGCTTCGCTGTGCTCAATTTCATCAATGGAAAAATTAAATCGAAAAGCCATTTTCAGGAATAAGAGTTAAAAAAAGCTTAATTATTACAGCCAGAAACACTCATCTAAGAGCAATACTGATACAAGGATGGTTTTTTGTTTTCCTTGTTTTTTTTTTTTTATAGAGGATGTTTTTATGCAGTTATCGCCATGGGGAAGAGTGCTCTGCAGGTAGAGTAGCAGATGTTTTGCCAGCGCGATGGGTGGATTACTTCTGGAAAGAAATTAAATAGTTTTACCTATCATTAACTGCCAAATATTAATTACTTCTGGAAAGAAAGTAAATAGTTTTACCTATCATTAACTGCCAAATATTAGCACAAACAAACCGCCTAATTGTAGCATCCAAATTTCCATTAAAAAAAAGAATTTCTCGGCGTTTAAACTTCTGAAAAGACAGCATTACAAGTGACCGTAACGCAGGAATAAGCGGAGAAATTAGGGTAGCTGCTTATTCTGCTAAAACTCGGTTTTCAGGTTTAGCTGTCTGAGGGGAAAAAACCATGCAATGCTATACAAAGCGTTGTTTTTCTGTTAAAATACTTAAAATACTGTTAAAAATTTCTCCTGCAGCTGCCCAGCGGCATTTTCCTTATTCCGATTTAGTTACTACCCCAACACTTCTCTGCGTGGGGGGTTTTCCCCCCATTTTAATAACTTTATCCCCCACCAACGCGAAATCGTACGTTCAGGCAACGCGACGTCAACGCGCCGCCTGGAGCACGCAGGCTGGAGAAGCGGCCCCCGATCCCGGTTTACCCACCCCGCTGCGCCCGTATCGCTCCCCGGTCGCCATCGCCCTCCGCCTCTTCCCGCGTGGAGCGGCTTCCCCTTCCTACAGCGCATGCGGCCCCGCCCCCTTTTTCACCCCTGGCGCGGAGGCTGCTGGGATAGCGGGGGGCAACTTTTCCCGCCGTTGCCCGGCCGTGAGGTGAGCGGAGCTGCTGCCATGTCCCAAACAGACCCCGAGCTGCTTCTGCAAGAGCTGGGGAGCTGGGACTGGGATCTGTGCCGTAGGGAGCTGCCCGCCATCCTTCCCCGGCTCCTTATATCCTTCCCGGGACGGGGAGGGGGGGTTTCGGCTGCTGGGTGGGTGTGGGGAGTCAGCCCGAAATGGGGAGGGGGTGTGGAGGTGTTCCTCCGCCAGCATTGTACAGTTCAAGCAAATAAATCCTTGGGAGGGAAGCGGTGCAACCTTTGTAAGGGGCTGGCAGAAAGGAGTACAGCCCTTCACCGAAATAAAAGATTCACGGTATAGAATACCGTGTGGATAACTCCCAGCCTCCCGAAAAACCCCGAGACTTACTCTCCCAGTACATTGCAGAAATATTTGTGCTGAGCGTGTGGGCACTGAGGTACATTCATATGTCTGCCCGCATTGGTCATGGAGCATCCCCACTGATTTCATACTGTGGATGAAGCGGATGTAGGGCAGCGTGAGAGAAGTCGCTGCGACTTCTGCAGATGCTTTAAAGGTAATCGTTACAGCAGAGCGAGCTTGAGTTTCTTTAACGTTTTTACTCAATGTATGAAGAGTCTGAAGACTGGACCGAGCATATTCGTAAGTAGTGACCGAGTGCCTCTTCTTGCTACAGAGCATTGTATTGCAATTGCATTGTAAATTATGCACTACTCAAAAATACTACGCTGTAACTAAGGACTTGTGTGGTCTTCATCAATCCTGCTGGACCTTGCACGTTACATTAATTGTGTGTTGAATAAGCTTTATAAAAGCCCATAAAGAAGCTATGCATGTAAGACTGCTTTTTCTTTCCTACGACTTCTGATTGTTAGATACTTGAAAGAAGGGTGGTTTTTTTCTTGTATTTTATTGTCCTTTTTGCTGTTATCTGATAGGTGGCAAAACTCTCATAATATCTGACAGTGATAAGAAAATGAGACTGAAATGTTACTCTTCAGGAGTCTTGCTAACTTTCCCTGTTAAGTTGCATATTAGTGCCAACCAGCACGTTGAAATGTACAACTGTTTGCTGTTTGGAATATGGAAAATTCTAGTTCTATGGGCAAGCCGTGGTGCTCAGCCTTCAGCTGAGTGTAGGCAGGTGTGATGCTATTGATGGGTTTATGCATGTTGGAGCAGTTATTGTGACTTGATTTTTTGGATAGTGCATATGTGGTAAATGTTATGTTACCTCTCCCAAAATCAAATACCTGATCTGTTTCTGCTTGATGCAGTTCTTTGTTTTACCTGGTAGGTCACTATATATTTTTGATAATTGCATGTTGTTTTTCTCTGATGTTTATAAATGTTTTGCTTTGCAGGCGTTTTGAGGATCCTGACTGAAATGTTTTTGCCCCATATCAGCCTTGGAGATTTGGAACAAACTTTTTTCTCAAAAGTACTGCCTAAGGTATGACAGCTTCACTTAAATGTGGATTTTTCAGTCAGTCCAATGCTAAAACCTGCTTAGAATGCAGCAATTCTTTTTTGAGGTCCATGATATAATTATTGCTTTGGCTACAAAACTTGAAATTAAAAATTTACCCTTTAAAGGTTAAACAATTTTGTGGTGTCAGATTGTTTCTGTGTTTGTTATTATTCTTTACAGTGGGGAGAGGGTTGAACATACAGCGTTTGGCTTTCTGTATTCAGTAATAGAATTGGTTTTTATTTCTTTTTAAGAAGATAGGGCTTTTTATAAAATGACCAAGGTGGAGAATTTTTACATGAGGTAGCCTCTGGCCCAGGTTGCCCAGAGAAGCTGTGGCTGCCCCCTCCCTGGCAGTGTTCAAGACCGGGTTGGACAGGGCTTTGAGCACCCTGCTCCAGTAGAAGGTATCCCTGCCCAGGGCAGCGGGGTTGGAACTAGGTGATCTTTAAGGTCCCTTCCAACCCCAACCATTCTATGATTCTATGAGATAAACTGAAGAGCCCAACACTCGTGTGTTATGGATAAACATTGTTATATTTGTGAATAATATAGTGAATAAAATTTTAGACTGTACTGGCCTAACATATGTTCGCTTTTTGGATTAAAGGGTGGAGAATTTTGTGCTGTAGTTGTATTAAAATTCTTCAACACCTACATTTAACTGATGTAAAGCAGTGCCAAATTATTGATTTAAGTTTCAGGCCTCAGCATGTGTATTGTAAGAAGCCAGTAAAAACGACTACTTGATTTCCATTTATTTTATGTCCTGTAGCAAATTTTTGAGATTACAAGAAAAATGACTGATAAAAGGCATATCCTGAACAAAGATTGCTGTACCATACCGGTTTGTGTAGTATCCTGCGCATGCCTGGAAGCCACTCACTGTCTTTGCAGTCCCAGCAGTAGCACTTGTAGGATACACAAGGACCTCAAGCAAAGTAGAAGTTACTGTTGTTTGTAGGTCATAGGCTTATTTCTTTGTGTATTCAAAATGTTAGTGATGATTCTCAACAAAAAACCCACAATTTTTCAGAGACAAAATGAAAACACTTTTAAAATGGTGTGGTTTTAACCAAATGAAAATATCTTTGGTAGAATGAGGTGTATATTTCAAGGGAATTAGCTAGCAATTTTGTTTTACTAATAGATTTTATAACAAGTAACAGCTAATAGAGCTTCTGTCTATGATTTGGGAAAACCGTAAGATATTTTTTGTTTCTTAGTATATTATGTTTTAGGAGTAAAGTACTGGAAAGCCTTACCTTCTCCTGAGAGTTATCTCAGTAGCCCATGACTCCATGCTGAGGAAGCAAGCAGATGTGGAATGGTGTTACTATTTGCATGAGTACATTTATAAATAAAATGTTTAAGTTTTGTTTTGTTCTGACAGACTCTACAGTTATTTGATAACTTGATGTATGAATTATCCAGTGAGGCCAAAGGATTAACCAGCCAGAACACAGAGTTATGCAGTACTGTAAGAAATCTTTTACAGGTAAGTCCCGTGAAATAAGTTATTAAAAGAATATTTATATTATTCTTTGATCTTACCTGGATAACTAAGAGGTTTTTAGAATGGTTTTGCTAGCTACTAACCAGCTGGTTAAAATGTAATTTGAACTTCCTTTGCAATTGAAGTTCAATTAAAATTTTGTGAATTATTTGATTACATTTAGTGTGTGATGCTAATCAGAATTAAAAAAAAATCTCAAATTCTCTAACGCAAATGGAATGTGTTTCTGCATATTAAAAGAGTAAATCTGGCACCTGTTTATGCCATCATTTAATTCAGAGTTTTAACATTTTTGTAAATTGAGAACAGTAGTGAAAAGAAATATGAAACATTCAAAGAGTATATGGTATTGGAGAAAAGGTCTGGAATTTCTTGATATCATTTTATGGAGCTTCATTCATCTTTAACAAACTACTTATTTATGCAAAAAGCAGTGAACTTTCAAAGCCATTCAAATCTAGGTGCAATTCAGCTAAGAAAAGATGCTTTTCAAATTATTCCAGGAGTGAAAAACATTGTTGTTGTTTATTCATGCTTTAAGACTATGGTGCAACTATTGGAAACTCTGACCGGTTGTGTGCGATACGTCTGCACGCTGCAGGAGTGTGTGCCTCTGGAGAGCATCCGCACCCTTCCATCCTCAGTTCTTTATGTGATAAAGAACACATTTACACACTGCAAGGTAGGTCTGTGATAGAAGGACAAAAATGCTTATACTGGTTGGTTTTTATGAAACACTTTGTAAGAAGATCCTCTTTTGAAATAATATTGTTGTCAAATTTTCATCGTCTTATTTTTTAAAAAATTTAAATTTAGATGGTTTTTCAGATGTCTGCCCAGCAAATCTGACCTGGTAATGGGAGGCACAGACTGTGCTATTTCCATATTTTGCATCGATGTCAATTGAACATTTTGCTTATGAATGCAGGCTCTCTGTGACATCTGTATGCTTCTGATAGCTGCGGTATTTTCAGAGCTACAAATGATTACCAAAATGGTGGTACTTCTTTATTTCTGTGCAGTTCCAAGGCGGATTGAAAGTTGAGGTTAGGAGTGTTGGTTACGATGAGTAACATATGGCAGTTTCAGATCTGCATTTTCAGATTCAACAATAATTCCCTCTACAGCAGTGAAAATAAAACAAGGTTATCGTAAGGGCACAATAGCTTTTGGTCAGCCTTCACTTTCACTTTTCAATTTTTCTTTCTTATGGGAACATTTACAGCAGTTTTCCATGTCAGGACTTGAACCCAGGTGCCCTACATTTATTTAACAATTCTGGTTTGAAAGTACTGAGAAATGTTTGGAATGCTGCTTCCTTTGTTGCTACCATTGTACTGTTTTGTTCAGAAATGTGATCTTGTGTTCATGCATCAAGACCTAATCCAAGGCCCCTAAACTCACTAGATCCAGGCAGACTTGAGTAGTTGTTCATGAAGCTGCAGGAGAGTAGCACTTTCTATTTAGTGAACAGATTGATAGCAGAAGCTACAGATCTGGCTGTGTATGGAGTTAAAAGTAGGTACACTTATACCTTGTTCTTTTTTCCAGTGAAATGCAGGACAGAGCTCTCGGTGATTTCAGCATGTGAAAAGTCAGGCTGGGATTCCTGAACTTTTTTTTTTTTTAAACCTCCTCCTCTTCATTTCCTACAGGACAGTGAGTCAGTGTACTGTGGGCATCTGCACTCGATTTCTGACCTCCTACAAGCTATGTTCAAGGAAACTTATTCTCTTCAGAAGCAGCTGATGGAATTACTTGATATGATTTCCATGGGCTCTGTGTCTACTGAAGATAACATCACAGATATGGTGTCAGGTATGTGTGGATCTAATGCTTCTCTTTAATCTTCCTTGGTCTTTTTCTTATATAGAGAATATGTCTGAATTTTTAAAACAGGGTTCTGAGCATGCTTGGTTCCTGCTGTCCTGACTCACCTTTCAAAAGGTAGCATTTTGCAGCTTGAAATATTTCCGTTTTTCCCATGAAAGTTTTTTTGTGGGATGGGGCATGTTGTGTAGGAAAGGGGCAGCACCTAAGCACTGAGCCGTTTTCCTGATTCAGTGTCAGTGCGGTGATTTCTCTGAGTGCTTGTGATTGCTGCTGTTTCCCTAGGAGAGCAGCATAGCTGTGAACTCATGAATACAATTTAACTCAGTTGTTGCTGTTATTATTTTCTCCTCAGTAATCCACACTGTGCTGGAGATATGCTCTGTCATTTCCAATATGGACCATGCTCTTCATGCCAATACGTGGAAGTTCATAATCAAGTATGTCATTGAACACTTTGGATTTTATTGTAATATAAACAGACTGTAATTTTAAATAACCAGTGTTTCAATAGGTTTATGTACAGAGTTTCAAATAAAACAAGCTAGAGATTTCAATTTAGCTATTTAGTAAGTAAATTTAGAAATCTAATTTAGAAATTCAGCTAGTAAGTAGTATTAAAGGCACTGCCAGTGAAGATAGTTAGGAACTGTGTGTGAAAAAGTTAACAGAAGCTTGACTTTTTTTGTATTACAATACAGAAGAAACTTTGAAACACTGTTGTCTGAATAAATAATCTTAAGAGGTCTGTCTTGTGGTTTTGTAGGCATTTTTACCTTGACCTGTGCTGTCTTGCACTTTTGTCCTGCCTCTCCTTTGTGTTTGTCATGGCTACGAAGAGGGTTGTCCTCTCTAAATTTCTGGTTTCAATGTACACAGATATTGCACCAATGAGTGTTGTACAAAAGCCTAAATAGAATAATCAGTTATTTAGATTCGTACAAACTTACTGCGTGAGCACTTCTGACAATTACATATCTGATTATATTCCTATCCTTTAGGCAAAGCCTGAAGCATCATTCCCTGCTGCAGTGCCATCTGAAACACGGTGACATCCTCAGTGGCCTGTGCAAGGACACTCTTCTTTCTTTTCACTCCTGTTTGCAACTGGCTGAGCAAATGAAGATGTCGGAGATACAGGTGAATTAAAAAGCTCCCAAAGCTGCCATTGAACTGGAGGAGGATAACTCTTTGTGGTTTGGGTTTGTTTTTTTTTTTGCTTCATGTGGTAGGTGGAATACCATATTTTTTTGAAACTATTTGAAAATGACGCCCATAACTTGGTTTAGATTGAGGATGTTTTAGTGAGGTGCTGAAAAGAAGTTTCCCCCATACTCTATAGGAATTTTTTTTATTTCCGAAACTGATGATATCCCAATATCAATCAAAAGATAACATTTCAGTTCTGAATATTGCTGTAAGGATGTTGAGGCATGCTGAAGATTTCTAAAGTTTTTCCCCCAATAGCTGCAGACTCTGCAGAGAATCACATTTGTCATAAGTTTTGAACATTGTTAGCAATCTAAGCTTCTTTTCTGTTGTGTTACTCTGTATATTAATTTTTAGAACTGCTTTTTTTGGACAGGAGGGCACAGACCTCAGGCTATTCCAGAAGACAGTCAAACTGTGCAGGTTCTTTGCAAATTCCCTTGTACACTACACCAAGGTAGGTTTTAATACTTGAATTCCATGTTAGCAGAATAATTTTGTACTGTTTAGTGTCTTGAAAATTCATGACTATAAGGTATGGGTGGTATAATTGATATCCATGCATAACCTGCTTGTAGTACTCCCACCTGAATGCACTGACAAGCCTAAGCAGGATTACTGCTGTGATTTAACAGAAAAACCAACAAGAATAATAAGTTGTTAGAAGCAGTGTCGCTGAGGAGTTGGTAGGAGAGGTCCAGTCTCTACAGGCAGCCTCGAGTCAGGGCTGTAGTAACTTTACATGGAAGAATTAAGCAAATAAAACCTGTTGCTACGGTTTCAGAATTGTTCCTCGTTTCAACAACTGAAAATGAGGTGGTATTAGTTAGAAGACACGCCTGCCTACTGTTGTTAGCTCTGACACTAACTTCCTGCGCTTTCCCTGGCCCGTTGCTGCTGTGCTCTATTTTTCTAATTATTAGAAGATGTGCTATAAATCCACCCATTTTAAGAATGTATGTGAAAAGCTTTGATCTCTAGGAACAGCAGTGATAATGCATCCTGCATCTGTTTTGTCCTATGGAGTAAAAGCAGGATGGGGGATTTTTTTTTTTTGGCACAAAATTAATAGTATTGTGACAGGGTAAAATAGCCTTGTAGCATGTAGGAGAACATTTCAGATTTTTGCAGCTTTCTGGCAATTACAACTGCACTTACTAATTCTTTTAAATAAGCCTATAAAATTAATTGTTTTACCCACTATATTTAGATGTAGTGTAATTAATCTTAGCAATACTTTGTGTATTGTTGGCTTTACACTCGCTTTGTGCTGTGGGTTGTTAGAACTTCAGCAGGTTTTGCAGTGTAGTGCTTTACACAGCAATATAGGAGAACAGAAAGAAAGCGTATTTAATCATGCATTTGATATTAAAAGTGCCTTTCAAAATTAATGGCTTTTGCAGGAATTTCTTTCTTTCTTCTCTGATTCGTGCTCTCAGTTACATCAGCTCTTTCTTCAGATATACAGGTAAGTGAAGTACAAGTAAGTGATTATTGATAGTATCTTAATAACATCTCCATATCACATTCTTAAAGTTGCAAATATTTTGAGATAAAAAAATACAGTTCTCTTTCCAGACGTGTTGCTTTCTTTTTTTCATGTACAGAAACCTATAAAAATGTTTTAACGAATTGAGCAGTTTTGTGTGGTACTAGTTACCTTAAACCCATTCTTGCTCAGTGCTCTGAGTGTCCAGTATTGACAAGCCACTAACTTTCTTGCAATTAATTATGTCAACATTTCATAGCAAGTTATGTGTAGAATATGCAGATTGATTGTCTTGGATGCTGGATCTATTTATGCAAGTTCATTTGAAAATTCTTGTTCCTAAAGTCAAAATTCATGAAGGTAGGATTTGTCCTTTGGTCACCTTGCTGTGAAGCGGTTGGGCAGAGTTAAAACGAAGCAACCCAGCAGCGTTCCTTCCACTTTGAAACACGCAGTGGTGTGGTGTTAGTCACATCATTCTCTAGTAACTGTAATTCCTTTCTCTTTCATCTGTAACTAAACAGCCATGCACTCTTTTTTTTCCCTGTCTGAAATTCTGGTGAAAGAAAAAAATCCAAGACTAAATGCAGGTGTCAGCAGCAACATCTGACAGATTGTTATTACTTGAAGACAAAGTATGGAAACATTTCCCCTGAAGGGAGAGAGTCTGAGAAACAGTGTCTTGAAATTTTTCATAGCTTTACTGTTGTGTTTATATCTTACGAAATACCACAAAAGGATGAAGCAAAATCTTTTTTAATGTTATGCTCAAAAAGCATAACAGTCTGCAAGCACCTTAACATTTTTCTTTCGAAAGTTTTACTCTATTTGGGACAGTAGTGGGGAGGAATAAGGCAAAGTGGGCTTTATGTTAGAGGGCTGATTTTTCAGTCGTTCTTTTGGAATGGAAACCAGGTTCTGTGGTGAGATGCACGCATGAGTTCACTACAGGTTTCACTGCAAGATCGGGGTGATTGTTTTTTTTATGAATTTCCTTGTCTAACTGTACTTACCTTGTAGATCTTTCTCACGTGGAAGGCTGTAAACGTTTATTCACTTGGCAAAACTGAGCAGGCTTTTCCACTGGGAAGGTAGCATTTTTACAGTGACTTTATAAGCTGCAGGAGTGGAAGATTATAATCTCATGATCTCTTTTGCGTTATTCTCAGGTCACTTCTTTTTCTTCTTTTATGGCCCAGGGTTCTCTTCAGAGAAATTGTGGTACTCTTTTATTAGTGTCATGTGTTAAATTAGTGCTGTCACATTTATGACTGTTATATTGTGTATACAGGTGTTTTCTTGGCCTTTCATCGCTTGGATTTTTTGTGACTTAGTATATTTCTTCTTATATATGTTATGTATTTTACATGCATTTTCCATGAGATTGTAAGGTTTTCTTCCCATGTTTAGTAAAATATTGGGTTGTGATGCTTAGTTTAAAGACTGAATGCAGAGTTCTAACTCTCAGGCTACAATAGATACTCTAAAATGGGGAGCCTTTTCTGTCTTTTGTTTCAAAATAACAAGGAAATAATGAATTTGCCTTTTTCTAGTTCTTTTGAAAATTTAATGTTACTGAAAATGCTACTGAGAATAGTTAACTTTTTTTTTTCTTCCCTCTTCCCCCCTCAGCAAATTTCCTCCCAGTCTCTATGCTCCAGAGATCTTGGAAGTTCATCGAGATGAAATATCCCGGGTTTTTCTGGTGGCTCTGGACCCTCTCATCAACCATCTTCTTCCCTTTAGCCCTTTTATGGAGCAAGTGTTAAGTGAGAATTTAGGTGGGTTTACTGCTGTATTACTATGTAAGCATCTCTAAGGGATCAGGACTGATATTTTGACTTCTGGACCACAAACAATATTCTGTACTGGTTTGCTTGTCTCTAATTCTTTACTAAGTACTATGGTATAGCCAGTTGCTAACTCAGATGAATTTTATAACAGGTAATTCATGTTGCTGTTGAGTGCATCTTCCAAAGTACTCGCAGTAACTTCAATATTAATTTGGTTAGCAGAAATCCTATAAATTCTGCTGTTTTCCATAATTTGAATCCACATTTCTCAGAAACTTTCAAAGTAGGCTGAAATTTTTCTGCTATTCTGGTGAGGAACACAGCCATTTTTTCATAAATTAAGTTTATTTTTTTGTGAAAAGTAGAATGCCTTCAAACTGGAAAATTACTAGCTTTTTGTTATAACATGCCCCCTCCCTGACTTCTGCCCTGACCAACATGTCATAATTCTGAGATAGCTGACTGACTTCTCTCCCACCTGTGTGCTCTGGCCTTGTGATTATCCTGACACAGAAGAAAACTTCGTGTTTTCAGTGTTTGAGGCATCCAGTGCTTTCAAGGAGACTGGAAGCAGGCGGCACCCAGATTGTAACTCCTTTGCAACATCTTGCAGTGATGGTTCTGAACTGGAATATTTTAGATTTTACCCGATACGGTATATTGCGTTTATTTTTTTTTGCTTCAAGCACAATATTCATGATGAAATGTTCCAGTTTATTCCCAGCTGTGTCTGTAAGTGATTTTTGATTGTTTTACTGGGAACTTTCATGTTTCACCAGTTGTTCATTGTTTGTCATTTGCTTAAAATCCACTTTACACACACGATGTATTTATCAGGGCAAGGAGCATCACATTTAAAAAAACAACTTCTACAGGTCTCCCTCCTGAGCAGCAGCTGCCGCAGTGTCTGGTCCTGATTACCATAATGGACAAGCTGTCCTCCCAGCCTGAAGACGTGCAAACTCTCTGGAACACAGGAAAAAGGTACTAAAAAGGTTTTCGTTGTAATTCTTTGCCACAGCTATCAGTCTATAATGGGCAAACCGAGGGGCTCAGCTGCTGGGGTTTCCCGTGCACCCAAATAGTAAAATTTTTCAGGCTCTCTGGATTTACATGCTTATGGTGAGAAAAACAGGATCTGATGTTCAGTGCTTCAGGAGTGAAGGATACAAAGCCAGAGATGTCTTTGGCTTTTCAGGAGGGGAATGGTATTTGGAGTACTTCCAGAATAAGGAGAGAGAGATGTATGTAATTTGTTGATACTTCACTGAGTTAAAATCTTGCATTTTTATTCTTCAACGCTCTAATAATCACCTGAATTTGTAAAAGAGGAAGGTAGTCAGGAACATAAACCTAGTGTAAAATAACTGAAGCTATTGCCACTGTTTCCAGTCAGTGACAAAGATTCTGTAGTACGTCTGTTAGTAGGATTTGGGATTTGCATATCTGTAACCCGGCCGTTTTCTTTTTCTTTACCCTTGCAGCCTGTCATTGTTTTCAGCTCTCTTCTTCAGTTTCCAGCAATGTTCTGGCGAGCTTTCTCTCCCTGTTTGTTTGCCAGAGGTGATCAGCACAGGACAGCCAACAGTTCCCATCACCCTGTATCACTATGTCTGTGTCCACCTGTGCTCCTTCATTGCCTCCACGCTCCCATCACACTTTCCTCAGCTGGTAAGGCTGGTTTTTGCTTATCATCTCTTCAGCTGTTGTGATGCATTGTTACTGTTTAAAAAAGAATGAGTTCTTTCTAATGCTCTAGTTCTAAAGAGATGAAGTGGTTCTGTAGAAAGCATCTGTGATAAAGTTACATGACTGGAGTTCAGTAGTACAGCAAATGTCACTTGTGGGAAAGGGGAAAATCAAATCTTCGCGCAAGTTCTTAAGAACCTCAGTGGTGGTGGAAATTTTTGTTGTCTTTGGGATGGGGGGAGGTCAAGTTGTTAGAAAAGTTTGGTGCTTTCGTTTATGCACTGTTCAACTTGTATTAAATTATCCTGGTTTTGTTAGTCTATACTGTGAAGTAATAAAGTGTCATTTAATATTTAGAGTAGATTATATTGTTGTGATTCCAGCTAAGAACATGCCATAAAATGGTAATAAGAAAATTCTTCTACTTCAGAGGTGTATTCTGGGCTGTGATTAACATCATATAATGTTTGAAAAGTTTTTCATTTTTTACTGCATGTAGACAAAAGAATCTCTGAATAAATGTAAACCTTTATAAAGTTAAGAGCTGTCGCAAAAATTATAGCCCTAATTTAGGTTTTTTTTTTCTGAATGCTACATTCCTCTTTCAGATAAAATTTGTGTTCCTATAAGAGGGAAAGATTTTATGTGGTTTTCAGTAAGCCGGCAAGAAAATTGGCAATACGTTGGTTTAAAAAAAAATAAAATTCTTTTTCATAAATGTTGCCTTGTGAAGAAGTGATGCACATGATGAAATGTTTTGAAAAGTGAAGGATCCTCAGCCCACTGAAGTGAGTGAATGTACATGGACGTTCGAAGTATGCAAAACTAAAGGTGTAGCTGCTTGCTTGATGGTGTAGCTTAATATAGGGCATGAAATTGAGGTCTTAAAACATTTTAAATTCAATAAGCTGAAAATCTTACTAGGTTTTATGCTAATTAGCGGGGTAAAAGTAATAGTAGGCCTGCAGTCTGTTTCTGTGTGAAGTCACATATGTATTTTCTCCTCAGGAGTATGCTCTGCTGGATGCTGTGCTAGGTTCTAGTATGATCACATCTCTCCTAGCAATGGATTCGTGGTGCTTCCTTGCCCGGTAAGACATTTGTATTACAGGTCAAGCAGGATTTCCACATTTGACTTTTTTTAAGACAAAATTGTCCCAGAATTAGATTCTTTTCATATATAGAGCATTCTTGAAAATTTCCAGGAGCAGAAATGGCTTAGTCATTTCTTACGTTCATGCAAGTAACGGAAATATACCTTTTCTATTATTTAGTGGTTTTTGGAATGGTTCCCTCAAGTAAATTGTGTCTGGGCATATCAAGTTTAAATATGTTAGAGGAAATGGCCATCTCTCAGACAAGATGTATGATATTTAGTCTGTAAAAGAGTAGGAAGTACAGACTCATAAGCTTCTGTCTCTCTCTCCCGTTGCAGGTATGGAACAGCTGAACTGTGCGCTCACCACGTTGTTGTGATTGCCCACTTGGTAAGAAGCACAGTGATATTTGCAGTTCGGCACCACTTTTAATCCTACTTCTACTGGCAAACTTTCCAAATGACCAAAGGCAGGAGTTTTGTCTTTTTCCAAATCCAGAATTGAGATTGTTTTAATTCCTCAGATTGGGTTAAAAATTAGCAAAAGCAGTACTTTGAAAATATAAAGCAATATGCCTAGTATTGCCAACGTGTCCTGCATTGTTTTATTTAGTATTACTGCTGTGATCCCACATGACAAATCTCAAAACATTCTGTACAGAATTCATTTGCTAGGTGGTGATTTTTTCTTAATTTAATTAGATGCATTCCCCATTTTCCTCATTCAGATAAAGTCTTGGCCCAGTGACTGTTACCAGGTCTCTGCCTTGGGTGTTCTGCTGAGGCGTATGCTGTTCTTGATGGCTCCAGATCATCAGGCAAGTACAGCACCAGCATCTTCTGTCTTTGACAGAAGAGATTTAAATAAGTACAATATGTTAAAACATCCTTTTTCGGTTCTTCAGAAAGGGCAGGAAGTTTGAGTGCTTGCTTGCTGTACTTGACATTGTACTTGTTATTACTTTGTCATAGTGGATCCTAATTTGTGCAGATGTGCTCTTTAAAACAAGAAAGGCACCTACATCTATCTAAGAGTGGTCTTACTGGGTGGCAGTGAAGTCCTTTTTTTGACTAAAGTGTGAAATCGGCACGTCTCCCAGATCTGCTGAAACTGTATGTCCTGTCACTGCATCTGCGACTGGTGTTCATGAGTCTTCTCATGTCATCAGATATGAAGAGCAGTATCCTTTCTGGTCAGTGCCTCTCCGTACGCCTCAGAGAGGCTAAAGCTCTTTCTTCTACTTGCTAGGGCCATTGCTTCAGGCAGGTGAAGTTGCTGAATCATTCTGATGTCCTGTATGTGACAAGGGAGGGGGCAGTTTTATAAGGTTTTTATATAAAAAGTTGGATTTTATTTAAACAAAAGCTTTTGCACAATTTTTTTCATGTAATATTTCTAAAGCAAACAAGTAATGTATTTTGGTTTGTCAGCTTTCTGACAGGTTATCAGATTGTCTTCTGGTCTGCTTATTTCCTATTAACTTTTGCTTGCAGGTAGAATTTGCTCAGAAGTTTCTTCCGGAGGAGGTGGAGAACTTGGCTGTGTGGCAGCACATATCCCTCAAGGCCCTGAATCCTGATCTTCGGAAGCGAGTGGCCTGTCAGCTCTGTGTGGCAGGGCTTGCACAGTGCAGGCGATGGCTGAATAGCAGGCGTGCGTTGGGAGAGCTCCGACCTGTGGTAAAGGAGACTTTGTTCTCTTTGTAAAAACATGTGAACTCTGGATTTCCAAACTTCAAGGATCCTCTTGCTGTCATCTCAACTCTGTTTTTCTGTGTGTTGCACAGCTTTTTTCTCTAACTGGCAAACATACGAACAGGAATTCTCATTTTACTGCTTTCTTCTAGTACATAGCACCTTAGGACCCTCTGCTCTGAGGGTGATGATAGTGGAGGTTGTGTGGTTTGTTAGTTATTCTAGTTGTTGTTTGCTGTCTGGGTAAGCAGATGTGGTTTTTTTTCAAACTTTGAGTTATACTATGTCATACAATTACTTTTAAGTTTTAAAGCCCTGGCTGTTTTAGTGCGGCATCAAAACTGAAAGATGTTTCCTGGTCTCCTGGCGGAGAAGCGTGAGAAACCAGAGACTTCCACATGTAGTATCTGCTGCCAGCTTTCGCCTGCCAGTGCAGCCAATGACTGCAGCACCGTGTGAAACTCACAGAAATAACGGATGGTTTCCTCGCTTTTGGAAGCTTTATTGGCCGGTGGCCTGGTGGATTAGCTGTACTGTACAGCTGACACAGCACGTTGGGCTTCTTGCCATCTTGTATCATTTTAGATGCTTAATATGAGCCTGGGGGTTTGGTTCATTTTATGTGTAGGTTTTTTTGGTCTTACACATTTTTTCCTACTAGAATACTGCCCTTTCGGTCCTGCTGGCTGCCTGCAGTTTTGCTGGTGACACTCTGGAGGCAGAACTTCAGGCATCTATTTTGGGAGTGCTTGGTCAGTTCTGGACTTTTCTCCAGGCTAAGCAGGTAAGAGAATTTGCTGCTCCAGTGGTGAAAGCATGATGTCTTTGAGGCTGGTGCTGCTTCCTCATGTGTTTGTTACTAAGTTGTTTACTTGGATTGGACCATTTCTGTAAAGCACAGTGCCCATCTGCTGTCAGCTGGTTTATATATGAGGCAGGCATGCGCTCTGGGAAGCGGAGTTTGAATTTTCCTGAATGTTATGTATATGGCGCCTTGCTACTCCATCTGTTACCTGGTGTCAGATTCAGACTTGCTTAATGGGAAGTCTGGAATACCTCATTCTGATTCATACCAGTTAGAAGTTTGGCCTGTTTTGACTGTTCATTAGAATGTGAACAAAACTCATGGTGATTTAATTAGTACATAGCTTAGCACATGAAAACCCACGGAGCTATATTTCATATATTCTCATATTTGAGAACAAAGGGGTAAGGCGATTCCTGTGCGACTGTATACCTGTTCGTGCCTGCAGCTGCAGTAAATTAAAAAGGATTGTCATGGTTTATACTCCGGATTAAAAAAGAAAGTGTGAGAGTGGGGGTGAAGAAGAGCCAACAGCGTGCCCCTTCAGAGGTCTCTTCCAACCACAGCCGTTCTGTGAAGACATGTGGCAACTTGTAAGTGAAAAGAAATAGGTCAGATAACCTTCAGCTGCTTACATTAGTGAGTGGAGGAAGGAGATGAGGGATAAGAAATACTCTTACTAAAAATCAAAGAAAAGGATCTCGTAAAACACGACTACCTAGAAATATTTGTATGACTATTTTAATATTTTCTTCTGCTTCTGATGTTTTATGTGTGTGAATTTAGGCTAAGAATTTTGGAACACTACTGTAACTTTAAATTATTTCTTAAGTAGTTACTCCATAAGCTAAAATGCAATGTTAGTAATATCTTGTGATCTGTTGAAGGTCTCAGATGAGCCATGTCTCCAGCAGACACTGTGTCTGTTACTTCACCTTTTGGAATTTTTCATCCAAGCGTTAGATGCTCAACTGATTACTCAGGTAAAGAAAACCAAAACAAAATCAAACCTTCCTGTGAATCATTTACTTCATGAAAATCAAGTTCTTTGTGATCTACTGAAATCTCAGATGAGTTATTTCATGGTCTGGCCTCGTAACACACGGAGGTTCCCAGTTTTGTTTCTTCCTTGATTACTTTCCTGGTCTTAAAACCAAGTACTTGGCACTTCGGTTAACACTGCTTTTGAGAATCCCATTACTCTGTAAGATAACTGAGATACATGGATATGCTATAGAGTATGCTCATTTCTTTCTAAAAAGCACACTGCAGCTTTCTCCTAGCCAGTTTTATTCAAGGTGTAGCATACCTCCTTTTGTTTTCAGTCCAGTTTTCTAACATCAATGTCTTCAAATGTAAAGATGAGACTGAACAGTTTTCACCTGCAGTCTATCTGATGGAGCTTTGCTGGGGTTTGTTTTCTGCAGGTATTTGCACTGCAGTCTTCCCTTTTCCAGTTGGATCCCCCAGATCATGTACGTCTGGCCATGGTGGATTTCCTCTCTTCTATGGGAAAGGTGTTTATACCACAAGAAGCACAGGTAAATATAATTGTGGCTGTAGTGAAATAATCATCAGTCTTTTGATGAAAAGATACGCTATTTATTCAAATATAAAGTTAAAAGATCAAGTTCATTAAATACATACAGGAGTGCCAGGACATAATCAATCTTGGAGACTTATTAATGGTCTATGGCAGTTCTATTTTTTATCAAGACATGCCAAGTGCATGTAAAATGTTTGGTTTACTTGTTTGCTTGTTGCTTCTCACCAGTTAGAAAGCACTGGCATTTGAACTTCCAGGAAGAAAGAATAGAACATGCCACCTCCCATACAGTGGGCTTTTTGCCAGACAGGGCAGTAGCACCCTTGCATTTCACAAACCTGTGCCCTGACCTTAGAGCAATTCTTCAATAATAAAGCACGATGGGAAGATACGCACAACTAACTCTTTGGAACTGATGGATGTTTGTTCCTCTTTCAGAGGCAAGTTGTACCCCAGCTGTCGTCTTTGTTTGCTTCTCTGCTAGCTGACCCGACCTGGCTGGTTCATCAGCACGCGTTGGAGGCATTCACCCATTTTGCAGAGGTGAGCGTGGCAGAACCCTGCATGCATGTATTTGGCTCTGTTAACTTTTATTGTGCAGAAATTCTTCTGTCTTAAATGTTTGCTGCTCCTCACTGACCAGTTTGGTTCTTAATATTACCGATGCTATTGCACATCAAAAGTAAGGAGGGCTAATGCCGTTATAAGTCATTTCCTGAGTGGAAGTGAATGAAGATGAAGCATTGGTTGCTTAGATTGGTTGCAACAGGGAAGGGACTGTCATAGAAATACATTTTTTTCACTTTGCCTATTCCTTTGTTAATAGGAATGTACTAAACAGCTGTTACTCAACAATTTTGACAGGAAACAAGCCATGAAGATGTTGTTCCTCAGTGCCTTAATTCTGAAGAAACGAAAAACAAAGTTGTTAGTTTCCTGGCTAAGGTATGTATGTTGTTGAACCATTTTACTGCTTTCATAGTTGATGTTGTACACGTCCATTATAAGCAGTACACAGCCTATGTCTACACCTGCATGGCGATTAAATAGGTAAGTTTAAAAGAAACTGTTCTGTTAACTGACATCTGATTGAACTTTTCTGCTTGCTTTAATCAGCAGAACTAACAACTGCCACTCCTCTGCACGCTGCTCTTCCAGTACTTCCCAACTTTGATTCAAATGCTTTGCTTTTCCCTTCTTGAACAAAAAAACCTATTAAAATGCATAGTTACTGTTGTAAGCAGCAAACTTATCTATTAAAAAGACAGGGATTTCATCATTCGGTTTGTGTGATTTCCTTTCCCGTTTCTCTTGGATGAGTTTCTGAAAGCTGAATGTATGTAAACATGTATGAAACATCTTAGTCCTTTTGCATGTTAGAAAAAATTCTCTTAAGAGCAGATGGCTATTCCTGTGGAACATAGACAGTGGGAATGAGGGGGTAGTTACCATGCTGTAACCTAAGGCAGGGCTTAGCTGGATGAGTAGTTTTTGACAAGCAGAAAATTAGCAAGAGAACTGATAGCTCCCAGTGATGCTACACCAAAGTTGTAGATAACTTCAGTCTCCTGCTGTTCAGAAGAGTGTGTGAAAAATTAGATTCACTTTGAACCGCATGTTAAGATCTCTCCCTCCCTCCCCTTTGTTCTGGCATATAAATTGAGCCTGTGAAGGTTGATAATGCTGCCTTGGTGTAGTTACCTCTCCTGTGGCCTTGTCGCTAGATGAGGCAAGTAGAAGAGACAACAGAAGCACGAACCGAACGCATGAAGCAAGAAAGGATTACCTGCAGTGCACAGTTTATGAAAACAACTGGAGAACCGGAGTCAACAGGAGAGGTACATGCACTTCTTTAAACTATCTGGGCTCTACTGTCAATCTGTCAGTTCTGGGAAGTATCTAAAGAGGTTTAAGATGGTCTTGCTGCCCTCCACATTCTAAGAAAAAAGGTTGTGTGCACTCCTGGCTCATAGTATTATACCTGAATGCCCTATACTGCCAGCCAGCAAGAACTCTCACGAGGCAAGGGAGTTTCTTGCAGCCCTTCTCCATCTAAGGGTTTTCTTGCATTTGGATGAAGACTGATCACTTATGTGGAGCATTATAAATGATGTCTCATGTTTACTTAAATCTGCAGCCTCTGGCAAAACGAGCATGTCACCCACCCTCGGAGGAGCAGTATAAGTCAGCAGTAGGCATGATGGAGGGGGCAGTGGAGGCTGTGAAGCTGCTGCTCCGGAAAGGGTCACCCCCTGCTTGGCTTGCAGTCAAACTGGAGGCTCTACATACAGCCATAGCCATCCTCAGAGACAGCGTACGGTAAGGCGCTCGGCGGGTTTTAGAGACAATAAAACAGCTCAGCTCCCTGTTCTGAGGGAAGAGATCCCTTTGTGCCATGACTACTGGAGAAGAAAAAGCTGTGACATAGGGCGATGCTCCACTGTACTGCTGGGTCTCGGTTAGTGTGCCAAAATGAACTGAGGTGTGAGATGCCCGCCCACCTTTCACAATAACTGGCTGGAAGGACTGATATGTTTTAATGGACACTATTGTGCATCTGAGCTGTCATTTTGTATATTGCTGATGTATAAGCTTGCTCTTCTGAGCTACTGTATGGTGATAAACATTTAATGAGATTGTATTTTGAATACTACGATGTTTGAATCTGTTGTAAAAGTTACCTTTGTTCCTGTCATGTACAGGTGACCAGGCAGTAGGTGTTTTTATCTCAATTTTAAAATACACTCAAGAATAACATTTCAAGTCTCTATACTGTTCTCTGAACATACCTCTGCTGCTGGTTCCACTCCACACTAGGGTTATCTTTTAAAAATAATCTTTATTGGTCACAGTTAAGAGCAGAAGGAGTGCGGTGCTTAAGCAGTTTGTGTTCAGTGGTCCTTCACTGCACAGTTCCTAGCACCTCTTGTGTTATCCACGGGCAGAACTATATAAACAGAAATAAATAAGTTGAGTAAACCTAACATTCATCTTAAAATCATCTCTTAGTTAAAAAGAGCCATTTCTACAGGCTTTACTTTTCTGAAAAAGAAAGAAAAAGGCACATTAACTGAGGAACTCAGTGTGACTTTCATTTATTGTCATCAGTTTTTCAGAGCAGGGATGAGTTCTGGAACAATCGCTTATACCACTCTTGGCCTCCAGTAGCACATCAGCACCAACACACCCATCGCGCTGATCCTCTTTCTGGTGGCGGTGGCACACACCGCAGCTGGGCGTATTGCTTGGGCGCAGGCCTCACCCCTGCACTTTTTGGCACAGACTGGAAAGGAACATCCATTGCAAGAGATCGGGCCCCACGGGTTCTTGCTGGCTGCTGCAGCAGCAAGTGCCTGCCTTCTGGCAAAAGCAGTGCTGAGGTACTTAGCCATTGTATTGGGGAAGCAGCGACTTCTCTTACAGAATCCAACACACCATAAATTGCCTTTGTCTCTTTCAGTCCCATCACCAGTTAGTATCATCTTCCCAGTTCAACTCCTCCTCTTCACCCCAGCCTGCAGCTTCAGCCTAGAATCATGTAAAATTATCAGCATTAAGGCACATGTACTGTACTTCTGTACTTAGCACAGCCACAGGAGCCAGGCAGTAGCCCATGTGGCTTGTGACAGCAGAGCAAGACATTCATTCAGATGCTGAAAGCCACTCATAAGTCCAAAAATAAAGCATCAGTATTTGCAGCGTCCTGTCTTAAAGAACTTTTAAGTAAGTACAAAAGGAAACACCTTAAAAAGCAAACTAACAGGGAGAGTCTTTTGTTTTTCTTCTACAATTAAAGCAAGAACTGTTTGTACCAAACCTACTTCCCATTAAGAGCAGGATGCTCTAAAATACATGATTTCTTTCCCCCTAGGAAACAGCTGTTGCCCTGCGGTATTCTAACTGTGCCTTTGATCTCGCCAGTCCCCTGACACAGCTATGCCACTACAGTGAGTACTCCGCCTCAAAACAGGGTTGATACGACAGTGCTTCTTAAAAATCAAGCGTGCCATTTTTCAAATGTGGTAAACAACTTCAGTTTACATTCAAGGCTCCTCTCCCCATGCCACCTGCTACCCCTGTGGTAGCTCTCTGGAGGCTGAATTAGCAAAACAACTTGAAATCAACACCTGTTCCCTAATGGAGTTGTGTTCAGGTGGCAGTGTTGGGAGTGCTACCTCCCCTCCTAGGAAACGGAAGCAGGCTCTGGAGTCTCTGTGACAGGGCTGGAGGGATTCACCCGCTTAGTTTAAAAAGGTAGTTTTATAACCCTCTGGTGCTCTGAAATGGAGAAATGTCTCAGCTATTCCTTCACAGAAACGAGGCACCCAGAAAGCTTTACTCTGTAATCCAGAGGGTCGGGTTTTCCTACAAGAGCCAGGAGCAACGCTAAGTCCTGAGCGTCCTCTTGCGCTTGCAGGCTCCCTTCTGTTTGTGCATGGGGCTGTGCCTGTTCAGCAGACAGGATCCAGCCTTGGTTTCCCTGTTCAACAAACCAAGACTCTCCCTAACATAGTGCACGGCCTTTGCATCCAGGATACAGCAGCACAAACTAAAAGCAGGAGTTAAAACTCCTTAGTCAGTGCCATTAGTAGCTTACAAGTTAAGTCCACTCCCTCGGTGTTTTGTTAACACAGCACTCTCGCTGCTGCAGTAGCAGCCCTCTGAATTACCTGGTGCCTGATAAGATGCAGCATTCAGAGCTCAGTATCTTGTGTTCAGAGGTAAAGGCTCAACTGTACAGCTGCATGCTGCTGATAGTTCCTCAGGTTATCCACTGTCTGATTAAGAAGCCAGCTGGTGCTACAACAGTGCGTTTTGCTATCTACATGCTTTAGCATCCTCTGAAGTGTGCAGTCATTTAAACCCCTTTGCATATAGCCTCTTACCTCCATAACATCAGCTGCTGCAAATTTGGATGAAAACAGCACATTCTGGGAGGCCCCTTCTCTGCTGGATACTGCACCAGAGTGACTGGGAACAACCGCTTCTGTCCTCGCTTCAGGTAAAATCAAGATAGCAGATGAAGGTTTAATGTCTGGGATCATGTCAGCAAACCAGTCCAGCTCAGGGTCTTGCATGGGTTTCCTCTTCACTTTGATTGTGAATTCTTCTCCTAGGCCAGACTCCAATGAAGACTTCAACCTTTCCTGAAAGGGCGTTTTTGGCAGCACGCTTTCTCCCAGTAGTTCCTGGTGGTCCCACTTGTCACTGCTCCAGCTGTTCCCGGGGCAGGGCTTTGTGGGGGGAGTCAGTCTGAGGCTTTTGAATTCTTTGCTCAGTTGATGGGTACCTGGCAGAGGCCTCGGCGTTTCAACTGCATCAGCTTGTGTCACAGTGAGGCAGTTTCCCGAGGCCAGTTCAGGACTAGGGCTGCTGGGCTCAAAGTCATCCCAAGGCTTCTCATCTACATCCGGTTCAGCAAAATAAGGTCCCGCGCTGCCCCGCGGCTCTCGGGGCCGAATTTGAATGTTCACAGTTTTCTCAGTGTCTGTCTCCTCGGGCTCACTCCAGTCTGGCCACTCCTCTGCTGGCTTTTCGGAGGTAGTCAGAGAGCTCCTGCTGCTCCCTAGTGTGTTCATGCTTCCAGGAATTCCATTCAGGGGGGACCGGGTGTCTTGCTCACCTGTGGAAGACAAAGGTGTTACATATGCATTTCAAGAGAGCAAGTGTGGAAATGGAGTTGTGCCTAAAACTCCTTGATGTCACAGGTAGCACCGGCATGGCAATAAGTCAGTAATGCTGACTGGAAAGGTGCTTCATGGCTACGCTCTTCCCATATTAGAAAGCACAGCCACCTTCCTGCTTGCAGAGGAGGGGTACTCATCTCAGAGCCCTCAAAGGGGCAACAGAAGCTCACTGCTGCTAAGCATTAGGTGACTGGAAAAGGGCCGTGAAAGTAAAAGTGAGTCAGCTTCTGAGGTCAGAGAATGAGCTGACCTATAAATACAGTGTTTCTGCCAAGCTGGGGGAGGGGTGAGAAAGCACAGCAGAGAACCTGCCCTGAGGAGACAGAAATTCAAGGCCGACCAGCAGCCCATGCATATCAGATTCCCAGATAACTGTTCCCTAGGCAGTCAAGGGGCACACTCTCCTTCCTGCACTGCTGCCTTCCTTGGTTCACCCAATCTTTCACATCAGCACATGGGGCAAAGTAACATCTTTTCAAGCAACGCTTCATTTGTAGAACACTTCATTTCTAAAAAGGAAGAGCTGGGGTTTAAGTTTTACCTGTCTTTAAAGCCAGCGGATTGTCGTGTCGCACGGACAGCTTCTTGACAGGTACACTTCCAGAGATGGGGAACACACTGGAATTGTTCTTCAAGGGCCGAGAGGTTTGATTTCTCTGATTGCTTACGACATGACTGGGGGAGTCTGCAGGGATAAAAGAAAAGAAGGGAGACCGAGTCCATGAGGTGTGTTGTCAGTCTGAGCTGAAACTGCCCACAGCATTAGAACATTTCCATTTCCAACACTGACAAGCAACGCTGACTGAAGATGGGCGCAGCAATGCAACAGCTGCACGTGACACAACGCTCCTCTGTCCCTGCCAGCGGCAGCTCTTGCCAGTACCAAGTTTAGGCAACTGTAAGTAGTCGTTTTCTGCTGATACCTTCTTTCAAGAAATATGCAATGAACAAACTGATCATAATCTGAACAGATGCTTTATAAAACACTGTCTGCCACCTGGCTGGATCCAAAACCCCAGCTTCTGTACTGCGTGGCATCGCCAGTCCCCTGTCGCTTGCCTCTCACGTGAAAGCCCCGTGCTGATAGTCCCAGCAATTCAAAGCATCAGTAAACTCATGCTACTACACAAAACCCTCTTTTATGCTTAGACATGAGCAAGGCAGCTCGCAGCACCAAGTCAGGGACATCAGCCCAGTGACAACAGCTTGGCAAGCACCTAGTTCCAGTTCGCTCTGGGGAGTTCCAGCGTATCGTCAGTGGTGGTGACACACCAGCACCGGCCTCGGCTGCATGAGGCCCTGTTGCCACCACCCCAGGCCAGCGGGGCTGGGGCCAGTGCTGCGTCTGCTTCCCTGTGGCTCACCTGTGTTCCCAGCCAGGCACGGGAAAGGACTGCAGTTAACACACAGCAGCCACCCCCTCCCCACGGTGCCCTTGGGAACAGGGACATCCTTCTAGGGACTTGGGCGAACAGCTTATTAAGCCTCACGTGTTCAGCCTCTAGTAGTGGTTTTTGCAGGTCACCGCTCGCATTTGAGGACAAAGGTGGGTTTGTTGTTGTTTGCCAAGAGTTTAATCGGGTCTAATTTTAAATACATTCTGAAAAATAAACCTGGTTTTAGCATGCAATGCAAAGGGTTTTATTTACTGTAGCTTACTAAAATAATGTAAAGCAAAATAATGCAATGACCCATCCACAGAAATAATAAAGGGTGGTAGCTGTCAGTACACACAGAATCAGGAAGAAAACACTTGTACATAAATTGATCTCTTCTCATGCATTTCATTTGGTATCTATATGTCTGAAGCAGAACAAATCCAGATTCTTCCCTCCACTTATAAGCATTCTTAGTCTGAATATCCAGAAAAGCTTTCCCTTAGTACACTTGGTTCCGCGTTATCTAGCAGGTGCAGGGACTACTTCCTTCACTTGGATTAGCTGAAAAGCCTCCAGAGAGCTGAGAAAATAGGGAAGTTCGTATTCCTTTTCCAATCTATGAATAGAAATTGGGGGAAAAGGATGAGATTTACTATTTTTAAAACCATGAAGGACAGAGGGAACATTAAACAAGTATGTGGACAAATACAGAAGTCCTTTAGAAGGGCAGTACAGTTTTTCCTCCAAAGACACACAAATACACACACACACACACTTAAGCTCCTTCACTTACAGAGATTCTTAAAACGAAGCAGATCCCTAAAATTTTTCCCCATATATGTCCTACATTTAAAATACTTTTATATAACTCTTCTTATGATACCAATTCTGTATCCGCAAACAATCAGCACCTGATTCTCCTTCCCCTCTACACTACCCTGGTGAGGCCTCATCTGGAGTACTGTGTCCAGTTCTGGGCTCCCCAGTTCAAGAAGGATGAAGAGCTACTG
>Ga0065711_1032227_pt1 | contig 27749 bp, 17 predicted proteins | sample Hoacrofraction12_FD_59098 | JGI IMG/M metagenome (GOLD analysis project Ga0065711, IMG submission 59098) | Hoatzin crop microbial communities from Cojedes, Venezuela - Epithelial fraction 12 v2 (version 2) | ecosystem: Host-associated > Birds > Digestive system > Esophagus > Crop | place...
CTTGAATATCTCCAGAGAAGGAGCCTCCACAACCTCCCTGGGCAGCCTGTTCCAGGGCTCCGTCACCCTCAGAGGGAAGAAGTTCTTCCTCATGTTCAGACGGAACTTCCTCTGCTTCAGTTTGTGCCCATTGCCCCTTGTCCTGTCGCTGAGCACCACTGAAAAGAGCTTGGCCCCATCCTCCTGACACCCACCCTTCAGATATTTATAGGCATTTGTAAGGTCCCCCCTCAGCCTTCTCCAGGCTGAACAAGCCCAGTTCCCTCAGCCTCTCCTTGTAGGAGCGATGCTCTGTTTCTGCTTTAACTCGTTTGCTGTTATGCCTTGCGTTCTCTTGCTCTTGTAGAACCGGCGCTGGTTCTACGCTGGGTGTTGAGTTGGAGTAAAACGAAGGCAAAAGGAGGAAGAAAGTGGCAGAAGAAGAATAGGAGGCTTAGTGGCAGAAAGAAGCGGTAAATTCCTTCATTACTGGGCAGTGCTGAAACGGAGAGTATTTGCTAGCTGAAATCTTACAAACAACAGGGAAGGAAAAAAGCTTGTTTATTCATGCCCTGCCAGTTGGCAAATCTCTTTTGTTTAGAGAGCATTCAGCCCTGAGTGTTGCTTGTTGCAAGCACAATATTTACTTAACTAACTTTCTGAGAGACAGTGCTGTTGCGGTCTCTGCTACAGCTTTAGAATATGTTTGCACAATTGTGTGAAGAGGCTCTGTATGTCATGGTAGCTATTAAAAAGAAAGAAAGAAAAAAAAAAGACAGAATAAAACACATCCTGTCGCGATCTTACATGCAGCATTGTTATTTTACCAAACCACCAGGGCTGTTTTCTCACCAAAGGATATATACTTAGTATGTCAGCTGAGCCTTATTATAGCAGCGGATGGATCTTCACCCACAAAAGATTTCCTCAAAATATTCCTCACAGTGTGAGGTTTTCCTTTCTCTAGCTGTGCTGTGTACATCCTTCACTGTTTTGATGGTGAATTATTCCTGGAATGTCAGTGTTTGAGGATGTTGGGTTATACCTTCCTCTCCCCACCCCTATTTGTTGTGTTATACATGGGGAGTTTCTGCAAATGACCAGCTTTGCTGCATTGCATCTGTTCTGATCTCTAAAACATGAACACCAAGCTGGCTGTGTTGTGATCTGTGAAGGACAGAAATAGGTGATGTGATTGGGTACTGCAGCTCTTGCGCTTTTTGCAATCCAATTTTAAAAGCGACCGGGAACTTTTATGCCCTAACTGATGCATTTAACAAAACCCACCTTCCCTAAGGGTCTGTCCTCTGAAGAGAAAAATTCAACTTTCTTAAGGTGTATCAAACTGAGAGCTGGGAATAATTAGTCACTGTTCAAACTTCAGATAAGGGAATCTGATCTATATTTTATATGTGTGTGTGTGTATGTGCAGACATGTCTGCATTAGTGCCTGCCCACAATAGAAACTTTTTACGTAGTTGTTTTAGTATAAAGAGGATATGCACCTTGTAGAGGTAGTTTGCAGTATAAAAGGCATTTTTACTTCCTCTGCTACTGTTAAGGAGGAGTAACTGCCTTAGCCAGTCTGGAAACGGAGCGTGAAATTGTCATTTGGAGCCTTGTTCTGTCTCGGGACACAGCTCCTACTTGGACATATGATGTATGAAGACTTGCAGCAGCTTTTCTGGTGGGAGGAAAAAACCAAACATTAAAACAGGTGCGGTTTTAAATATGTGCCTTGTCTTCAAAATAAGTAAATTAAAATTGTGGCTCACTAGACCACTGGAAAATATTTAGTTGTGCCAGTACGCTCAGATAGGAAGTGGCTATGCTGATTTTCACTGCTGAGTGGAGAGTGCTGGTCTGTCCCCTTGGAACAGGTCTGCGCAGGGATTTATCAGCAAAATGTTTGGAACATGGGGGCTGGGATTCAAGGGAGATGCTTTAAAAAAACCTAACCAACAATCTAGCTAAGACCAGATATTCTAAAGGGTCTGGCATGCTGCATCATCTGCTGCAGGGATTGTTAAACAATCTGGCCACTAGCATGACTGAGGGCTGAATCACCCTGGTGTGCGTATGAATTACTGGGAGTTTCAACTCTTCCTCTTTTTTAACATGTTTTACCTGGAGGAAAAAATGTCTCTTACCAATCACAGTTCATCCCCCTGCCCATTACAACAACTTCTTGTGTGGAATATGAACATGAGGGGAGTAATTAAAGTATTTTTAGCATATTAAATTAGCACTAGGAAAGGTGACTGTAGTCTACAGGGAGCAGACTGTTCAGGAACCCGTTTAGAAAGATATCCCAAATTAATATTTAGCTCATGTTGTGCAATGCCTTTGTAGTTCAAGTCATACAGTGGTGAAATCTTTTCCACTCAGAGACAACATCCACTGATACTAGCAGGGAGTGTGATCTTTGGGTTTGCTGCTATTGTGCTGCTTATATTTTTGTAACAAGGTGATTCCCCAGGCTGGGAGAAATGGCAGTCCCAGACTTCTGCTGTTTCAGACGTCAGTTTTGAAACGATTCCCTTCTTTAGTGTTGCCACCTTCACGGTGTTGCCTGTGCTGGGTTTTTTTTTGAGACAGAACATGAAGTTCTCTATAAATATAGCAGCTGTGTCATTTACAGCACATGCATGCACTTCAATTTTACTGTGTCCCACAGCATTCCTATTCTTAGCGTCGGAAACAGTGTAGCCAGCGTAGGGGGCGTCTTCCATCAGGCTCTTGTGCCGAGGGCAATCAAGTACAGAGTACAAAACAACTGACTGAACAACTGGACAGGGGGCTGTAACCTCCTGCTTTTCCTCTGGGTGCTTTTGGAGCTGGCCGGTGATAAGCGTATGTGTGGACGTGGATCAACTGAGTTATGTGGTAAAGGAGCAAAGGCTGTCAGAGACAAATGGGATTCATAGCATGCTTTGAAGCACCCAATGAGAGATCCTAGTAACCAGTTTGTGGTAGGGGATTGCACCGCTGGTGAGCTACAGCTGGAAAATCCAGCGCTGTCCCTGCCCTGTCCAGCTCACCCTGGCTCAGTGGAAGGGACCACACCTGACACTGAGGATAGTGGGGTAAGAGATGATCGTAGGGCTTAGATTAGGAAAGGCTTTGTTGCTAATACCTAGAGCTTGAATTAGCACCGGGCTCTGGAAGCAGACTGAATGCGCGTGTTTCCTATCTGCTCAGAGTGGGAGGAGGAATCTCATTTCCTTGAGGAATCTTTGGCACTTCAAGGGTCACCTTTTGCTTTTCAGTCCTGTGCTGAGGTAGTAAATGCTGCTGCTGTAAATTGCCTTAGTTTAAAACTTGGCGTGGTGATTCATAAGACTTGATGTTTCGGATCTTTAATTTTCTTCTTCTGTTTACAATAAAAGCTTTAATCAGTTTCTGGTTCAAGCAGAGGAGTTCTCAATGTCTTATTAAAATAGCATGTTTAACAAATAACCCAAACCTATTGAGATTAGGAGTGGCAAGGAAGTGTTACTGAAATCTTTCACATGCTTCTTCTGGAATGAGAGCTGTTTCCCTCTCCCCAGCTTTTATGCATTAGGTTCCTGTTGTCATTATCAAGTTCAGGCTGAGTAATTCCTTTGGCCTTTTATATTGCTGTGTTTTTCCCTTCCCATGTTACCCCACTTTTCTGAAATCCCTGACTTTTACGGAGTGCAGCACAGACGGTAACACCTGACTGCTGGCATCAATGTTATTTGTCCATTGCTGTTGGGGCCAAGCCGTCAGCGTGCTGCTTCTTGGGAAATTCTTGCTGCAGTTTAGGGATTGCATTTGGGTTACAAGAATGTGTTCAATTCAGTAAAATACTTCTTAATCTGTATTTATCAGAAATAATACAGCTCCGCATTGGTCAGTTCACTACAAATACCTAGGCCTGCCTGTCCAGGGTTAGATTGACCACCTTTGAGGTAATTTAAAAAGTTTTATTTAAGCAATAGCCCCAAGTGTGTCACTCAAACTCTTAAAAGTTCAGGTTTGGACCCGTTAGTCTTAAAAGCATTACAGTAGTTTTGGGGAGTTAGTTGATTTTGGCTTTCAAAGCAGAGTGGTTTTGCTGAAATAAAAGCTCAGGTCTGCTGGGTTTCAGAAAACTTCTGCCACCTTACAGATGGAGATAGCCAGGGCATGAAGGTGCTGACTCAGTACCTGAGCTCTGAGCTGCCTTGATTTCTCTTCCTTTGTCTGTGTAATGGTGGAAATCACACTTTACTGGTAGTCCACAAGCCTGACAATCATGCAGGAAATGCCTTTTTTGGTTTTTTCCACCTCCTGCTCCAAGCAGCTTATCTCTGTAGGATCACTTGTTGAGTACTTCCTTCATTCACACTTCTCCCCATTTCTCCTGCCCAGGAAGGATATATGACTTGCTGAAAAGAGAGAAAATGCTATGCTGGGGATACTCATCTTTTGGACGACCTGGGATAGGTAGCAACCTCCAGGTCATCATTCCTGAACCACAGGTGTATGGATTCATTCATGACAGAAATGTCAAGGAGGTGGCATGTGGAGGAAACCACTCCATGTTCCTCTTGGAAGGTGGGGAAGTGTATACCTGTGGCTTGAACACCAAAGGCCAACTGGGGCATAACTGTGAAGGAAGCAAGCCAGGTAAGTCTGCTTTTTATACGCACTTCAAACTGTCTTGGGGCTGGTGGGCTGGGAGGTTTATGGAAGCTGCTTTGTGTTGATTGCTCTGGAGCTGGACCAGCTGACAGAGCTGAGGATCATGTGTAATAACACAGTAATGATGCTGAATAATATTTGCTGGCTTTGGAAAGCTAAAGCTGAGCAGCATGGGTGGGGAGACAGGTCTGCTCAGTTTGTCCAGGAAATGCATCAAAACAGAGGCGAGCGCAGATGGTCTCAGGGCAGATCTTGTTATTTGACATTATGTTGCTTTTTTGCAAAAGGGAAGAGAGAGCCATGAGTCACAAGTGTCTCCTGCTTTGTCTTTACAATTGCACTGCATCCTTATGCCTACTCTTGTTCAGTTTTGGAATTGGGCATTTTGTCACTTACGTTGAAGAGAAGAGATCTGTGTTAAGTACAGTTGTGGAGGGCAAACTTGCTTTTGGCCACGAGGGTTTATAAATTTTGTTTTCCTCTCTTGGAAATCTCTTGTCAACTTGTGCCTTCGCCCCTTCATGCTTTCTTAATCTAGAAGGTTATTGTAGCCTTCTCCAGACTCAAATTGCATTTTCTTCGTTGTGTTCCACAGGCAGAATGTGTGTGTGCAGAACCACACGCAGCTAATGCCTCTCCTTCCCAGGGTGGAGGAGTGGTTTAATTGTGTATTGTTATTTTGAGAAACCCTGAAGCCTTTCTTATGGACTTTCTTTTGAATGTTGGCCTTCGGATTCACCTTCTGTAAACTTATTGGTTTTGGCACGTGGTAAAGACGAGGTATTTCTGTTTCCATAATGTAATAAAAATCCCTCTGTGGGTAATTTGAGCAAGAAGACACCATCTTTCCTCAAGCTGCAGGCTACCCTCTGTAGGGCTTGGGGCTTCTGTGGCGTACCCTGTTACTGCACAATAGAGATTGGGGATGTGCACAAAGTAGCCACAGTCTCCCATGCAGTATGTGCAAATCTGACCTGACTGATTCCACAGCTCCTTTTTTCTGTCAATGCATCTTTTGTCTCTTTCTCTTAAGCATGAGGTGGTAGATGCTGGCCGTCTGAGGCGCTGGATTAGAGGAGTAGACCTTGAATCTAGCCTCTCTTTCTTGTACTACAAGTGGTTTCCACACCATTACTAAAAAGTCAGGATTATCAGGAGTGCTTAAGTCCTCTTTGTGCGCAACCACAGTTCATCTTCTGAGGATTTGTGAATTTAGGCCCTGGAATAAATGAGATGCTCAGTAAAAGGAAGCCAAGCCCAGTGAATATTCCACTCGACCTGATGAGGATACTTTGTCCTGCAAGTCCCATAACCAGCTGCATGACTCTAGTGCAGAGGCCTCAGAGATTCAGTACTGTTGTTCTGGGTGAAGGTATGTACGCTGAGAAATGTCTTTGGGCTAGCCTGCCATTTACCCATAAAATAAAGCAAGCAGAAGATTATAATAGAAACGGAGGCTTCACAGCAAGAAGATGATCAGAGATGGAAATAGGTCTCATGAATCCTGAATGCTGAAGTGTAGACCTCTGGCAGCTAGCTAATGCTGCCTTCAGCTAGGGCTGTAGAAGAAGGGCAGTCTGAGATTCAGAAATAGAAATAAAGAGTTCTTTGGGTTTGATTCCAAGTGCCCTTGTACCCCTTAAATTAAGGAACTGTTACTAAGGTGTGACACCAACTCCCAGTTATCCTGCATGTTTTATTTATTCTGAAAAAGCTTCTGCAGTGCTGTTCTCTGAGGAGCCTGTGACCATCCTTGGGGAACCGTGTTTCTCTACCAACACAGCATTATTGGCTGTGCCTGCAGTGGGGGGTTTCTGCTGGCTGGGGCAGGTGGGAGGGGTATGCTGTGAAGCAAGCAACAACTTCCCTTTTTAGCTCCTGGTGAACAGTCACAGCAGTCTTTATGATAACAACACTAAGAGTCTTGTCCCACACACTGCTTTGTGTGGGTCTGCTTTGGCTTGGGGCAATAGGAACTGAATTTGTCAGTTCTCCTTTGCAAGTAGGAACAAGACGAATTTGTGTCTTTTTCCTTTCACCCCCACCTCCCCTGCATGGGGTAAAGATGACCTTACACCTTCTGTACAGAAAGGCATGTGAAAGATCGTCTTCCTTGTTCTTCCTTAGTTGTGGCCCTGTGAATGAAGCCATGTCTGATAGGAAGTGAAGGGGTGTGTGTGGGGCATAGGGTCCTGAGCTGATGAAGGTGACAGAGAAGACTGCCAGCAGGTGTCTGAGGGGAAAAAACAGGAGAAATGCCTGCAACTTGGATTCCTGCAGCTGTGTATCTCCAGCCTCCGTGGACAGGGCGGCGTGGGCTGAGGCCTCTTGGTTTTACTGCCTTACAGTTTGATTCTGGCTAGCCTGTGAGGGCGGCAAGAAGTGGCTGACCTCTGCTCGGCTCTGGAAGTGAGCTGTGTCTCCTGCTGCGGGAGGCTCTGACGCAACACCAGCTGTCCCCTCGGGCAGCCTCTGGACCTCAGAAATGGTTGCCGTGGCCTGCAGAGTGGCTCAGTTGTGTCTGAGAGTAACATCAAGACGTGAAAATATGCAGGGGGTCTTGCACATTTGAAGGCTGTATGAAAATGCTGGATGACTTCAGAGGGGTGGAGTTGCCTCCTTCCTGCTGCCCAGGTCTGCGCTTGTAAGCGGAAACTTGCTTTTATCTCACACCTTTTGTGTGTGTACGTGAGGCTTATGCTGCCAGCACGCTAAAAGCGTCAGTTAGTGTTTTCGGAATGTGTGGTCATGTTGTTTATCCAGAGGTGGTTATTTCCCAGGATGATGTCTGCTTGTGGATAAAATTCTGGGACTTGCAATGCACTGAACATGGATCTGACCCTGTTCTCCTTCAAAAGCTTGCAGGTTTTACTAATGACTTCCAGTAGGAGAAAAGTGATTATATTTGCAGTGAGTGCTTTTGAAGACTTTGCCTCCCTTTCTTCCCTTACTGCATATTCCAAATAATTATTTTTCTCTTGTTCTGCTGCACGTTTACACCTATCTGTAGTAGGATGATTCAAGTGTGCTTCCCATTCATGCTACTCACAAAAATGTCAAACAGTGGCATAGAAGTGTGTTTGGGTGATTCCTCTTAGAGGAGCCCCTAAGAGGACACCTTTTGAAGTGAAAGAAACTTGTTAATTAAAAAGCTGTGTTTACTGTCACATCAGCTGAGCATTGTGGATGTGACGCACAGACAGACAGCGAGCGGTGGAGTGATGCTTGTGCCTCCCCAGTACAGGGAACAGAAATTACTGGGGAGGTATGTGTCACTGAATGAGTATGAGTCAACAGAGGTTTATTTTCTGGAAGTGCCCTTTCCTTGGATTTTACATTGCAATGGTAAAATTAATGATGATTTAAGATGTCTAAGAAATTTATCCTAACTAAAAGAATGTTCCTTTTAACTAAAAGCTAACAGTCTGTGATCGTTTCCAACTCCTCATTTGTGAGCCAAGGTAATACTGGGTGTGCCTCTCCTATGGGCTCCACCAAGAGCCGTCTCCCCGCATTGTCACATTATTTACTGTTTCATTCCTTCCTTGATTTGTGGTAGCTAGCAAGCTACTCAAGGAGTCCATCCCTCTCAGGGATGGATACCTGGCTTTGTTAATATTGAAATGATTGTTTCCCCTCTCCCCCAAAACAGTCTATAGTTGGTGTCTCTGCAATCACTTGGCAGGGATGCAGAGAGGGAGAGACGCTTTCCCAGTGTTCTCTCACCATGACCATAGTTACTAAAGCTGCTGTCTGACTTGTCCTAATTTTCACTTGCGTGGCTACGCGCTTGCAGTCCCCAGAGTCTCTGACAATACCTTATGAGAAGCAACGTGGCAACGTTAGTTGTGAAGTATTCAGCCTGCTGTTCTGCAAAACCAGTCCTGAGTTTGCATTAATTTCCTGAGTATCATCAGATGTTAACACACATTATGTCTCTAATGGGAAGTAATAATTTTGTCGTGCAGTAGTTTTAGGCAACAAGAAATTTATTCTTTCTAACAATATCTAAATTTCTACTTCTTCAGCCCTGTAATTTCACTTGGATTGATTTTCTTCAAGTCTGACATGATGTCTTGACTCCCTGTGATGATTCTCAGATAAGTGTGTTTTGTCTGAGTGTGCGTACATATGCTGGGGAGCAAAAGACAGGCCCAGGTATCTAAGGTAAAGGCTCATTTGGGATTTGGGCTGAATTATACAAGAGTGTGAAATAACTTGCTGGTGGTTAGCCATTTGTAAAGCTTTCAGAACATGCTTGAGTCTGAGATGTGGAACTTGTTTTCTAGTCTAGAGATTTGTTCTCTGCGAGTCATCGGGATTTCATTTGACTTCTGCTGGTGGGAACCTGGGCTTTGGCGATTAGTGTTTTGAGAGTTACAGGAAAATGCCTGGTGCCAGATTTGCCTCAAACTCTTCCTCTGGTAACATACAGCAGACAAAACCATGCTTTTTTAACCATATTTCCTATCTGGATGCAAATGTGCAGGGTAGCATTGCTTCCATGTGCATTGTGGAATCTGTCTGCTCATAGCTGCAGGGCTAGAAATATCATCATTATGTTCACTCTCTTTCAAAAAGCAGGAAAAAACCCCGCCAAAACAAAATACCCACTGCATGATCCAGAGCCCCTGGATTTCTCTGAACTCGGTGGCCTCTCTTTTCAAACATAAATCCGCTTGTCCTGAACTTCAACGTAGGATTACAGTGACGCAGCCCTTGGTGCTCACTGTGGCATGCCTGTTGATCATCAGCCCTGTAACAGCTGAGAATTCAGTGGCACAAACTGCTTGGAAGGACAGTCTGTATGGATCTGCCTCTTTTAGCTGCTTCCTGATGGGTGAGGAGTCAGCCCGGAGGCTCTGGCTGCTCGGGAGGAGGAGGAGGAGGAGAGGTGGCAGGGCCTGTGTGTGTTGGAAGCAGCCGTGGCAGCGCGCAGGTTGCGGGCGAGGGGGCATGGCTGCTGCATTGAATAGGTAAGGTTGAGAGCTGCTCGCAGGGGAGATGGCAGTGGCAAGAGAATGGTTAGTTGCCCTTGCCTTCCTCCTCCTTGCATGAGGAGCGAAACCAGAAGAAAAGAGCTTAAACACCAGTAGCTGCGGGAGGTTCCACTGAGCAGGCTTTTCACAGGATCCGAGGCAGTTTTGTTCCCGTTTGGGCATGGAGCTGGGGCTCAGCTGTTGCAACGCTCCCCGAGTGCTGTGGTCCAGGAGAGTCCTGCTTTGCATTCATCACGTTTTCTTTACACCCCCAAAGCGCAGCCTTGCATTGTAAAAGACGTAGTGGAGGCATGGCAGTGCTGCGCCTGTAGGCATGGGTCCTGCCAAAGCCCGGGAGGACGTGTCTGGGGACGAGTGTGCTGAGGGGTCTGCGGGGACGGATGAGCCAGCTGGGGACAGAGGCCCTTGCAGAGTCAGGCCTCTGGTGCTGGCTGGCAGCAGCTGATTTTAAACTAGAAAAATAATAAAGCAAGCGTTAGGATACACTTTATGTTTCAGCACCTATTGTAAATGTTATTTGTAAAAAGAGTCGTATTGTTAAACTGGCCACCCCTTGCAGAGTTAGGTGTGTGTGTTTGTGCTCATCGCTTTCCCTGCTTTGATTGCTCACAGGATCTGACCAAGCTACTTGAGGTTGTTACACCTGCACTGGTGACTGCAGCAACATCCAGCAACATGGAATTGTGTCGTGGTGTGTCTGTCTCTGCTGAATGGGTGCAATTTGGGCTTCAGGATGGTTTTAGGTTTCAAAATTAGAAGGCTGGATTTTAAAATGACATTGTTTAGAAACAATAGGTATATGGTCAAATGAGAAATAAAATCAAAGGAAATGACTTGCCTGAGATATCTTAAATATGCATGCGTTGTGTTGAATTGGTTGGCTGAGGACTCTGAAGATGCCAGGTATTTATAGTGGACCATTTTACAGTTTGTGTGGCCTGGATCACGAGTACTGACTTTTACCAATACTTTCCGGGACCGCAGGATTAATCTGAAGAGAGATAAAGCTCTTCAGGAGAGCCTCAGCCAGCAGAAATCTGGTTTCTTGTCAGTAAAGCGATTTATAGTTCAAGCCTGAAACGGTTGTAGTGTCTTCTCAGATGTAACTCAGCTCTGAAGTGCTGTCTCTAAAAACACATGTACTATTACAACCATTGGATTTCTCTCTTGATTTCACTTTGAGAGGTGAAAATAACAGTGAGCCCAGGGAAGAGAGATGCTGGTTTTTAAAATCAGTACAGCCTATTTTACTGAGGACACGAGGGACCATTGTAATGTCTCTCGTCTCAAAAGACAGAGCTGTAGTAGGAATGACCAGCTTTTTGCCCTTTAATTGGGGATTTGTAGGGCAGTTTAGCAACTGAAACTTGCATTTATATTGGTCATATTTGTTATTCATATGTTGAGTATACTATTCAGAGTCTTTCTGAAGGTGCAACAGAAATAAAGGCTGTCCACATGCCTGGCTTGGAAGGAGTGTGAAACCCTGGTGTTAGCATGGTGTGTGGCACTAATGACTGTCCCCTCTCCTGCAACCATGCTGAAGCTGAAAGATGGGCTCAGGATAAAATGGGTGGGTAGCTGTGTGTGAAGTGAGGTAATGGAGAGGGCAGGAAAGAAGCTGGAGGTGATAGACACAAGTTTTCTGAATGCCTCAACCTCTTTGTACATGGGACGACATTGTCTCTACTGGGTGAAAGTGATGACTTCATTAAGCTGAATGTGTAAGTAGAGCTGAGAGTCCCACCTTTTAGGAGAGATTTTGGTAGTTTGGTGGCTGTTGATGCTGGAAGTTCATTGTCCTTGTCTTCAAGATGGTTTTATGTGACACAGCCATAGATGATGATATGTGGTTATTGGGCAGCTTTTGTATAGGTGAGGGTCTATGGATAGATATCTGAAATAAGAAATCTCTCCCTGCCAACTCCAAGAATTCAGTTATCGCTCCCAATAAAGCAGCCCAGGTGTGTTTTCTCAGTAAGGATTTTTTTTTTCCCCCCCTTGCCTTTATAGTCTGTTTCCTTTGCATGAAAACATGCAAGCAGGTGTTTTGGGTAGAAAAGCATGAGTTTGGTAAAGGTGAATGTAAAACATTTTGTATTATTTGATCTTGAAGGCTCACAAGGGGTAGAGTCTTCAAGGTGAACCCCCTTTCCCGATGGAAAAAGGGTTGGCTTATTTTTCAGTGTGTAACTATTCTGTGGAAAGACCGAGTTTGATTCTGGCTCATGGTGCTTGCTTGTTGCTGGCTCTGTATCTGTAGACATCAAATCTTCTGGAAGATGCATAACTGTGTCTGATTTTAAGATTGACTCAGTCAACATTAAAGAGCCTGATAGTCCTCCTTAAACTGTACTGGAAAGAAGAATTTATATCAAAGATCTTTGAAATTTCTTTTTTCTTCTCAGAAATAAAATATTTTTGACACTTGAGGCTGCTAGCAGAAAACAGCTATTCTTGCGGCGGAGCTGTGAAGAAACGCTCAGTCTCTTAACACCTGACCTGCCGTTTAGATAGCTGCCTGCTTCTATAAACTCGCCAAGAAGGAAAGTACAGATGCTCGTTTCCCCTTTTCTCAGAATGCCCTTCAAATCTTACAGTAGAGAAAATTATCCTATGCACTTCTTCATGACATATTTCTGGTCCTGCTCTGCCCCATGAACTATGCAATTCTGAGCTTTGACTTGCCTGTTAAACAGAATGTCAAATGACTAAGTTGCATGTCCTTGAACCCCTTTACTACAGAAACACAATAAAATCTTTCAAATTTCCCAAGATTTGTGTCCATATCTATGTCCTACGTGAGTGTTCATATAAATCACTTGCACTATAGCCCTGTGATGATATGTGTGTGACAGCACTGTGTTTCCTTTTGACAACATAGGTATATCTAAAAGACCAAATTGTTTTCTGAAGAAAACAGACGAAAAATGCATCCAGAGACCACAGGCTGCTTTTGTTCTACATCCAGCAGAAAGCTACGACATCAGTTTTTCAGCCAACACCTTCCAATTTTATTCCTCAAGTAGTGTTGCTAGAGCTTACATTTTCAGGAAGAGCCAACTGATTTATGAGCTGGGGTTTTTTTTACTATCCCAGAAGATATGATGTTCAAATCATATAAAACCTGCACTCCTGCAAGTTACTGAATCTAATAATAAATTAATAAATATGCTTTTGCAGACATTTATTAAGACCTCATTAATCCCCCCCCTTTCCCAGTCACCACACTCCTTTGCAGTAACGTATTTTAGAGCAGCGTTTGTGACCCTGATGGGGATGTCATTGAGGGCAAGGGTGCTGTACGGAGCCTGCACTGGGCAGGAGTGGCTTTTTTGTCCTGCTCCCATGCAAGTCACTGCAGGATTGAAATAAATGGGATCAGAGCGAGGAGTGCACCAAGTGCTTTTGAAAATCACATGCTACTTTGTCAAAGCCTGGGGCTGCTGCAAGTGAGGCTCTGCTAAGTGTAGCTACCCAGAAAATCTAGCCTCCCTTCTAGAAAAAAATGGAAAATGCTCATGTGATGGCTAAATGCTTGCTGTTGTGCAATACTGCTCTAGTAATGTGAAAATATGGCAAAATAACACCTGTCCAGATGCAAAAAGTGGAGTGAAGCCCTTGCGGCTTGCTTGCGGTGTGGATGGTTATGCAGCAATGCTCTCTGTCTTGCAGGGTCTTGGAGGTGCTTCACTGTGAGCTGTCTGCTCAGACATGGTCACTTGCCACGGAAGGACACTCGTGCAGCAGAGCTCTGCAGGGTTGAGCACAGCAGTTGTCTAATAGTAAATTCTTATCTTGCCTCCCTGGGGCAGGGATTTGCTGCCTGGAGCATCTGATTGAGCTCCAAGGATAGGCTGTAGACGTTCCTGGGTCTTTGAGCCTTAAATCCATTGTGGTTTGCCAGCACGTATGCTGGAAGGGTCTGTGTGAAGGGAGCGGTGCTGTGTTTGGGGGAGCACTGCAGGGCAGAGGTGAACACACCTCTGTTCCTTGCACTGCTAGGAGGTGAAAGTGCTGGGCTTTAAATGGAGCTGTCAGCTTTATGCTAGTTGCCGTTTTCTTTTGTGTTTATTCGGCTGGCTCAATAGCTGACACAGGACTATGTAAACTTCTCCGCGTGGCTGTTATGGTCTGTGGTGAAGGTCTTATTCTTCCTTTTCCCCGGCCTGCTGTCCCTGCTTACTGCCATTGACCTTTGTTACAGCTCTCAAGATTGCTGTGGCTTTTCTTAGGATTTCTCAGGCAGAAGTCAAGCCTCTGCACTGTGTGGTACCAGCACATCAAATCCAGTATCTACGCACCCATCTCCCTAATTCCTTCTTCCACCTCTGATGTCCATCCTCAGCCCATCACCCCGAGGTCTAGTGCATCCTGCCCACGCTGGAGTTGCTGCCCTGGAGCTGTGGCATTTGCCAGGGTGTGCGTGGTGGACCTCAGGGGTTTCTCAGCAGTCATGGCCCAGCCACAGCTTCTGTGCTGGCAGCGGCTGCAAGCCTGGTGGAGCGACCACCTTTACAGCTCTCTGCAGTAACCTGAAGAGGAAAACAGGCGTGCTCTGGCTTTCCTGAACATACATCATTCTTGTGTTTCTTTCACAGGTCTTAGTGCTTTCCCTCTTTGAAAGAGCTGCCCTTGCCTATTTACCTCCAGGGTCTGAAGATGGATTCTTCCTTCTCCTAGATGATGCTTGTCAGGCTGAAGCCTTCTTTTCCTGCCCAGCCCTTTCCAAGAGCCTTCAGCTGGCTGTGCCCATGCCAGTCTGCCTGTGGCTCCTCAGAGAGGCACTCGGAGAGGCTGTATCTCCGAGGCAAAAGGCAGCAATGTGGGGAAGTAAATGGCTTTCCATGGCTGTGTCCCAGGAAGGGTTTTGCTTTCTCAGCGTAGGTGTCTGCTTTTACTAGCTGAGAAGGGGAGTAGCTGGCAAAGCGTATGCGCAGTGACACCCTGGGGTGTCGTGGTGGCCTCTCACTTCTTGCTCTTACATTCCTGCCTTGACATGACCACAGACAGCTTTATAAAGCAAAGGTAGGTGCTAATAACGAAACCAGCCTCTCTCAGATTATAGCCTGTAAGTAGCCATGCTAGATAAATTAATGAGCTGTACTGTACGTGTTGTGCAGGGAAGCACTCATCTCAATGGTCATCATTAGTGTCTGTGGATGAAAGGGGATGCAGAATCGTCGTATCTGTTACTTGGAGCTTCTCGGCCTTGACCTATGGACAATGTTCCCACCCCTATGGCTAACAGCGTTCCTGGGAATGTCACTTGCTTTGGTCTGCTCTCTGTCCTTTACTGTCTTCCCCTCCCTCTATTTTTTGTTCAGGGAGTCTACTCTATGTTTACATTTCCTCCTTTGTAACCAAATTATCAGAGCCTTATCAGCTTCAGTGCTGCTGCTTCTGTCGGTCTCTCTAATCAGGCTGCCCTTGGCACTGCTCTGCTTTCTGCTGCAAGTGTAGCAGCAGTTCACAGAGTTCATGAAAGGAACACGTCAAGATTTGCAAGTTGGGCTTGTAAAACCCAGCCTTCTTGATGGGTATAGTAAACTTCAATTGTCGAAAGTCAGAGGAGGTTACGTGCTGATGTAAATATTTGCTTGCTCCATACTTCAAAGCTTTTGCCCTGCACGAAGAGAAGTTTGAGAGTAAGGTGGGCTGCCATGCATGGGTGAGAACAGCAGGCAGAACGTGAGGGTAGCTGTCATACGGCGGGGATGTGGTCTCCCCATGGGGTTTGCTCTTGCAGTTTTGTGCTGTGCAGGTGCAGAGCACAGTTTCTCACACCCTTGCGCACAGTAGTCTCACACAGTCTGAATGCGAGACACAACGAGCATGTAATGCCTTCTCAGAGAGGCTCGGCAAGGAGGAGGAAAGGTAGCAGTGGCAAAATTGTGGGGCTGGTGTCGGGCAGGGCGGTTCCATCCGCCTACGTGTTGTGCGTGCCATATGCCTGGCCGTGCCAGAGACCGTCTGCGGTCACAAAGGTGTGTTCCTGAAACCCTCCGTCAGCTCTTGCCTCCTCCCTGTGAGCCTTCCGCTGGGTTGGCTGCTGACAAACCTGCAGACGTGGTCTGAGTCAAGCCACAGAAGCAGTTTTAGCTGTCTGGGTTAGATTTTTTCAGAAGCTCCTGGTAGCTTCAGAAAGTCTGTATTTTGCTGAAGTGGTTTGTAGAGTCTGATTTCTTCCTCCTAGTCCCAGACTCCAGATGTTGTCCGTGGCAGCTGTCAGCACGAGATGCCTAGGTGGTTGAAGTTAAAAGCGTGCAGAGGGGAATCGGAGGCTCATTCTTGGGGGCTTTAAAGGAGAGAGGTAGAAGCAAAAAGGCCCTGACAAACAGCATGATTTTCTCCTTCCCAGTTACCAGTTTCCAAGTGGCAGAATCACACCTCTGCCGGGGATGATGTTTCCTGGAAAAGCTGGTGAGTGTACTCGAGCTGCTAATACTGGTAAAAGCACTGAATAGCTAAGACATTGAAGTTATGCTGGCAAAATAAGGAGAAACCTTCGTAAGGGGAGGGAGAAATCTTGAGTGTACTTTTCTCTTAGTGCACTTTAGATTGCAAGCATTTCAGTTGCTGCACTTTGTTTTTCTCTTTTCCTCTTTCCAATTTTTAATGTTCAGCTGACTTCATTAGGACCGGAATCATGAAGCTTGTCACAGCCTAGATATACAGCCAGGATGTCCATGTGGAGAAACATCTCCGGGATGTGCCAGTGGAGGCTGAGGAATCAGCAGTCAGCTGAAGTTTCCTACTTGGTGTATAAATATCGTGTCAGGGAGTTTGGTGATCCACTGTTGTTTAATTGCTTTTTGTACAGTGGTTTAATGAAATATGTTTAATGATATGTTTGGGCCATAGTGTTTTTCTTATTTGCTTGTAGTACCTGTTGAAGGCAGTAGCAGGTTTTTTGTGGTGTTTTTGGCTGTTGGATCAGGCTTCTGTAAGTGCAAATGCTGTTCATGTCACCTTGTTAGAAGGTTTAATGTGTTGGTGTAATTCATCTCCAAAAGGAGAGAATTCAGCTCCTTTCCTGTAAGAATGAAGGCTTTTCAGTACTGAGAGAACACAAAGACCATATGGGTGAAGTTTAGGTTGCTATTGGTGTCTGATTAAATATTCAGCTGCCTTGTGCATTAAAATGTTGTATCTCACACTTCTGACTTTGAGATCTTGGTTGCACAATGCTCAGGTATTCTCAGTGGGGACGTGGACCGTACTAACAGGCATGGCAATGCAAAGAAATTGGCTCATCTGTCCTCAGACTTGCCAGCTGCTAGCATTTAACCCAGAGGAGTTTCTTGCCAACAGTTGTTTCTCCTTTCCCTGTGTTTCTACCACCATCTCTTTCTTATCCAGGCAAGCTAGTGAGACACCTCTCTTGGAGAGCCTGCGAGCACTTACCTAGCAGACAGCAACAACCAAGGCGAGCAAATGCTCCGAGCTGCTTGTTGTCAGGCTGGGGAGGCATTGAGGAGCTTTGGCCAGGTGTCCGAGCAGACTGAAATCGCTTGAAACTCTTCCAAGCCACAGCTGCTTCTCACCAGGGAAGAAATCCAGATTTTGCCAGAAAGGTGTAACCTCAGGGCTGATAGTTTCTTCACATTGTTTCAGACAGTAGAAGCCATCTGGAGCTGCTTGTGTATGTCCTGATACGTGTATGGCTGAAGGATTCTGCCACGTCCTCTAGCAAAAGCCTGTCTGGCGAACAGCTGGAAGCTCTGCATAGAAAGGGTGTACCAGCTCTCTGATGAACTTACTAGGAGTAGGAAAGATAATTAATCATTCATTGCCTGTGCATCCTAATCAGTGAAGTGTCACCGAGTGCTTTGTGCTTCAGCAGCTGCAGACACTGAAGATCTTGCATAGCTTTCCAACACTGTGGGGACAGAGTAGAAGCCCTGTTTTAGAAACAGTGAAGCTGTAAATGGAAGGTGGGCTTATCAGAGGTTTTCATTCTTGGCCCAGCTTTACTGCCATTTCCAAACCTTCAAGCTTAAATGTGCTGACTGTCAGAAATCTGAGTTGCAGAAACATATAGCACCTGTCCTCAACTTTTGCTGGAGTGTCCCTGGGAACCACGGACAGGCAGGAAAACACAAGAGCAGCCCTGGCAACCAGGCCTGTCCCAGTTCAGAGAAGGGCTGTCCTGAAGGTGTTTTGCCTGGACTTCATTCTTTGGTCCAATGTGTATTTTATGAAAGAGTTTGACAAGGTTAAGACTGAAAGAAGTCAAACCTTGGTACATCTGTTTATGCAGAGATCCGCGAGTTAAAGTGGACAGAAGAGAGAAATGGAAATTGGAACTCCACGAGATACGAAGAACTGATAAATGACTTCTGAGCATTGGTGCTGTTTTGGGACAGCTGATGGCTTCAGAAAGAAAAGATTGGGTCAGTGTATACTTCTTGGAACTTGGGGTTTTTTGTTTGTTTTTTTTCAAAGTTTCATGAGATGTTGAAATACTGTATTGTATAACTCCTTCAGCCCTTCCCTGTTGCCTGCAGGGTTTTGTACTGCTTAGCTTTGTATAGAATTGTGCCTATTAAACTCCATTTGACTCATTTTGTTCATCAGTTACTGAAGACACAATTCTAAGAATAAACTTCACCCTTTGCACCCTTCGTCTCAGTGCAGTGATACATCTTTTCTAAGGAATGAATAAAGGAGTTGTGATGCTCTGGAAAGTGAAACAAATACATACCATCCACTAAAACATCTCATGTTTTGATAGGAGGAAGGGCTGGGAGGTCAACAAAGAAGTAGTTGTCAGATGTTTTTGATGATACTACCCATGGTAGCAGGGAGATGGTACACTCGGTGGCTTGGCAAGCCTGGCAGTGAACTGGGACCCTTGCTGGACGGCCTGGGCAGTCTGTGCCTGCAGGGGAAGGCTGGCTTTTTTCTATCTCTGGAAAGAGATTTGTGTGAGCAGGTAAAACTTAAACAGTTTGGAGTTTACATTTCTTTGTGACTTTGCAGGCAAGCTGCGATAGACAGGGTGTTAGGAGTGTACTGTGGTGAGATGGGCCATAGGTGTGCAATTCTAAAGACAACGATCTTCAGCTCCAAGACAGGCATATTTTTTTCTGTCTGTGGTTATCCAGTGAGTCCAGGTGAGGCTGTACTCTGCTTCTTGGGTGAGCAGTGCAGTCAATGAAGGCTTTCAGTGACACAGGACAGCCTTTCATAACAAGTCAGTATGTAATAGTCCCCTGGGATGGCGCACAGAGCAAGGTCAGGTTTGTGTTGCCAAATTAAACTGAAGATGGAGTCTGTGGGGACTGAAGCAACCACTCTGGATTTCTAAACCCGCTGGATGTACTCTCTGTGTCCCAGCGTGTGACCTCCTTGGCACAGCCTCCCCATACCTCTGGGCACTTTTTCTCCAGTTGCACTACTGCTGTGGTCAGAGTCCTGCCTCCTTCAGCTCCTGATGCTGATCTTTGGGGCCTTCTGTCACCTCCCCAAGGTGCTCTGGTGGCTCAGGGGCCTCTTGCAGTAATCCTTCCACAGCAAATGAGATACATGTACTTATCATGACAAATACTGCTTTCCCAGGGAAGGAATGAGCTCAGTCATGCCTGTGGGTAGCCAAACACAATCTCCATGATGGATGCCCTAGCCTCCCATATTGTCCACGTTTGTCTTTTTGTCAGACTCGTGTTGTCCCCTGGAGTGTTTGGCAGTGTGCGAGGACGAGCTTTGGAAGAAGGGCAGGCTGGTGAGTTTGTGACCGGTTTTAAGAGCTGAGGCACCTGGGATAACAGCCAGGCTCAGTGCACTCTGGCAAGCAAGCTTGGCTGAACTTGGGTGGCATGTCAGACACGTTGCAGCGGGTATTTTGTTGTCTTGCTGGTTGACTGAGAGGAATAGACCACGGCCACATGTGCTCTTGAGACAGATACCTTGTCTGTTGTGTGATTGACCTTGGCCAGCCCGTACAGCTGCTGGTTGTTTAGCGCTCACGTATAAAAATAGGTTCCCTCAATTATATATTCAAATGAACTTAAAACAGGCCGCCAAGCAGTGCTGCAGTTGGATGCTTATGAGCCCAAGCGTGGAAACTGCACGTGCAAATTGAGTTGCTGCCCTCAAAACCCGTCTGCGCCCTGGCGCAGGGCTGCCAGTGGGGCTGGGTGAAGCTAGTCCTGCTGGCAAGAGCGGCAGGGCAAGGGCGCTTTTAGGTGGCAGGGCTTGGAGGATGGCTGGGAGGCAGGCAGCGCCAGTCCTCAAGCCCTTGTAGATGTTTGTGTCCTTATTGCTTGTCAACTGCACCTCCATTGCCCTTAGTTGTTTTGAGGGAAAGGAAGCACACGTTCAGGTGGTATTTTCCTCTGTAAGAACACAGATTTAAATAATTGTCACCTTTCTCTTCCATAACATCCATTAGGGATTCTTCTCTTTCTCATTTTCTGACTTCCGGACTTAAAAGCCCTGCTAGGGGTGCCAGCAGGGGTGCCTTGCTTTTAAATTCATTTGAGGCATTTCGTTTGATTGGTATGCAGTTTTTAGTGCGAAGGATGTTAATGATTTCTGCATGTCCTTGATGTGGGGTATCATTTTCATAGAACGACATGTAGCTACCCTTCCCTCTCATGTGGCGGGCAAGAGGAACCTGAAGAAAACTAATCAGTGCCTTGTAGCTTACAGGGCAAAATCTTTCTTCATTCACCTGAGACACTTGTGTTTATTCAGGGAAGAAAAAAGACAACCAACTTTGCTTCTGTCTGGCTTGTGGGGAGTTTTTCCATCAGACGTGTGGTGTTCCAAGGTTTTATTGCAAAACAAGACTTTTTCAAGCCCCTTTGTGAAAACTCTGTGTAATAAGTAATATTTGGTGGTTGTTGCTGTAAGAGTAGTTGTCAAACCTGCTTCAGTCGCCTAAGGTGATGTAATGATGAAAAGTCATTTGTGGGTGACCTTCCAGAGGACAGAGTGATTTTTTCCTCTTTTATTCCTCCGAAAGGCCTTCTTGCTTTGCTTCCTTTTTATAGGACTTTTTAATGAGTGTCTGACAGTGGTAGGAATGGGTTGAGAGGTTCAAACCTGTTCCAAGCTTAGCACAGGGGCTGTTGTAACATACACGCTTTCATACATCAAGCAATAAAGCAAGGGGTGGATGGGTTGATTAGCTTTGTGGATGACTCGTCTTCATTGGACATAAGAGCTGTGGAAAGTCAAATATGTTTTACAGGGTCTGCCAACTTCTGGGTCCTGGCTGATCCCCATGTCAAAATTCAGTGAAAAAACCTCAAATCTGGGAAGTCTGATTATTGCTGAATAACATGATAGGTTTCCATGTATCTGTCAGTCTGTCTGTGTGTAGACCAGCATTTTGCTTGGGGACACGCACCTGCCTTTCTCCTATGATTTGCAGACCAGGCTTTCAGAAGAGCTCAACAGTGACATGTGTTCAGTAAAACCTGGTGCTTTCCTCTTGTAGGGAGTGTTTTAAAACTAAACTGGGGATCGGTGCACCCATCTGAATGGCTTTGCGTCCGGATTTGCCTAGACCTGATGTCTGTGTGTCTCTGAGATGAATCCTGTGACCGGCGAGGTTTTCTGTTTTTTCCAGAGCACATCGGAGCCCTGGCCGGGCAGCACATCGTGCACGTGGCCTGTGGAGAGTCCCACAGCGTGGCACTCACCGACCAGGGCCAGCTCTTCTCCTGGGGCGCCGGCAGCGATGGGCAGTTGGGCCTCACCACTGTAGAAGACGCAGTGACGGTACCAAGGTGAATTTTTGATAGGTTCAGGTTTCCTGAAGGCAGCTCCTTGGAGGCGACGCGTCAGAGGTTGCTCGCCTTCCAGCCTGGAGTCAGTGGGAGCACTTTCTCTCAGAGGGGCAGGAACTGGGCGCTTCTTGCACAGGGTGTAAGGTTGATGCTGCCTCCTTGTCTGTACTGCACTGGTGCTCCCTGAGCTCCTCTGGAATTCAGATGAGTCCTCAGGAGGTTTGGGCAGGACAGGTCTTCTGCCTTGTGGGTGCTTGGGGCACGGAGAAGAAAATCAGAGCGTGCTTAGCGTCCTCAATGAAAAGATGCCACTGTGCTTTGTGCAGAGCAAGGAGATGCACAAGGGAGGACCCAAAAATAGGAATGCTGTGTGTGATACCCATCTCTATTTCAGTCCATGGGAAGTCCTCTGAGATAGGAGATACATTTCAAGAACAGGAAAAAAATATATGGCTGCATGAACTGGCACCTCAGCTCTGAAACTCTTTTGCAGTGTTGCCCATTAGCAGCAAAGCTACTAAGCCAGCCTACTGCAATTCTGAATAATGAATCTTGCTCAGAAACTTTAGGGTGGTGCTCAATTTGCTTTGTTAATGTATCTTACCTGTGTCAGAGCATCGATAGGGTTAAGTGCGAGGACTTGTAGATGGTGGCAGTGGCAGAGGCCAGTGGCAGACACCAAGACTCCTCCATCCAAAGCAGTTCACAGATGGTAGGTCTCAGCTTATCACCGCAGCAGAGGTAACTGGTCGCTTTGTACTTCCTGTATCATGCTACATTAGTAACAGATGTAGTCTGTCTCTTATTCAACTTGCCACTGCAGAGCAGAAGTTTGGACATCTGTCTAGGGTGGCTGTTGTTGAAATAGTATTTAAAGGAAAAGAGGCTCTGTGGGAAGAGAGTCCTTAACTTGTAGGTGGCTCTGATATAACAGAGAGACAGGCTCACGTGTCAGTGTGATAGTGCCATTTTAAAAATAACATTTTTGTGTAATAACTTGAACCTTTGACATGCCATTCTCTGTACAAAGCACTGAAGAGGTTTCAGTGCTGTAGCTGACAGGAACTGCTAGGCCCCTGACAGCACAAAAAACATCGATGCCTGAAAAAGAATAGTGAGAGAGACACCAAGAATCAGCTGTTTTCACCATTTCCAGGGGCTGGATTCAGCATTGTAGCAGGAAAAGTAGTTGGAGTTAGTAGTCAAGTGTCTAAAGGTCTCCATGGATTTGCATCTATTATATATGGAACAATATCACCTTCAAGACTCCTTTCCTCAGTCTAAAAACCGTAGATTATGTGTGTAGAACAAATATCTGAATGGAAGTCATAATTTCAACCTAAGGTGGTACTGTATTTGTGGAGATTTATTCTAAAATATTGTCATCTTCTTTAGGTTGATAAAGAAATTGAACCAACAGATGATACTGCAGGTTTCCTGTGGAAATTGGCATTGCCTGGCTTTGGCAGCAGGTACCGTAACATTTATTATTTATTACCGAGATTTGTGCTGTTATTTTGCACAGTGTCCAAGACTGCATATTTCTGCATAATAAACCAAGGACATCCCTGTCCCAGCTGCTTTCAAGCCAAATGGGAGGCTATAAAATGGATCAGGTACCATGAATCTTGAAGAATAGCTTTGCCAATACTGTCAAGAAAGAAAACGTTACACACAGGCCACCAACTGTCTCATTGGTGAATGATGGCAGGAACACTCAAAAGCTTTCCATCTTGATGTAGAAAAATGTGTGTAATTAACTTCTTTGTGTTGAAATTATCCTTGGCTATTACTCTTCTGTATGCAACATGTGGACCATTCTTTGTTACGCTGTTGAAGTTACAGCAGTCTGATATTGTACTTTGCACTTAGTTGCATGTCTGTTTACCCAGTGGCTTCAAACTGTGCTTTTGTTTTGGCAAACAATATCTTGCTTGATTTTTCTGTCATGGGGTTTGGGTGAGAGCAAAGCCCCCAGCACCAGTTCTTGTTTATTTTGACAAATTTGCTCTTCTGTTGACCAGCTTTTACTTGGTGTTCTCTTTCTGTCCTTGTTTCAGATGGCCAGTTCTTCACATGGGGGCAGAACAGCTATGGTCAGCTGGGTTTGGGTAAAGAATGTCCCTCCCAAGCCAGTCCACAACGTGTCAAGTCTCTTGATGGGATCCCTTTGGCTCAGGTTGCTGCAGGCGGAGCCCACAGTTTTGCCCTGTCTCTCTCCGGAGCTGTGTTTGGCTGGGGGAAGAACAGCTCGGGACAGCTGGGACTAAGTGATGAACGAGGTATTGAACTTGTGCTCCTAGGTGAAAGAAGGACGGACTTTTTTGACCTAGTGACTCTGTTCTCATTGACAGTATATTTTTACTGAGCAGATACGTAACCCTCAGCAACTCCTCTTGGGAGGAGAGGGCAGAGGAGCAGTCTCTGATGGACTCTACAGCCTTTTCACATTTAGTAGGAACAGAAACACTTTTTTCCCCCCTTGTGGATGTTAGTGGAAGTGAGGAAGGTCGAAAAGAAAGATCTTTCAAACATGGAGGCATTGAGGGAAGTTCCCGTATTCTTTCTTCCTTTTCTCAAAAATGCTTTGTCCGTATTTTGCTGGAAGTTGATGTGGAGCAAAGGCTCTCCCTGCAGAACAGCAGGCTGAACTCATCCCCTTTTTTGCCAACGTGTTTTTGACTGGTGAGCAACTGTATGCTACAAAGTGATGGCAACACAGAGTATCTCAGTATTGTAAACTGTTGTCTAGTTTATTTATCTAGTTTATTTAAAATTTATTTATTATTTTCCAGATACACAGGTCATTTTTTCAGGTGGCCATGTTCGGTGAAGCCCTAGCCATCAACAGACTTGAAGACAGGTTTACAAATGAGGCTGAAGAGTGGATATGACTTTCCCACTAGTCTGAAAAGCCCGGATCTCCCCTGCTTGTTGTTAATATATGCTTAACTGTTTTTGCAAAAGCAAGGGAGTGAAAGATTGTCTTTGGAGCTTTAAATCAGCCTCTTCATAGTTTTCTACATAGTTGCTGCATAGCGTTAAATATCTAGGCAAGTTATGGTGTGTGGATGTGATACCTGCCATGCACAGACGATTTATTTTGCATGGGTGAGTACATGAGGTGTATGTATTTGTAAATGTTAGGCTGCTTAACATAGTAGCATATAGGTACTGTATGTTGCAAGAGAAAAGAATTACCTTACATTTTGTATACCTATAACGGAATGATGCATTTTGACAACCCACCCTACCAACTGAAACATGTATTTAAAGCGATTACTCAAAACCAGCCCATAGTTTAACAAAGGATGCTCAAATGTTGTATGCATCATTTCATCTTGCTTTATACTTTTAGGAATATGAAACACAACTATAAGACCTGTTGCATACCTTGTGTTCTTTCAGAAATGCTCCAGGTCTATTTTCTTGTACTACATGTAAGCTAGGCCTGATCTTGTATAACAGCAGCCATGTTCTTTCCATGTAGATGGGCAGATAAATGCTTCAAATTTCCACAAAGCTGTGTTTTATATATATGAGAGGCTTGCTTTGACATGGGGCTAATCTTAGATGTACATATAAGGGGCATCTGCTTGTGGGGCTGTGTTGGCCTGGGATCATACTCTGCTTACCCTCAATACATGACATTGTAGTAAATACTTGACATTTATGGTAAGTGAATGATAAAAGAGTGTGAATTATACTTGGTGAATACAAACAATAAAGTCTATAAACATGAGTAGTCTGCAGCACTGTTAGTTAGACAATTATGCTGTAGGGATAAGAAGTGTCATTCCTGTCAAAATAAAGTTCTGAGTGCTAAAATACAGAACAAAGTAAATGAAAAATCTGCTCTCATTTCTAAATCCGTGAAAATGTGACCATTTTCCTTTCACTACCCAGAAAAAAGCACCTGTCAAATCCTTGGGTGAGAGTCTTAAAAAATGGACAACTTCTATAGGTAGGAACCTGATTTTTGGTTGATATGAAATAAGCAGCTTCTCCCCTTAATATCTAACTGTTTTGGGGTGCCTACTGCTCCTTGAAATGCTTGGCTTTTATTTTTCACATCAGTAAAACATGTAACCTTGCTTAGTGTATTCATCCTCGGGAGACCCACTTTTGATGATTGGAATGTCAGAGTGAAGGAGAAAGGCATTGTTTAACAGTTGGCAGAGATTAGCCTTTGCAAAGAGGAGGATCTTCTTAAAAGATGACAACAGAAGGAAGGTCAGGCGTTTAAATATACCTTGGGATTCAGCTTGTCATGTCTGTTGCGCTGTTGTCTCCCACACGTCAGGATTGTTCTGTACGGAAAAGATCTAACAGAGGTTTTGGAAACAAATGTTTGCGTTTGTCAGCAAGGAGTCCGGAATGGAGCATGAGGCTGAAGGTGGGTGTAGCTAGGCTGCACTCATCATACCTCACAAGCTGCAAGTGTGTGTTGAGTTTGTACAAGATTCTCAAGATTTGCGTTCTTGCTCTGGACAATTTTCTTTGCGCCAGGACAAATCTTTTAAGAATTGGAGGAAGAAAACACCAGTGAAGTACTCAAGGACGTGGGTTTTTCCCCACTTTGTTAAAGCTTCCCTTGCGCACGTAGACCATATCTGAAAGTCAAACTGCCAGTGGTTTTCTCAGACATTTAGGTTTGTGTTTATGAAACAGCTCCTTTATTTTCTTTGTCTTCAATGCAGACCGAGAATCCCCTTGTCATGTGAAGCTGTTGCGGTCTCAGAAGGTTGTTTACATCAGCTGTGGAGAGGAACACACAGCAGTTCTGACAAAGGTAAAGATGCTAACCTGGGAACCCTGGCTGATATCTCGCCTGCCTGATGGTTTCATATTAGTTTCCTGGACAGTGGTGGAAAAGACCAGATTAACTTACCGTATTGCATCTGACTCCAGTAGGAGAAACTAAATGGAAAGTATAGTCTTATTATAATTTAACCTGAGATTCATTGCTGACATGATCCATGGGTGTTTTTGAAGATGAATATGTTAGTAATCCATGACAATAAATAGTAAAACTCAGGTGAATTGCTCAAAGAAATTAGCTTTGAGCAAAAAGTTAACAAATGCACATTGAAAGGAGTGAAAATAGCATTTTGTTGGCTGATAAAAAGATACTGTGCATCAGAATAAAATGCAAGTCAAAATGAATAGGTGTGTAAATGAAACATTAGCGGTCCCTCACAGAATTTACAAGAGGTTTTCAGTTCCAAACCTGCTGTTTCCAAGTGGTGTATAGCTTAGCGGACAGAGGACAGGGCTAGGATTTGGTAGATCACTGCTTGGTTTTTGCCTTGCCTCTGCTACATCCTAGGTGTTTCTTTGTTTTTTTGGTGCCTCAGTGTTCTCCAGTGTAAAATTGATTAAAACAGCTGATGCTGGGATTCCTGTGAGAAAAACACTGTGGAAGATCAGATATAGAGAATCTCTTGTTCAAGGAAGAAGGTCACAGTCCTTTTGATCAGCAGCTGACAGAGATGGGTGTAAAGTACTTTGGAACCGGGCGCTACTCGGCCGTGTTTAAACCTGCTGGGATTACAGACTCATCTAGTGATGGTGGGGGGAAGCTGGACTAGTGTGGATGTAGCTAAAGGTAATTCTGTCAATCTTTGGTGGGTGGCAAGGCAGCTATTTGGAATCTGCATTAGCAGAATGGATGTTTCTTTTCTGAATCCTTTGGAAATCCCCAGCAATCTCTTGCCTAAGCTTGGGCTCCTACAGAAACTGGAGTCAGATGCTGCTGGGTTATGGGTCCCTAAATGGAGAATATGCTGTTTGATTTGCTAACAGAGTGGAGGGGTGTTCACGTTCGGTGCAGGTTCCTGCGGGCAACTGGGACATGACTCCATGAATGATGAAGTGAACCCCCGAAGAGTTCTTGAGCTAATGGGCAGTGAAGTATCCCAGATTGCTTGTGGCAGGTGGGTCCTGTGTGCAGTCAGAAAATTTCTTTGGTGGAGGTTGATGCTGACGCTGGGTCATCCTACATGTCAAAACTAAGTTAATTTAAAATTTACTTCCCATGAGAATTTGAAGGCCCTCTAAAGGAGGTTGTTTTTTAACTGGGGTTGTTCTCTGTTCTGTAACCTGCTAAAAGATACATTTCAGTCTTAATAATTCAGCCAGACTTTAAAGCAGCAGCCCCTTTGGCCACAAGTTTCCAGCCTCTAATGAAAACAGTTAGTAACACTGGTGCTGTGTTGTTGCCTTTTGATATGTACAGGCTTGGCAAATGCCTAAGCTAATTCTGTCTGTGAGCCTGATACCAGCCATATCCAGCGGAGGGCTACGAGGATGAGGAGGGGACTGGAGCATCTCTCCTACGAGGAGAGGCTGAGGGAGCTGGGCTTGTTCAGCCTGAAGA